>ENA-OQJH01001227-OQJH01001227.1-human-gut-metagenome-genome-assembly--contig:-NODE-1227-length-11246-cov-1.332674_pt1 | contig 11246 bp, 17 predicted proteins | sample MGYA00242597_ERZ504763 | MGnify/ENA primary metagenome ERZ504763 (study PRJEB26092, sample SAMD00036359) | human gut metagenome | host: Homo sapiens | study: EMG produced TPA metagenomics assembly of... | reverse complement strand
CCTATTTTGGATATATCCTGATTGCTGTATTACTGACTAACTTTATTGCCAGTCCGATGGTTGTATATGCGATCGTAAGTCCCTGCTGGCAGCTCTTTGTGACAACACTGTCACAGCCGTACCCAGTACATGTTCCCGGTTATGGTTGTATGTGTGGCATGCTGCGGCATCCTGCCGCTATCTACTGCTATCCAGCAGGCAGGACAGTTTACCGGATTTATGGAAACCTACGGATTTACTGATATGAGTATCCGTGCTGTAGATTTTACCATTGGTACCTGGCCGATCCTTATTATTGTTCCTCTCTGGGCATTATTTATTGGACCGAAATTCACACCTAAAACACCGGTAGTTCCTATTGAAGCCCTGGAAAAGAGAAATGCTGGAAAACAGGAGCAGAAACTCAGTCCGGTTGTAGACAAGATCGGAATCGCAATTTTCTTTGGTACGATCTTATGCCTCATTTTCTCCAGCCAGTTACATCTTGCTACATGGTCTGTTGCATTGACCGGAAGCCTTCTTATGGTATTATTTGGTGTTGTAGACCAGAAAGCTGCGCTGCGCGACATTCCGTGGGATATGCTGATGTTGTTTGTAGGCGCACTGGCTCTGGGAACAGCACTGACAAATACCGGTGCAGGCGATATGATCGGAAATACCCTTGCATCAGCTGTTGGTGGAACACATAACAATTATGTTCTTGGCGCACTGTTTTTCCTGATCCCGTTTGTACTTACTCAGTTTATGCTGAACCGTTCTGTATCTGCAGTATTTGTTCCAATCTGTCTGCTTACAAGTTCTGCGCTGGGCGCAAACCTGTTGGACTGGTACTGTTAGTTAATGCAGGTTCCCTGACTGCATTTTTAACACCTATGGCAACTCCGGCTGTTCCTATGTGTATGGCAGATGGAGGTTATGACTTAAGGGCAATTTTTAAGAGCGGTGCCTTGATCACATTGATCCTGCCATTTATTTATATCTTTTATACTATGACCGTATTTCCGGCATTTTAAAGAGAAGAAGGAGTGGATATGGCTATGACCCAGGAAGAAAAAATCGAAATTGCGGATATGGTACGCAGCCGTGATCGGTTTGGTCCGGTAAGCGAAGAAGAACTTGCAGCGCTGCCGGGAAAAGAAACAGAACTTTGGATCCGCACAAAAAACGGAAAAACGGTGCATGTTTTGAAGAACGTCCAGAAAATTTACCAGAACAGGCTGCACTGCTGTTAAATTTTCATGGCGGTGGATTTCTGAAAGGCCGTACAGACCGGGACCGCAGGTATTGCTGCTGGGCCATGGAACAACTAAATTGCCTGGTATGGGATATTGACTACAGCCTTGCACCGGAAAATCCATTTCCTTTTGCGGCAGAGGAAGCTTATGAGATCGTAAGTTATGCATTTGAACATAGTACAGAACTTGGAATTGACCAGGAAAAGATCATTCTTGCCGGACATAGTGCAGGAGGGAATTTAGTAGCATCTGTTCTGATCAAAAATGAGGAGACGAAAGAACTGCATCCTTGTTGTGCATTAATGGAATATTTCCCTACAGATAATACCGTAGATCCAGTAGAAAGATTGTCAGAAGAACTGAAGAAAGATCCATTTTGGGTAAAACGTGCGGAGACAGAAAAAATGTACACTGATTTTTATGTAGGAGATGCAGATCCATCAGATCCTTTGTGTTCACCTGCATTTGCCAAAGATCAGGCATTGGCCGCGTTTCCAGACTGTCTGATCATATCAGCCGGGGAAGACAGCCTCAGAGATGATACAGAAGCATTGGAATGCGTCTGGCAAAAGCCGGAGTCTGTGTGACAATGCAGCGGATCACAGAGGCTATGCATGGATTTACTACAAACCGGACACCTGGCTGGGAACGGGCACTGGATCGTCAGTACAAATTTTTTCAGGAGCATTTAAGATAGAACAAATGTCAAAAGAAAAGATATTATATGAGGAGTAAGACAATGAAGATTACAGATGTAAAGCTGCGTTTTGCAAAGCATTACCTGTTTGTACAGATATATACTGATGCCGGGATCACAGGTCTTGGCGAGCTGGTAACTGGGGGTATTTACAGGCCACAGCAGCAGCCATTGAAAAGTTTGCAGATTACCTGATCGGAAAAGATCCGTTCCGTATTGAGGATTTTAACCAGAATTTCCTGCGTTCCGTGTATTTCCGCGGTTCTGTTATTATGAGCGCTATTTCTGCTATTGATATTGCACTGTGGGATATTAAGGGTAAGGCACTTGGAGTTCCAGTTTATGAGCTTTTAGGCGGAAAGACCCGCGAAAAAGTCCGCGTTTATGCATCTGTTATGCATCTCACAGAAGATAACAATGAGCTTGCAAAGCAGTATCAGCAGTTGCAGGAAATGGGCTTTACAGCTGCAAAAATCTTCTGCAACGGTCCGGTCAGCGCACCAGATGGAAAAGGGGAATTTTATTCCAGCCGTATTGAACGTGAAGTAGAAAAGGTACGTGTCTGCCGTGAAGCAGTTGGAAATGATTTTGACTTTGTACTGGAAGTGCATCGTGGCATGACTCTGCCGGAGGCAGTTGCATTTGGACGTGCAGTAGAGCCTTACCGTCCTATGATCTTAGAAGATCCGGTTCCGCCGGATAATGTAGATACCATGGCAGAGGTTGCATCCAAAGTGGGCGTTCCCATTGCCACTGGAGAGCGCTTTATCGACCTGCGTGAATTTGAGGTATTAATGGCACGTCACGCCTGCCAGTATGTCCGCCCGGATGTATGTGCAGTAGGCGGTATCACTACCAGCAAGAAGATCTGCGCGCTGGCAGAGGCTCATGACGTCCTTGTGATCCCCCACAATCCACTGGGACCTGTATCCACAGCAGCATGCCTGCAGATCTGTGCCTCCATTCCAAATCTTGGCATCCAGGAACTGCCTGGTTTCTGCTTAAACGGTGCAGAAGATAAGATGGTAAAAGAACCGCTGCGCTTTGAAAATGGATGCATGCTGATCCCGGAAGCACCTGGTATTGGTGTGGAACTGGCAGATGATGCAGAAGAACTGTATCCGGCCAATGAGCGTGGCAGCAATGCAGCCCGCAGGGCCTTTGACGGGTCTGTAAAAGACTGGTGATAACATAATATGATACCAGGGTCAAAAGGTCAGAAATCCGACGCAAGCTTGCTTGCAGTAGGATTTTTGAACTTGGGACCCGCCAAAACATGAGTAAGAAGCCATTTTTTTTGAAGAAAAATGAGCGGATTACGAATGTTTTTAGGATTGCGGGAGTGCAATGCACGTAGCAATCCGGTATCAGAGGGGACAAATACGGCTGCAATGGGAATAATTCTCGTTGCAGCCTGTTTTAATAAAGTTCATTTACAGATCTGGTCTGCTACTGCCTGTGCAAACACAGTGCTGGCAAGATACAGAACGGAGTCGTCAATGCAGAAACGGCCATTATGGTGTGGATATTCCTTTCCATCATCAGAAGGAATGGAATTATACAGAAACGCATAACAGCCAGGCACTTCTGTAAAGAAGTAGGAAGAGTCCTCTCCACCCATGGAAGAATGGTCCAGTTCCAGGATATCCTCTGCCGGGAAGACTTTTTTTGCTGCTGTAATGAAATCGGCAGTCATAGTTGGGTCATTGATCACCGGAGGGCAGCCGGACGGAACTTTCATTTCAGCAGTTGCGCCGTACATGGCAGCACACTGTTTACTGATCTCTTCCATACGTTTTAACAGGTGGCTGCGCACTTCAAGACTCTGGGTACGAAGACCGCCTACAATAGTGGCAGAATTTGGGATAATGTTATAAGCTCCATTTCCGGCAGTAATACCGGTGACTGTTAATACAGCAGGTACATTATAGGTGGATTCTCTGGATACCAGTCCCTGAAGGCTGTTTATTATTTCAGCTGCGATCAAAATAGGATTGATGGCCAGAAACGGGGTGGAAGCATGTCCGCCTTTTCCGTGAATATGGATCTCAATACAGTCGCTGGAAGCAAAAACAGCGCCGGTTTCCAGAAAAGCTGCCCGGATTTTGTGCCGTGTTGAAGGGTCCGGATGGAAGCAGCTGCTTTCTGTCTGGACTTTTTTTTTATATTGTGTTATATAATGGACAAAGTGACATTTTGTCCGGCGGTACATCTGTGTTGGCAGAAGCCGGGTGCAGTTTTATGCAAAAGAGGTAATATTTTATGTATCACGATCTAACAAAGGGGAACATTTCCCGTTCCCTTCTTTTATTTGCTCTGCCTATGATGGCAGGAAATCTGCTCCAGCAGTTTTACAATATTGCAGACACTTTGATCGTAGGCCGGGTGCTGGGAAGAGATGCGTTGGCGGCAGTTGGTTCTGCTTATACACTGATGACTTTTCTTACGTCTATCTTTCTGGGCTTAAGTTTAGGTTCCGGGGTCGCTGTTTTCTATTTACAAGGCGAGAGGGGTATGAAAAAATCATTAAATCCTCTGTAATTTCATGCCTTTGTGCTGATTCATGGCAGTAACGGTAGTCTTAAATATCCTGGTCTATCTGGGACTGGATGGCATTCTGGCATTTTTAAAGGTGCCGGAAGAGGTATGGCAGGGAATGCGCCAGTATCTGTTGATCATCTTTGCAGGCCTGATCGCAACATCCCTTTATAACTTCTTTGCCTGTCTGCTGCGGGCAATGGGAAATTCTACGGTGCCGCTGGTGTTTTTGGCAGTTTCTACGGTTATTAACATTGTACTGGATCTGCTGTTTGTGGCCGTGTGGTCTATGGGGATCGGCGGTGCGGCACTGGCTACCATTATCGCACAGTACATTTCGGGACTTGGTATCACGGTTTTCGCCCTTCGCTGCTGTCCGCAGGTGATCCCCAAAAAGAGTGAGCTTAAATGGAATGGCGGCATTTTAAAAGAGATCGTCAACCTGTCTTCTATGACCTGTATCCAGCAGTCGGTAATGAATTTCGGCATCCTTATGGTCCAGGGACTGGTAAACAGCTTTGGCCCGGTAGTCATGGCAGCTTTTGCGGCAGCGGTGAAGATTGACTCCTTTGCCTATCTGCCGGTTCAGGATTTTGGTAATGCTTATTCTACCTTTATTGCGCAGAACTATGGAGCAGGAAACAGAGAGCGTATCAAAAAGGGCACAAAACAGGCTTTTGCACTGAGTATTCTGTTCTGTATCTTTATCTCTGCCCTGGTATTTATCTTTGCAGGACAGTTAATGGGCATTTTCGTAAGCAAGGCAGAAACAGAGGTTATTGCCTGTGGTATTAAATATCTGCGGGTAGAAGGTGCATTTTACTGGGGAATTGGCTGTCTGTTCCTGTTCTACGGTTATTACCGTGCTGTAAAGCGGGCGGGAATGTCCGTAGTCCTTACGGTTATTTCTTTAGGAATGCGTGTACTTTTAGCTTATGTGTTGTCTGCGAAAGTAGGAGAAGTAGGTATCTGGGCGGCGATCCCCATCGGTTGGGTACTGGCAGATATTACAGGACTGGTTTGTATGTTAAGATCGAAACTTTAAGACATGTTGAAAAGGCAAAGTCCAGGTGGTTTGGAATAACGGAGGCATGGTTGTTTGGATAAAAATGAGGACAGAACGATCAAAAACAAGGTCAGAGAAAAGATACAGGGAGTGTCCATGCTCCCTTTTGGACTGATCGCCGGTTTTGCCGGTGAAAAAGAAATTCGTATCATAGAGCTTGCGGAAAACGGTTTTACCTTCCGCACAGCAGAAAAAATAGCAGACCCGGAATTATTTCGAGTCTGCTTTTATCATTATCCGAAACTGGAGTATGAGCAGGTAGAACTGCATTCTTATACACTGGAATGCAGCGGAGAATATGAATTTTATTATGAGTATACTCTATATCTGGATCATATAAAAAATAAAGATATTATGTGGGACAGTCATTTATAGATGATAATGATAGTGCAGAATTTATAGAATACCGCAAACAGGTACAGTATCTTTTAGGGTGGTATGACCGGTATATCCGGATGAAGTTACTGGGAGACAGTGAAGAACTGGCAAGTTTTATGACAGCGTACCCGGAAGGCGGGGATGTGGTCACTGCCAGGGACTTTGAAGAGCAGAAAAAAGCCTGGTTTTCAGAGAGACGAAAGAAATTCACAGGGATGAAAAAGAAGTAGAAGCAGAAAAAGCAAAGAAAACAGTACAGGATGCAAAACAGAAATTGAAAACTGGATTGGAGGTTGGCTCAGAAAGTCCGGTATCTGAGTATGCATTGGAGTTGGATAATCCCTGGCTTTACGAGGAATATTTATCCAAGGATCTTACAACCTTCATGGAAAATTACTGGAAGCGAAATTACCTGTCCGGGCACTGGCTTTCCGATCACTTTCCACAGCGTCTTTACATCGGAAATTCCTTCTGCCACCTGCTTTTTCCAAAGGAAGACCAGTTGTTTCAGCTTCTTGAAAAAGCCAGAAAAGAGAGCTTACAGGTAACTTTAACATTTTCCTATATCCGCGAATTTATGTTAGAAAACACAGGTCAGCTGATGGAAAAGCTGGAAAATTGGTGCGAAGAAAATAAGGTTACTTTGGAGATACAGGTAAATGACTGGGCAATGGCAGAAATGTTAAAGGGGAAAGTTTTGTTTGTTCCGGTACTTGGAATTTTATTAAATAAGCGGCGGAAAGATCCAAGACTGCACTATAAAACAGAAACAATGGCGCAGATCGGGGCAGAGACGGAAAGTAAGTTCCTTGAAGAAAACAGCTTAAATGCCGATTTTTACAGGAAATATCTGGAAAAGAATACGGTATTGTAAGGTATGAGTGGGAAGCTGCGGCTATGATATGGCTCTGCCACCAGGAAAAACAGCCTGCATCTTCCTTTTTACCAGACCAATACCTCCCAGTACTGCACATTGTATGCAAAGTGTATGACAGGAGAGCGGGGAAAGCAGAAGCTGGCAGAGGAATGTCCGAAGTTTTGTAAAGACTATGCATTTTTGTATCCGGATCATTTGATAATGATTGGCAGATATAATTCGTTATTTGCACTGGACAGTCGTATTTTTGAGGATGGTTCTGGTTCAGGAACAGGAACTGAAATAGGAACGAAAATAAAAACAGAAAAATACTGAAAGAATGGAAAAAGCGGGTGTGGACCGTCTGGTAGTGAACCTGCTGGATTCAGGTGTTAAAAGATAAAAAAATAAGAGTACAGGATCAGAAAAGGAGGGAAAAGTACAGATGAAGATCGTAGCCGGACTTGGTTCTATAGATGAATATATCCCCTATGTAAAAGCCGGGGCAGACGAATTTTTCTGTGGCTACGTCCCTTATTCATGGACGGAAAAATATGGGACACTTCTGCCTCTTAACCGCAGGGAAGTCCTTTGTTCCAATGTACAGTTAGGCGCGTTCAGTGAACTGGAAATACTGGCTTCTATGGTAAAAAAATACGAAAAACCAGTCCACCTAACCTTTAACTCTTTATACTACATTCCAGAACAATACCTGGAAATTGCTAATATCATTCTACAGTGTATGTCTATCGGCTTTCAAAGCTTTATCATCGCAGATCCGGCGCTGCTTTTATATCTGCGCCAGCAGAGGATAGATTGTGATATTCACCTGAGTGGTGAAACAGCAGAGGTCAACAGCGAAATGCTAAAGACTTTTGAAAAACGGAACCTGAAGCGTCTGATCTTTCACAGAAAAAACAGTATAGAAGATATGGGATCCATTATCAGCAAAGCAGGACAGACCACAGAATTTGAAGCCTTTGCACTAAATGAAATGTGTCAGTTTACCGGTGCATTCTGCAATTCTCTCCACTGCGATGAAATGTGCCATCTTTGTCTGGTTCCCTATGAATTGGGGCGGATCAGAGAATGTGTATCAGCAGAAAACAGATTGAAAACAAGCCCATTGCCAGTGAAACTCCAGGAAAATGAAATGAAAAACATTGGATCAGCAGAAAATGTGGATGAACCGGAAGATGACAGCTATCTTTGTGGACAGACTGGCTGTGGTCTCTGCGCTTTATACAGTCTGAAAAAAGCAGGCATTACCCATTTAAAATTAGTGGGGCGAGGAAATTATATTGACTACATGGAACGTGACATTAGAAATCTTCGAAAGGCACTGGAAATATTAAAAGATGTCCTAGATATGGAAAAAACTGGAAACATTCCAGCCGGATTAAAAGCGGAAGAAACATATATCTCTCAAATGAAAAAGGAACTGTTTGGTTCAGCTGGAAAATGTAGTGGAATGTGTTATTATATGAATGTGCTATCCTTTTGCAAAAACAACAGAAGTGGTGAACATATAAAACGGAGGAAATAATCATGCGCTATGCTTATGTAGGATGCCGGACAACGAAAGAGAGAAATGCCCGGGGAGAAGGTCTTAAAACTTATGAAATCCAGCCAGATGGCAGCTGGAAATGCCTGCAGTGTCTGGAAACAGAGCCAAACCCGTCTTTTCAGACTCTGGATGGCGAAGGAAAATATCTTTACAGTGTTCATGGGGATATTACGAAGGTTTCCAGTTACCGTATTTTAAAAGATCATACATTAGAGCATATAAATACCATTGATATTGGCGGCAGAAATCCTGTGGATATAACAGTGGACCGCAACAATAAACATGTAATCGTTGCCACTTTACAGGGAGGTACCATTTACACCATTGACCGGAAGAATGACGGTTCCCTGGGAGAAGTGATCGCAGAATTTACCTATGAGGGCAAGGAACCGGGAAAGGTATCAACCATTCATCAGTGTCTTTGGGATGAAAAAGAAGAAACTTTTAATTTGCCTGTGCCCAGAGCCGTGTAAATGGTTATGGACAGATGCGGGCCTTACGTTATGATCATGAGACCGGACAGTTTACTCAGACGGCTCAGTTTTTATCCAGAACATGGGATGAGCCCCGTCACGCAGCAGTGCACCCAAATAACCTCTGGGTGTATATGTGTGAGGAGAAGGGAAATAAAGTTCTTTTCTTCCGTTTTGATGATGAAAATGGTACCTTTGAGGCGTTGCAGGAGCTGACCACTGTGCCGGAAACAGTGACTGGATATTCCGATGCCAGCGAGGTCATGGTTGACCCTTCAGGCAAATTTGTTCTTGTATCCAACCGTTATACAGACAGTATTGCAGTCTACCGTATCGACCCGCTGACCGGTTATATGCGAAACGTAGGATTTACCCATGCCTGGGAAAAACTCCACGGTTCTTCTGTTTTGGAGACAATGGAAAGTGCTACGTTGCAAATGAGGACAGTGATACCATTATAGAATTTGATTTTGACAATATGACCGGGGCACTGATCCCAACATTGAATATTGTGCATACCGGCAGCCCGGTGTGTATTCTGTTTGCAGATTAAACAAAAACTCCCCCTGTATCTTTGACGTACAGAGGGAGTTTTTACACTTTTACGGACGTAATTTTGTATTACATCAGTTTTTTACCATCAGTAAAGGCATTTCCTACAACATCACCTAAAACAACGTACTTGTTGTTAAATGGGTCAAAGGTGATCGGCTGTGCTTTTGCGATGTCTACATTTCCGTTTTCATCTAATACTTTCTCATCAACACTGACATTGACGATCTCACCTACCAGACGGCAGGTTTTGGCATCATAGCTTTTCAGTCTGCATTCTACAGCAACTGCCAGCTCTTCAATAAGAGGAGCATCAACAAACTCCGATTTTACAGCATGGAAACCGGCTTTTTCAAATTTATCAGGTACTTTGTTTGCAGAAACAATGCTACGTAGTCGCAGGCTGTCATATGAGGCGCATCTGCCATGCTTACAGTAAAGGCTTTGCGGGCTAAAAGGTTCTTTGTGGTTTTGTGGCCTTCGCTGATGCACATGGAAAGTTCATTTCCTTCACTGATGCCGCCCCAAGCTGCGTTCATCACATCTGGAGTGCCGTTTTCATCGTAAGTTGCGATCATAAATACTGGCTGTGGATAGGTGTATGGTTTTGCTCCAAAATTCTTTCTCATGATAAATTCTCCTTATTATGATAGTGTAGTAGATTTTAAAATAGTTCCAAATTCGTTTATTCCCAGGTAAGTTTTCCTGTCTTTACTGCTTCCTCATAGCGGGAGATCTTGAAATCCAGCCGCTTGATGGTGCTTTCAATCTGTGCTTTCTGCTCTAATAAGGTTTCCATCTGCTCCTTTAAAAGAAGCATTCTGGCTTCGATGGTGGAATCTCCCTGCTGGCACAGTTTTACATATTCGATCATGGCTTCTACAGGAAGTCCGGCGCCACGCATACACAGGGCCAGTTCTACCCAGCCAAGATCAGACTCGCCGAATCGCGGATGCCTCCGGCAGTCCGGGTCACAGGCGGGATCATTCCCACACGCTCGTAGTAGCGCAGTGTATCACTGGAAATATTGTATTTCTGGCTTACTTCTTTGATGGTCACGGTTTCACACTCCTTTTTCATAAAAGTATAGTTTTCTGGTCTGAAAACATTATACAACCTGGAGCTGACTCTAAGTCAAGATATACAGGCAAAGTGGAATGTTAATTGCCGCAAAGCAGAGGCAAAATTACTTCTTAGGCTGATACCGTATATCAGATACTGTATATACAGTAATAAATGCATGTGGGTCTTCACGATTGATATAATTCATCAGTTTCTGGTACTCCGATTTGTCTACAATAGTAATGATCTCATTGCGCTTTTCCATATTGTAGGCGCCGATCGACTCATAGATCGTAGCGCCGCTGTGCAGGTCATTAATGATAAAATGGCGCAGCTCTTCTTCTTTTTTTGTGATAATGCAGACCCGGCGCTTTACATTATGGTTAAAGATAAAATGATCCAGGATAATACCGTTAAAATAAGTTCCCAGAATACTTAAAACAACGGTTTTCTTGTCGTATACCAAAGCCGCTGAAAGAGCAACGCACATGCCGGATAAGGACATGGCTTTTCCAAGATCCATATGGAGATATTTGTTCATGATCTTGGCAACGATATCCAGTCCGCCGGAAGAAGCATTTCGGTTAAACAGGATGCTTAAACCGATACTGACTGTTAAAATATAGCATAAAACATCCAGTTCCTGACTGTCAGTTAAGGAGCCGATGTTCGGGAAGATCCTTTCAAAAAGGGCCAGGAAAAGGGGAAGTACAATACTGGTGTATACGGTTTTAGCCCCGAATTCTTTTCCGCAGGTGAAAAATCCGATGATCAGTAAAAGTACATTTAAGATCATGGTGATAGCGGAAAGGGGCAGAGGTA
>ENA-OQJH01001226-OQJH01001226.1-human-gut-metagenome-genome-assembly--contig:-NODE-1226-length-11250-cov-1.606491_pt1 | contig 11250 bp, 14 predicted proteins | sample MGYA00242597_ERZ504763 | MGnify/ENA primary metagenome ERZ504763 (study PRJEB26092, sample SAMD00036359) | human gut metagenome | host: Homo sapiens | study: EMG produced TPA metagenomics assembly of... | reverse complement strand
CTTTTGCCATAATCATTCTTGTTAAAGGTTACGGCGCAAAGATATGGCGGCTAACAACTTATGTCAAGGCGGAAAATAGAATGGTTACGGCTTACTGCTAATATATATATCTTCTATGACTAATCACAAATAAAAGTTGTATAAAATATTTTATTGTTATATATTCTGCTGTATATGGGTGCTGATGATTTAGAGTGTGTGATTTGTGGATGAATTCTAATTGTTAAAATGGAGTGTGAAATATTGGTAATATATTGATGGTATCTTTTTTCTTTGGTAGTTACTTCCAGTCTGTTACTATTGGCTATATATTAATTACAAACAAGAGTCGTATGATTTTCTCACACGACTCTTGTTTGTAATTTAATATATAGCCTTTGATTGTTTATAACTTTTCAATCTCCTCCGGTGATAGTCCGGTAGCTTTATGGATGGCTGTTATGTCTACTCCTAATGACTTTAAATTATTAGCAATTTCTAATCTTTCTTCCATTTTTCCTTCCATGCGCCCTTCCATGCGCCCTTCCATGCGTCCTCCATACGCCCTTCCAGTTTTGCTCCATCTAATACATCATTTTGTATCATGATGGCACTAAGGTGCTCGTCGTAGGCATGTCTTTCTTCCTTGGACATATTGTAATAGATAAGTTTCTGGCGTGCTTCTTCCAGACCAGGGGCTGTTGTATCGGGGCGAATGCAACCGGTTTTCAAGTATTCAATCCACTCTTCCAATGGAGTGACAGCCACTTTATCGAATTCATTCACACGAATCAAGAAATACTCCGGAAAGATTTCTGCCGGAATCTTATGGACGATGGCGTCTTTTTCTTTAGTAGTTACTTCCAGTCTGTCTCCTGTATGTACTCCGATAAAGTGGTTTTGTCCATGATACAAATAATCTTCTCCCTTGCCGATATCGAAGTATAGAATACTGATAGAGTATATTTTTTTCACCGCATAGTAGCGTTCTCCTAAAGAAATATGTTCAGTGATTGCTTTTGCCACTCCGTATAAGATACGTTCCAGATAATAGAGCTCCCGTGTATTTTGGATCTCTACAATAATGATTTCGTCTTTACTGTTTCTGGCTTTAATATCTACCCGGTTGAATTTATCATCGATTGTTTGTTGGTTGCTTTCACTTTCCAATATCTCTATGATTTTCACGTTTTCACCGAGAAGGACAGTCAAGAAACCTTCTAATACGCCGAAATTTGCTTTTTGGCGGAGAAGTCTTTTCACAGCCCAGTCAAAGCGTATATATTTGTCTTGTTGTTCCATATCAATTTAATTTTTAGGTTATTGCAAAGCTACGACTTTTTTTTAGATAATGGCTACTCTTTGAGTTTATATTTTTTGTGAATGAATCTGTGCATATTTGGCAAATTCATCAGAAGGCAATTTAAATTATTCCATAGTAGAGAGTTAATTATTAACGCTGTCATATTTTAGTATTCCCTTTTATGTAACTTAAAGTAGGAGTAAAATGTGGCAGCGTTTTAGGTTGAAAATTTTAGGTAGTTATTATTCTTTGTTTTTTTGTGTCACTTCAATGTCTTCCGGCCAAATAGCTTTAGTATATGCTTTTGCATCATTGCCGTTTTCTGTATAGTCTTTCGCTATATCCCCTTTGCCTTCATTAAACTTCCAATAGGCTTTTAAACCTGTAGTTTGAGGATCGACATCATACATATTCTTGTAAATTTCTTCTTGTGAACGTATTACGTTCCATATGCGTACTTCGCAGATTTCACCATTTAATTGACGAGTCATATTCTCTGGCTCACCATAGGAGTGTCCTATTTTAAACATAAAGTCTTTTCTTCGGTGTCATAAGTCACGGCTACATGATACCATTCGCTTGGTTGCAACAATTTTCCTTCGTTTGCCTTGGGGAATTATATAAAACTTATAATATTTAGTGTCCAGTATTGCATAATTGGTGCTGAGACGCGCGTTGTAATAACCTAATCAACGAAGGATCTACCTGAAAATTAACATCAATATATTGTTCGGCAGGATATGCCAACACAGCAGAAAGCTATTGCTACCCTGTTTGTTTGAGATTATTAAATGTGAAATTAGCTACATTCTTCACTTTGTCGCATCTATATATGGCATTGTCAAAAGGGAATTTTTATGAAAAAAAGATGAATGAAATAGTGACGCTATCCACTGCGGATGGCGTCACTATATGGGTGGGATAGTGACGGTATCATGATGGGATAGCGTCACTATTTTTAAGTTTGTTTTTAGCAATTTCTTTTCACTGTACGGTAACCATAACCAATGATTACAAGGAAGCAGATGAAGGGTAGAATGAATGAAACATTGACAGCCGGTAACCAGGCTATTTGTTTCAGGTCAATGATACTTGCCTGTAGCGGTGGAAGAACAGAACCTCCCAGGATAGCCATGATAAGCCTGCAGCTCCAAACTTAGCATCATCTCCCATGCCTTTCAAGGCAATACCATAGATGGTAGGGAACATCAATGACATGCAAGCCGATACTGCTACAAGGCAATACATTCCGAAGATATTTTGAAGGAAGATTACGCCTAAAGTGAAAATACCTCCGAAGATAGCGAGGATCATCAGCAATTTACCAGCATTGAGATAGCGCAGAATGAATGTACAGATGAAACGGCTGATACAAAATATCACCATTGCTATGATATTATATTGTTGTGATAGCACTTCCGCACTTTTCTCGTCCATACCTTGTGACATGAACAAGCGTGTTCCATACTGAATGATGAAAGTCCAGCACATAATTTGCGCGCCTACATAGAAGAATTGAGCAATTACCCCTTCACGATAACGCGTTTGGGTGAAAATGCGTTTCAGTGTAGGAAAGAAATCTATTCTATGATTCTGATCTCCATTTTTCGGCATCTTGACGAATCGTATCAGAAGTAACATAGCCACAATGATAAGTCCGATAATGAGATAAGGAGCAATCAGAACGCTAAGATCACTTTCTTTAATTGCTTGAAATTCACTGTCGTTAAGCAATGCACGGTCTTCGGTACACATCGGATGTAGCTTCGCTTGAATGAACTGCATGGCTACATACATTCCGAGAAGTGACCCCATCGGATTGAAAGACTGTGCAAGGTTCAAACGCCGGGTAGCTGTTTCTTCCGTGCCCATAGAAAGAATATACGGGTTACAGCTTGTCTCGAGGAAGGACAATCCGCAGGTCAGGATGAAATAGGCAATCAAAAACGGATAATATTCTCCCGTCATTTTGGCGGGAAAGAATAAAAATGCTCCGAAAGCATACATTCCCAGTCCTAACAAAACACCGGCTTTGTAGGAATATTTGCGGATGAATATGGCAGCCGGGAAAGCCATTGCAAAGTACCCTCCATAGAAGGCAACCTGTACCAATGCTCCGTCGGTGGCACTCATCCGGAAAATCTTGGAGAATGCCTTTACCATCGGATTGGTAATATCATTGGCAAATCCCCATAATGCAAAACATGAGGTAATGAGAACAAAAGGTATAAGATAACTGATGCCATCTTTCGAGAGGATGGACTGTTTGGGGTGTTTCATGGTTGTTTCAGGTATTTTTTAAGTGTTATACAAATGGAACATTCTCTCCATCGGTTTCCATTTCTCTGCGGAACTCATTCGGGGAGCGGCTTGTTGGAAGATGGCCATATATTCTTCCCACTCCTGTTGGCGGGGAAGCGTGTTCAGGCGTTCCATTGCTGTGTCCCAGTCAAAATCAAGGGGAGTTTCGACAATCATAAACAGTCGTGTTCCCAAGATATAAATTTCCATTTCCAGAATACCGACTTCCCGGATCCCGGCTAGGATTTCGGGCCATGCTTCCGCCTGGCTATGTCTTTTCCGATATTCAGCGATCAGTTCCGGAGAATCGCGTAAATCGAGGGTTTGGCAATATCGTTTGACGGGAACGTCATAAGACTGAACCTGATAACCGGTTTTGGGTGTTTCCATATACTTTTATTTTTTAGGGTAATATACTTGTGGGGTAACGCTACGAGTTACAATCTCTCTCAATTCACGGAGATCGGCTATTTTTCCTTTTGCCATAGCCTGTGTCAGAATGTTTCCCATTGCAGTGGCTTCTACCGGACCTGCATAAACGGGAATACCGAGTTCGTCAGCTGTCAGTTGGTTGAGTAATTGGTTTTGTGATCCTCCGCCGATGATGTTTAGCTGACGGATCGGAGAGGGGAGACAATGGTTGAGCTGTTCTACCGCCTGCCGATATTTGAAAGCTAATGACTGGAGTACACATCGCACGGTTTCTGCTTTGTTTTTCGGCACTTGCAAAGCATGATGCCGACAATAATGAATAAGAGCGTTTTCCATATTTTCCGGATTCATGAATGTTGCGTCATCCACAGGGATAATGGTTGCAATCTGTGCTTCGGCAGCTTGCGGGATGATTATATCATAATTTTGTTCTTCGCCACATGCTTTCCATTCACTCATCAAACGTTGCAAAATCCATAATCCTGTTATATTCTGTAGGAAACGGATTTTGCGTCTACGCCTCCTTCATTGGTGAATTGAGCTTTTCTTGCTTCTTCCGTCAATATGGGTTCATCCACTTCCACTCCCAGTAGTGACCAAGTGCCGGAACTAAGGAAAGCGATAGGATTTTCTACGGCAGGAACAGCGGCGACGGCACTGGCTGTGTCGTGTGAACCGACAGCAATAACGTCTACGGTACCCAGTCCCGTTTCGCGGGCAATATCCTCTTTCAGAGTCCCCCTGATTGTTCCGGGGAGAATAATCTCACCGAACAGATGTTCGGGAATACCTAAGGCGCGTATGGTATCCACTGACCAGTTCCGCGATTGGGCATCGAGTAATTCGGAGGTGGAGGCAATGCAATATTCATTATTGGCTACTCCTGTCAGGAAATAGCTGAAGAGGTCGGGCATGAATAACAGTTGCCGGGCAACTTCCAACTGTGCATCTTGATGCTGTTTCATGCTGTAAAGTTGAAACAGCGTATTGATAGCCATCACCTGAATACCGGTGTCGGCATAGTGTTGGCGTTCATCCAATAGCTTGAATACTTCTTCCGGTATTCCTTCTGTTCTTGCGTCCCGATAACAGACTGGATTTCCTAACAGGTTTCCATGTTTGTCAATCAGTCCGAAATCCACTCCCCAGGTGTCAATACCAATACTTTTTACGGCATATCCTTTTTGTGCAGCCAGTTTCAGTCCGGTTTTCATATCTTCGAACAGTGCCGGGAAATCCCAGTAGATATGATTTCCTAGTTTGACCTGCCGGTTGGAGAAGCGGTATACCTCTTCCAACTCCAGTTTGCCATGGTGAAGGAAGCCGGCGATAATCCGTCCACTTCCGCCTCCGAAGTCTGCTGCTAAATAAGTGTGTTTGATGGTATCTTTCATGGTATATTGCCCGGATATTAGTTGGTTTTCTTTCCTAATACGTAGATTTCCAGGTCTTCAATTTCTGCCGGTGTGAGTACTGAATAATCACCGCCGGATTGAACGATGATGCGGCAAGCCATTTCAAAGAAGGTAGCCCGTTCGTATACTTGATCGAAGTCTTTTCCGCATACCACTTGCCCGTGGTTGGTTAGTAAAACCGAGTTGTGCTTTAACATGGCTTCTACCACAGCTTTTGCCAGTTCCGGTGAGCCGGGACGATAATACGGAATCACAGGTATTTCCGAACCTACATGGCAGGGAATTTCTGCTGTTACATTGAAGTTTGTCGGTTTGTTCTTCATGCAGGAGACAGCCGTGGCATATTCCGATTGGAAGTGGAGAACGACATTGACGTCCGGACGTTCGCGGAGAATCCCTAAATGGAATGTACTTTCCATAGAAGGTTTTACACCATTGGTAGGAGTGCCGCTGGCAATATGCAGATAGATACTTTTTCTTTGCCAAGTGTGGGAACCCAGGAACCCGTACCGGAAATCAATGCTTCTTCACCGATTCTCCAGGAAAGGTTACCGCTGCTGCAAAGCATTAACTTTGCATCCCCGTAACGGTGTGCTTGTTGGATGAACTGTTCGATATGTTCGTTGGTAATCATAATTGCAAAGATAAAAAAATTAGAATTAAGTGAGTCGAAATTGCTTTTATTTAGACATAAGAACAAAAGAACATAAGGTCTGCGCTAATAGAATTATTTATAGCTGTTTATTGAAGTTGTTTTATCTTTTGTCCTTATGTTCTTTTGTCTGAATTAAAATTATTTGTAGATAGGACCGTAAGTGGTACAAGCTCTGTAGTCCGCTCCTTCCTTATCCATGCCGAAGGCGTTCCAAGCTGCCGGACGGAATATTTCGTTGTCTTCTACATTGTGCATGCATACCGGGATGCGGAGCATGGAAGCAAGAGTGATTAAGTCCTGACCGATGTGTCCATAACTGATGGCTCCATGATTGGCTCCCCAGTTATTCATTACTGAATATACATCTTTGAAAGCAGGTTTTTCACATAGACGCGGTACAAACCAGGTGGTAGGCCATGTAGGATCTGTACGCATATTCAGTTTTTGGTGGATTTCCGGATCTATTTCTACTGTCCATCCTTCTGCGATTTGCAGGACAGGGCCTAAGCCTTTAATCAGGTTGAGGCGCATCATGGTTACGGGCATGCCACCTTTTGACAGGAAGTTGGAAGAGAAACCGCCGCCACGGAAGTAGTCACGGTCTGCCGGATACCAGGTAGTTGCTTTCAGGCAGTTTTCTACGTCAGCGTCCGTCAGGTTCCATGGTTCTTTCATAACCGGACTGCCTGCCGCGTCTAATGATTGGCCGGAACCGTCGAGAGTCGTTGCGCCGGAATTGATAAGATGAATGATACCATTTGCTGCCAATCCGCTCAATTCTTTGCCGGTTACACGTTTCACGGCTTCAGGACTCCAGTAAGTACGTACGTCGGAGAATATTTGGGCGCGGTTGGTCAATAAATGTCCGAACAGCATAGCTACGCCGTTGCAGGCATCGTTCTCGGTAGCTACGACAAATGCTTCACGAATACCGTTCCAGTCAAAAGAAGTGTTGAGCAGAGCTTCCGGATAGTCACCGTTAGGATAGAAGTCTGTCCATTGGCGTTGTCCTTGGAAACCGGCTGCAATGGCATTGTGTCCCAAGGCTTCTTCCTTGAATCCCATTTCTTTCAATTTGGGATTTCCGGTCATCAAGTCGCGCATGATAATCGTCATCTTTACAATGAATTCCCAATCAGCATCTTTCTGTTCACGGGTTTTACGTTTTTCAGGACGGTTCTTGAATCTTCACCTTCGTTTGTCTTGCAATTTTTTTTCAGTCCAGGCCATGGCTTTGGCGTATTCTTCGTGGTCATAGATGCCTTCGTCCATTCGACGGATGATTTCTGTGAGGTCTATTGACTCATTACGCATTCCCAGATACTCTTGGAAGAAATCAGGATTAACGATGGAACCGGCGATACCCATAGATACACTACCCATTGACAGGTAAGATTTGCCTCTCATCGTAGCTACTGCCTGTGCGGCACGTGCAAAGCGAAGAATCTTTTCCGATACATCTTCAGGGATTGTGTTGTCGTTCAAATCTTGAACGTCGCGTCCGTAGATACCGAATGCGGGAAGGCCGTTTTTGTGCGTGTCCGGCAAGTACAGCAGCAAGGTATACACTCCCCGGACGTTCTGTGCCGTTGAATCCCCAGACAGCTTTCGGATAATGCGGGTTCATATCCATCGTTTCAGCACCGTAGCACCAGCAAGAAGTGACGGTAATGGTAGAGCCGACCCCTTCTCTTTCAAACTTTTCCGCACAAGCGGCACTTTCGGCTACGCGTCCGATCGTGCTATCGGCTATAACACATTCCACCGGACTGCCATCACCGTTTTCAGGTTGCTGCTGATTAACTCGGCTACTGCTTTTGCCAAATTCATTGTTTTCTCTTCAAGGCTTTCGCGAACGCCACCCTGGCGACCATCGATTGTGGGACGAATCCCGATTTTAGGATACTTTTTCATGGTTTCTATCTATTAAAGGATTAATTAATATCTGTGCTGAACTGTGCTGATGTCTTCGCAAAAAAAATTAAAGCGACTTTCGAAGTCTTACTTCCGTCGGCAAGAACTTCTGCACCGGTACATTATTGAGAACAAAATTGGCCGCTTCGTTTCCCATCATTTCCCAATCAATACTCAATGAGGTTATTCCTTCGTCAATCACTTCATAGGAAGGAATATCATTGTAAGCCAACAGGCCAAAATCTTTTCCACATTTCAGCCCTTCCAATCTTCCTTGTTTCACCACCTTTACTACGTCTTGTTGTTTGATGGCGATATAGGCAACTCCCTTACGTACAATCAGGTTCTCAATATCCTCCTGTATTTCACAGAGAAATCCCTGTTCCTGGCAGAAACGGGTAAAATACACCTTACTGCTTTGGGGGTGCTTCAGGCTTTTGGGAAACAGAAAAACGAGCTGGCGATAATTCTTCAACTTTTCCTTGAGCTGATTCAATGCCTGAAAGAAAGATTCATCAAAATCCTGGCAGATATATGAATACTTTTCTTTTTCAAATTTGCCGAAATCGAGAAGTAATATCTTGAAGGATTAATTTTATTGAGAACAGTGCTGAATTTCTCGTTATCGAAATTCATCACGATATATTTGTTGTATTTCCCGATGGATTCCCGGAGGATCGTATTGAACAACCGTTCGTTGTATTGATGAAATAATAAGTCTACCTTATAGTTAATAGGCAGATGTCTGACGAAACTATTGTATAAAGCTTCTTTGAAAGGAGTATATTGGTCGAGCAGCAATAAAACATTGGTCACCTGGCTCGTCACATAATAGCTTGCCGGGAGTGGAGTCAATCAAGCCTCGTTCGCGTAAATCAAGGAAAGCCTTGAAACTGTATCACGTGATACTCCGTATTGAGCGCTTAACTGATTGATGGAAGGCAAAGAATCTCCTTCAAGAAATTCTTTCCTGGAAATCGCCTGGCTAAGTGCGTCCGCTAGTTGCGTAACCTTGCTTGCCTGTTGTCCGAATGTTGCCTTTTTATCAGTTCGTTTCATATTCGAAAAATAAGTAATACTATGCTGAACTATGCTGATGCAAAGAAAGGCATTTTATTCTGAACAGAATAAATAATTTGATATGTTTTATAGCAGAAGTTAATAAAAAATCCCCTCCGGCGGACCGGAGAGGATTTATTGCTTTTTCCTAATTTCTTGTTCGGAATCTGCTGAAAATTATTCAGCAGCAGCTTCTGTTGCAGGAGCTTCTTCAGCCGGAGCTGCGGCAGCTTCTTCTGCAGGTGCTTCAGCAGCAGCCTTTTCAGCAGCTTCAGCAGCTTTCTTTTCAGCGAGTGCTTTTGCTTTCACTTCGTTGATCTTCTTTTCTGCTTCCAGACGTGCTTTAGCTTCAGCTTTCTTTTCTTCGTCTTGCTTAGCTTTCAAAGCAGCCAGACCTGACTGTTTGTTGTTCTTCCAAGCTTCGAATTTAGCTTCTGCTTCTGCTTCTCCGAATGCGCCTTTTGCAACACCGCCAAGAAGATGTTTCTTCATGTAAACACCTTCACGAGAAAGGATATTACGTACAGTGTCACTTGGTTGTGCACCTTTCAGTACCCATGCCAATGCAGCGTCGAAATTCAAATCTACTGTAGCAGGATTGGTGTTCGGGTTGTAAGTACCAATCTTCTCAATAAATTTACCATCACGTGGTGCTCTGCTGTCTGCAATTACAATTGAATAAAACGCGTAACTTTTACGTCCGTGTCTTTGCAATCTGATTCTAGTTGCCATTTTTAATAATTGTTTTTAATTAATGATTTGAATTATGCTACTAACTCGTAATAGCGGGCGCAAAGATACAGCTTTTCTTTTGATTGACAAATATTTCCTTTCTTTTTCTTATGAATACCTCCTCGGATATCGGAACAGGATAGCGAGCAGGGCACAGACTCCCATCGTAAACGGATAATAGAGATTGCCGATAATACTGATAGGAGAGATGTTGGCCAATCCGGCAGCGATCAGCATTTGTGCCCCATAGGGTATGATGCCTTGTATCAGACAGGAGAATGTATCCAGGATACTGGCTGTTTTCTCCGGTGAGATGGAATCTCTTTGCAATATCCTTTGCAATCGGCCCTGTGGTGATGATGGCAATCGTATTGTTGGCAGTGCATAGGTTGGCGATACTTACCAGAGCGGCGATACTCAGTTCCGCACCACGCTTGCTGTTGACGTGACGGGTCAGTTTTTTGATGATGAAATCGATACCTCGTTATAACGGATTGTTTCGAGCATACCGCCTGCCAGTAATGTGATAATAATCAATTCACCCATGCCTGTGATACCCGTACCCATTGCTCCAAACCAATCGAATACGTCAAAACTCCCGGTAGCTATGCCGATGATACCGCTGGTCAGGATACCTATTATTAATACCAGCATCACGTTCATTCCGGCAATGGCTGTTCCCAGTACTATTATATAAGGTATGACTTTTATCCATTCGATAGTCTGTACTTGCGCGGGTGCAGTGATGGATAGTCCTTGAAAAATATAGATTCCCAGTACGATAATCGCTGCCGGAACTACAATCATGGAATTTACCCGAAACTTATCACGCATCACGCATTCCTGAGTTTTGGTTGAGGCAATGGTGGTATCGGATATAAACGACAGGTTATCTCCAAAGAAAGAACCTCCGACAACGACTGCTACCATAAACGGAAGGGCGATCTCTGTCTTTTCGGCCAGACCGACAGCAACCGGAGTAAGGGCTACAATCGTCCCTACACTGGTTCCGATGGATAATGAGATAAAACAGGCGGCAATGAATATCCCGGCCAATAGCAGATTATCAGGGAGGATATGCAGTGTCAGATTGACGGTTGCATCAATAGCTCCCATCTGCTTGGCGCTTTGTGCGAAAGCTCCGGCAAGGATGAATATCCATATCATCAGAAGAATATTCTTGTTGGCGGCTCCTACGGAGAACTGGTAGATTCGCTGGTCGAGCTTCAACCCCGCGTAATGGCAATTGCGTAACAGGAAGACACGAGGAAAGCCACAGTGATGGTACTTTATAAAAGTCATTAACAAGAATGGAAGTTACCAGATAAAGGCAGAGAAAGACGAGTAACGGACTCAGTGCCCACCAGCTGCCATGACGTTCTATATGTATTTTTTCTTCAGTCATAAATTGATATTGTGGTATATATTCGAACTGCAAAGATAGTAAGGAAACACATAAG
>ENA-OQJH01001225-OQJH01001225.1-human-gut-metagenome-genome-assembly--contig:-NODE-1225-length-11255-cov-6.130392_pt1 | contig 11255 bp, 15 predicted proteins | sample MGYA00242597_ERZ504763 | MGnify/ENA primary metagenome ERZ504763 (study PRJEB26092, sample SAMD00036359) | human gut metagenome | host: Homo sapiens | study: EMG produced TPA metagenomics assembly of... | reverse complement strand
CAAAAGCTGATCGTGTGAGTGGCTGGTTTTCCAGCAAAGAGAGTGGTACCACGGGTGCTCTGTTAGAAAAAATGACAGGCCCTCTCTCTCCAAGGCTTATCGCCTTGGAGAGAGGGCTTTTACTTTAATTTTAAGTAAGTGTAGGATCTGGAGGAAACGAGAATGATGGACGCAACCAAGTACGCACCGGGATATTACCCTGTCCCTGCCGGTTATGACAGCTGGGTGAAGAAGGATCACATTGAAAAGGCCCCGGCCTGGTGCAGTGTGGATCTGCGCGACGGCAATCAGGCTCTGATCGTGCCCATGAGCCTGGAGGAAAAACTGGAGTTCTTCCAGATGCTGGTGAAGATCGGCTTCAAGGAGATCGAGGTGGGTTTCCCCGCCGCCAGCGATACCGAGTACGAGTTCCTGCGCACCCTGATCGAGAAAAACATGATCCCGGAGGACGTGACCGTGCAGGTGCTGACCCAGTGCCGCGACCACATCATCCGCAAGACCTTCGAGGCCGTCAAGGGTGCCCCCCGCGCGGTCATCCACTTCTATAATTCCACCTCCGTGGCCCAGCGCGAGCAGGTGTTCCACAAGAGCAGGGAAGAGATCAAGAAGATCGCCACCGACGGCGCAAAGCTGGTCCGGCAGCTGAGCCAGGAATACGAGGGCAACTTCCTGTTTGAGTACAGCCCCGAGAGCTTTACCGGCACCGAGGTGGACTATGCTGTGGAGGTCTGCAACGCAGTGCTGGACATCATGCAGCCCACCCCTGACCGCCCCATGATCATCAACCTGCCTGTCACGGTGGAAATGAGTATGCCCCATGTTTACGCCAACCAGATCGAGTACTGTGACAAGCACCTCAAGTACCGTGACAGCGTGATCATTTCCACCCATCCCCACAACGACCGCGGCACCGGTGTTGCCTGCGCCGAAATGGCCGTTCTGGCCGGAGCCCAGCGCGTGGAGTGCTGCCTGTTCGGCAACGGTGAGCGCACCGGCAATGTGGATGCCGTGACTCTGGCCATGAATCTGTACAGCCACGGCGTAGACCCCAGGCTGGACTTTTCCGATATGCCCGCCATCTGCGCTGCCTACGAGCGCGTGACCCGGATGCACATCTACGAGCGCACCCCCTACGCCGGTCAGCTGGTGTTTGCAGCCTTCTCGGGCAGCCATCAGGATGCCATTGCAAAGGGCATGGCCTACCGCAAGGAGCGGGGCGAGCACCGCTGGACCTGCCCCTACATCCCCATCGACCCCCACGATATCGGCCGCACCTATGATGCCGATGTCATCCGCATCAACAGCCAGAGCGGCAAGGGCGGTATCGGCTTTGTGCTGGAACAGAACTACGGTTATAATCTGCCCCCCAAGATGCGCGAGGTGCTGGGCTACAAGGTCAAGAGCGTGTCCGACCACAGCCACAAGGAGCTGAGTGCAAGCGAGGTGCTCCGCATCTTCGAGGAGAGCTTCCTCAACCGCGAAAAGCCCCTCCGTGTGGTGGAGGCCCACTTTGCACAGGTCAACGGCATTACCGCCACGGTCACCCTGGACCTGAACGGTCAGCGCAAAGTGGTCACTTCGGTGGGCAATGGTCGTCTGGATGCTGTGGCCAACGCCATCCAGAGCGCCACCGGGATGGACTTCCATCTGGAAAGTTACTCGGAGCACAGCCTGGACGAGGGCAGTACCTCCCGCGCGGCTTCCTATGTGGGCCTTGCCTGGGGCGATGGCAGCATGACCTGGGGTGCCGGCACCGACACCGATATCATCGTTGCCGGCATCTGTGCCCTTGTCAGTGCCATCAACAATCGATAAAAAGGGGGAGCATCCTCGCCTCTCCGTCAGTCGCTTCGCTCACTGCCACCTCTCCCAAAGGGAGAGGCTTTGGCAAAGAGATGAAGTTTGCGTGGACTGCCAAGGGCTCCCACTTGGGGGAGCTGGCAAATCCGAAGGATTTGACTGAGAGGCGAGCCGCCTACCCTTCTACACAAGTAAAAAGGAGAGTATCACCATGGGAATGACTCTGACGCAGAAAATTCTGGCCGCACATGCGGGTTTGCCGGAGGTCAAGGCAGGCCAGCTCATCAATGCCAGGCTCGATATCGTGCTGGGCAACGATATCACCACCCCGGTCGCCATCAACGAGTTTGAGAAGGCGGGCTTTGACGGCGTGTTCGACAAGGAGCACATTGCCATCGTGCTGGATCACTTCGTCCCCAATAAGGACATCAAGAGCGCAACCCAGTCCAAGCAGTGCCGCGAGTTTGCCAACAAATATGATATCCTCAACTTCTACGATGTGGGTCAGATGGGTGTTGAGCACGCCCTCCTGCCCGAAAAAGGCATCGTGACCGCCGGTGACTGCATCATCGGTGCCGACAGTCACACCTGTACCTACGGTGCACTGGGCGCATTCTCCACGGGTGTGGGCTCCACCGATATGCCGCCGGTATGGCCACCGGCATGGCATGGTTCAAGGTACCCTCTGCCATCAAGTTTGTGCTCAAGGGCAAGTTCAGCCCCCGCGTATCCGGCAAGGACCTGATCCTGCACATCATCGGCATGATCGGTGTGGACGGGGCGCTGTACAAGTCGATGGAATTCACCGGCCCGGGCGTGGCTTCCCTGACCATGGAGGATCGCCTCTGCGTCTGCAACATGGCCATTGAGGCCGGTGCCAAGAACGGCATCTTCCCTGTGGACGAGGTCACCAGAGCGTATCTGAACGGCCGCAGCCAGCGCACCCCGGTCTACTACGAGGCCGACCCGGATGCCGAATACGAAAAGACCATCGAGATCGACCTGGACAAGCTGGAGCCCACGGTCAGCTACCCTCATCTGCCGGAGAACACCCACCCCGCCAGTGAGGGAAAGGACATCCGGATCGATCAGGTGGTCATCGGCAGCTGCACCAATGGCCGTCTGGAGGATATGGAGGCCGCTTACAACATCCTCAAGGGCAGACACATTGCCAAGGGCGTGCGGGGCATCATCATCCCGGCCACCATGGCGGTTTATAAGGAGTGCATCCTGCGCGGCTGGACCGAGGCCTTTATTGATGCGGGCTGCATCGTGTCCACCCCCACCTGCGGCCCCTGCCTGGGCGGCTACATGGGCATCCTGGCCGAGGGGGAGCGCTGTGTCTCCACCACCAACCGCAACTTTGTGGGCCGCATGGGCCATGTCAAGAGTGAAGTCTATCTGGCAAGCCCGGCCACTGCCGCTGCCAGCGCCCTGACCGGCTATATCACCGACCCCCGCACGGTCTGATCGAAAAGGAGAAACAACGATGAACGCAAAAGGTTCTGTTTTCAAATACCCGGATAACGTGGATACTGATGTCATCATTCCGGCCCGCCACCTGAACACCCAGGACCCCAGGGAGCTGGCCAGCCACTGCATGGAGGACATCGACAAGGACTTTGTCCGGAACGTCAGGGACGGCGATGTCATGGTGGGCGGCTGGAACTTCGGCTGCGGCTCCTCCCGTGAGCACGCCCCCGTGGCCATCAAGGCCGCAGGCATCTCGGTGGTCATTGCCAAGAGCTTTGCCCGTATCTTCTACCGCAACAGCATCAACATCGGTCTGCCCATCATGGAGTGCCCCGAGGCTGTGGATTCCATCAGCGCAGGGGATACCGTCAGCGTGGATTTTACTACCGGCCTCATCACCGATGAGACCACCGGCAAGACCTTCCAGCGGAACCCTTCCCGCCGTTTATCCAGAAGATCATTGCAGACGGTGGCCTGATGAAGTCCATCAAAAATAAGAAGTAAGGAGCTTTCCCATGGAAAAAAACATTGCTGTCATCTGGGGCGACTGCTCCAGCCCCGAGATCGTGAAACAGACCATCCGGGTGCTTGATAAGGTGGCCGAAAAGTACGGCCACACCTTCCACTATACCGATGCCGCCATGGGCGGCGAAGCCATTGATAAGTACGGCGACCCGCTGCCCCAGCACGAGCTGGACAAATGCCTTGCTGCCGACAGCGTCCTGCTGGGTGCCGTGGGCGGCCCCAAGTGGGAGGGCCTGCCCGGTGAGCAGCGCCCGGAAAAGGGCCTGCTGCGCCTGCGCGCGGGCATGGGCCTGTACTCCAACAACCGCCCCGCCAAGATCTGGCCCCAGCTGGCCCCGGCCAGCCCTCTGAAGCCTGAGATCGTGGCACAGGGCATTGACTTCATCATCGTGCGGGAGCTGATCGGCGGCGTGTACTTCGGCAAGCACGAGACCCACACCCTCGAGAACGGCGAAAAGCAGGCCATCGACTCCATGCCCTACTCTGAGCACGAGATCGAGCGCATTGGCCGCATCGGCTTCGAGACCGCCCAGAAACGCCGCAAGAAGCTCTGCTGTGTGGATAAGGCCAACGTGCTGGACACCAGCCGCCTGTGGCGCAGTGTGATGCACCGCCTGCAGGCCGAGTACCCGGACGTGGAGTACAGCGAGATGTTCGTGGACAACTGCGCCATGCAGATCGTAAAGAACCCCGCGCAGTTCGATGTCATCGTCACTGAGAATATGTTCGGCGATATCCTGTCGGACGAGGCTCCATGATCACCGGCTCCATCGGCATGATCCCGTCCTCCTCTCTGGGCGATGGTACCCGGGGCCTGTACGAGCCATTCACGGCTCGGCCCCCGACATTGCGGGCAGGGATATCGTCAACCCCACCGCCTGCATCCTCTCTGCCGCCATGATGCTGCGCTACTCCTTTGGCATGACTGAGGAAGCCGATGCCATTGAGAACGCTGTGAACAAGGTGCTGGACAAGGGCCTGCGCACGGCAGACAACATGAGCGAAGGCTGCACCTGCCTGGGCTGCACCGCTATGGGTGATGCGATTTTGGCCGAGATCTGATCTGAAATGAATCGCCCTCTCTGTCAGCGTGAACGCGCTGCCACCTCTCCCGAAGGGGGAGCTGGCAAGGCCTGCGGCCTTGACTGAGAGGGCATTTTCGTTCTCCCAAAAACAAAAATGCAAACTTTTTGCAAATTCCTCTTGCAATTTGTATCCGGAGCGTGTATAATCTCCCTTGCACGAAAATGCAAATTGATTGCAATTTACTGCAATAAAGCACATTACAGTTGTTTTTGGAGTATCAAATGGAATTGTTTCTGGATGTTCTGGGCGAATCTCTGGTGGACACCGCCAAGATGCTGCCTTCCTGTTTTTGGCCTATCTGTTCATTGAATATGTGGAGAACCGCCACGGCGAGCGCATCGAAGCCATTCTGGCGGGGGGTGGGCGCTGGGGCTCTGTTCCGGCGGCGCTGCTGGGCTGTGTGCCCCAGTGCGGTTTCTCTGCCATTGCGTCCAATTTCTATGCGTCCAGGGTCATCAGCCTGGGCACGCTGATGGCTGTGTTCCTCGCCACCAGTGATGAAGCGGTTCCGCTGCTGGTCTCCATGCCTGCCTACTGGGATAAGCTGGTGCTGCTCATGGTCATCAAGGTGCTCTACGCCATTGCGGTGGGCTGGTGCTGGATTTTGTCCTGCGGGCGTTCTGCCCAGGAGCCTGCGGGGCGGCTATACCGGCAGCGCCGATGAGATCGACTGCCACGAGGAGCACAGCGATGAGGAGGGCAAGCCCGCTCCCATCTGGAAAGCCGCCCTTCGCCACACGCTGGAGATCTTCGTGTTCATCTTTGTGTTCAGTCTGGTGTTCGGCCTCATTGTGGAGGGCGTGGGCGAGGATGTCTTTGCCGACGCTCTGGGCCGGATGGGCTTCTTCCAGCCGGTGGTGGCCGCACTGGTGGGGCTGATTCCCAACTGTGCCGCCAGCGTCCTGCTGACCCAGCTCTATGTGGAGGGAGCCTCCGCTTTTCCAGTCTGGTGGCGGGGCTGTGCACCGGCGCGGGCGTGGGCCTGGCCGTTCTCTGGCGGGCAAACCCCTCCTGGAAACAGAACCTCTTTATCACCGGCCTGACCTGGGCCGCCGGTGCGGCTGTGGGTGTTGGGATCCAGATCGTGGTAGCCATTTTCGGTTAAAGTAAAATATTTAGTCAAAACGCCGTTTCGGGATATCCCGGAGCGGCGTTTTGTGTTATACTAGACAGTATCAAAACGATAAACTGGCTCACCCTCTCCGTCATCGCTTGCGCGATGCCACCTCCCCCAAGTGGGAGTCTTGACAGTCATTGGGAAGTTTCCGATTATGTCAAAAGCTCGCCCTTTGGGAGAGCTGGACGCGAAGCGGCCTGAGAGGGTGAGGATGCTGAAATAGGAGCAACGATGCAATATAAACTTCTGGCAAGCGATTTCGACAATACCCTTGTTCCCTTTGGTGAGCCCTGCCCCCGCCCGGCGGTGGTCAAGGCCGTGAAAAAGATGCAGGCCGCAGGCGGCAAATTTGTGCTGAGCACCGGCCGCGGCTACTGCGCGATCAACAAGCAGCAGCTGGGCGGCATCCGGTTCGACTACGCCATCACCAACAACGGAGCCTGCGTGGTGGACAGGACGGTGCGATCATCGCCGAGCACCCGATGACCAATGAGGAAATGTACGCACTGGTGGATTTCTGCGAGGATTACAACTACCCTCTGCAGTTCAATTTCCGGGATGGATACTATGCCTACTGCGAATACGAGAGCCTCCGGGATTTCTACGCCCAGCTGAGCGGCAGCGGCCTGACCTGCAAGGACGGCGAGGATCAGGACCGCCATCTCATCGATATGCCCCATGCCGCCTTTGCCTGCCTGCCCGATGAGGCGCTGGAGGCGTTCAACCGGAAGTACGGCCACCTGAACCTCCGTTTTATGATGGTGGGTGCTGTGCGGGAGGGCAGCTGGCACTGCTATGATATCGTCCGGAAGGGCATTGATAAGGGGGTGGGTCTGGCTGACCTGTGTGAAACCGTGGGTCTGACGCTGGCCGATGCCGTTTCGGCGGGCGATTCTGCCAATGATGTGGGAATGCTGAAGGCGGCGGGACTGGGCTGCTGCATGGCCAACGGCTCGGACGATGCCAAGGAAGCCGCAGACCGCATCATCGGGGATGTGCGGGAGGACGGCCTTGCCGCCCTCATTGAGGAGCTGTGGTTCAACGGCCCCCGTGCGGAGCCTCGGGCAATGAACTTGGCTCCCCCTGGGGCCAGATGGAAGCTGCGGAGGAAAAGCAGTGAGCTTTGCACCGGTCTACAACGAGCACAGCCGGGCGCTGATCCTGGGCACCTGGCCCAGCCCCAAGAGCCGGGAAATGTCCATCTACTACGGCCACCCGCAAAACCGCTTCTGGCCCATGCTGGCGGCCTGACCGGGGAACCTGTGCCCGCCCGGGAGGATATCGAAGCGAAGAAGCAGATCATCCTGCGCCACGGGCTGGCCCTGTGGGATACGCTGGAAAGCTGTACCATCACCGGCGCGTCGGATGCGTCCATCCGGGACGTGGTGCCCAATGATATTGCCGGTCTGCTGGCAAAAGCGCCCATTGAGGCTGTTTTTTGCAACGGGGCTACGGCATATAAGATCTACACAAAGTATCTCGAGCCGGTCAGCGGCATCCCGCGGTCAGGCTGCCCAGCACCAGCTGCCAATGCCGCCTGCAGGCCGGAAAAATTACGGGAGATCTGGAAGAAAGAATTGTCGAACTGGATCCTGCCTTGAATGCGCGCGGACTTACCCGATCTGCCAGGGGCTCCCCTATGAGGGGAGCTGGCACGCAAGCGCCTGAGAGGTTTGACATTTCGATTTCAAACCTGTAAATAATTCGTGAAACGCTTGCGCCCCGCTGGAAAAGGATTTATTATGAAAGATACAGGGGGCGCAGCTCCCGGAAAAGGAGGAACCCATGAGCAAGATCATTCGCACCCGGAAGCCCAGTGTCCTGCCGTACTACGCGGCGGCGCTGGCATTTGTGGTGCTGTGCGCTGTGCTTCCGGTCTATCGGCTGTGGGCACTGCTGGCGGCGCTGGGCGCGGCTGTGCTGGCCTTTGCCGGGGCCAAAAAGATCTGCCGCCCCGGGTGGTGGAGACGGAAGTGCCTTTCCATACCGGTGTGGACGATGTGGATGCCATGCTGACCGAGATGCAGCAGCAGCTGGACACCCTCCATGCCCTGAACGAAGCCCTGCCGGACCCGCAGCTCTCCGCCGCCATGGCCCGGATGGAAAAGGCGGGCCGCTCCATTGTGGAAACGGTGGAAGCCACCCCCGCCAAGGCAAAGCAGGTGCGGCGGTTCGCCAATTACTATCTGCCGATGCCGTGAACGTGCTGCAGCAGTACGCCAAGCTGGCAAAGCAGGGGGTGCGGGGCGAGAACGCCGCCTCCATCCGTGCGGAGGTGGAACACAACGCAGCCTCCATTGCCACGGCGTTTGAAAATCAGCTGGATGCCCTGTATGCTGCCGAGAGCATGGACCTTTCGGCAGACCTGACCGTTTTGCAGAATATGCTGAAAGGGCAGGGATTGTAACAACCCTCTCAGTCAAAGCCTGACGGCTTTGCCAGCTCCCCCGAAGGGGGAGCCCTTGGCAAACCGGTTAGAAAATAGCGCACGCCGATAGGCGGCAGGCGCTGTCGTAATTGGAAAGGATGGAATCAACAATGGCTGACAACAACACTATGAACTTCGATCTCGATGCTCCTGCAGTGCCCACCCTGACGCTGGACCCCACCCCGGAGGCAGCAGCTGAGGAGAAAAAGCCTGAGCCCGCCCCTGCGGCCCAGCAGCCGGAGGTGCAGCTGACCCCCGAGGAGCAGGCAATGGTGGATCCTTTGCGGAAAAGATCGATATCACCAACAGCCAGCAGGTGCTGCAGTATGGCTCCGCCTGCCAGAAGAAGATCGGCGATTTCTCCGAGGCTGCTCTGGCCAAGGTGTCCACCAAGGATCTGGGCGAGGTGGGCGATATGATCACCAACCTCATCGGGGAGCTGAAGAGCTTTGATGCCAATGAGGAGCAGCAGAAGGGCATTCTGGGCTTCTTCAAAAAGAAGAGCAATGAGCTGGACAACCTGAAGACCAAGTACAACAAGGCCGAGACCAACGTGGAGAACATCCAGTCCATGCTGGAGGGCCATCAGGTGCAGCTGCTGAAAGACATCGCCATGCTGGATAAGATGTACGAGCTGAACATGGCCTACTTCAAGGAGCTGAGCATGTATATCCTGGCCGGCAAGAAAAAGCTGGCCGAGGTCCGTGCAAACGAGCTGCAGCAGGCCATGGACAAGGCCAAGCAGTCCGGCCTGCCCGAGGATGCTCAGGCCGCCCGCGACCTGGCAGACCAGTGCGAGCGCTTTGAGAAAAAGTTGTACGATCTGGAGCTGACCCGGAACATCAGCCTGCAGATGGGCCCCCAGATCCGCCTGTTGCAGAACAACAACACCATGATGGCTGAGAAGATCCAGTCCACCATCGTCAACACCATCCCGCTGTGGAAGAACCAGATGGTGCTGGCGCTGGGTCTGGCCCACACCCAGAAGGCCATGCAGGCCGAGCGTGCCGTGACTGACATGACCAACGACCTGCTCAAGAAGAATGCCGATGCCCTCAAGATGGGCACCATCGAGACCGCCAAGGAGAGCCAGCGCGGCGTGGTGGATATCGAGACCCTGCAGCAGACCAACAAGAGCCTGATCGAGACCCTGGACGAGCTGAACAAGATCCAGACCGAGGGCCGCGCAAAGCGTGTGGCTGCCGAGCAGGAGCTGACCCGCATCGAGGACGAGCTGAAACAGAAAATGATGGAGATCCGGAGCTGAAATGGCAAACGCTGATTTTTCCAGAGAACAGAATCAAACGCCCGGCGCTTTGACAGCGGCAGCTACCGCGAGGCAAAGCGCCCGGACACCGAGGCAGTGCGCCTGACCCCCTTGCAGCAGAAGCTGGCCGGGCTGGAAAAGGCGCTGCCCACTGCGATGGCAAAGCAGGGCACAGCCTTGTGCTGAGCGTGGCGGTCATGCTGGCGGCGTTCGTGGGCTTTGGCGGTGCCAAGGTCAGGGGCAAGTATAACGAGGCCCGCCAGTGGTTCACCACCGGCGTTTCGGCCGACAACGGTTATGCCCTGAGCGAGGAGCTGACCACCCGTGCCAACACGGCGGCAAATATCATCACCACCGGTGCAAACACGCTGGGGGCCGACAGCGCCGAGGTGCAGGCCGCACAGGCAGCGCTGGATGATTTCTCTGCCTGCCTGGAAGCAGTGCAGAACGGCAGCAAAAAGCAGTCCCTGACCTCGCTGCCCTATTATCAGGGCAGTGCCATGCACGCCCTTTATCAGGCCAATGAGGCTTTGGCACTGTGATCGACCAACTCTATGCAAAAATGCAGGAGCAGGCTGCTGACCCCATGAAGATGGGGGCGGTGCAGGGCCAGTACGGCCAGTTCAACAGCGCCGGCACCATCATCGGTAATCTGCAGTACAATGATGCAGTGTATGAGTATCAGAACGATGTCGGCGGCTTCCCGGCCAGTATGCTGGGCAGGCTGTTCGGCGTACAGGAGGTGGAACCCTTCGCATGAAAACGATGAAACGATTTGCCGCCCGCATCTGCGCCCTGTTCGTGGTGCTGACCGTCAGCCTGACGGCTCTGGTGCCCGCCGCCTTTGCGGCCACCAAGGCCCAGCTGCCCGATTTGCCCAGCAGTCAGTGCGTAGTGGATGATGCCAACATCCTGAGCAGCAGCACCAAAACGGCCATTGAGAACCTGAATGTACAGCTCACCCAGCAGTGCGAGGGTGCACAAATCGGCGTATTGACAGTGGATTATACGGGAAGTTTATCCACGGAGGATTACGCCGTGCAGGCCGCCAACACCTGGGGGCTGGGCAGCTCCAGCAAAAACAACGGTGTGCTGATCCTACTGGTCATGCAGTCCCAGCAGTACGCCGATGGCGACTATTACCTTGCCACCGGTGACGGCTTCCGCAATACCACGCTGGAAAAGCAGGCCAGCGCCATTGCCCAGACCATGGAGGATTCCTTCGCGGCGGGCGATTATGACGCGGCTGTGACCACCTGTGCCAACAATGTGGCCAGCACCATTGCCGATCTCTACGGTGTGACCCTGGGCGGGACCACCGGCACGGTCAGTAACGGCAATACGGATGGTTATAACAACGAAAATGATTACTATGAGGCCCCGGCAGCATCCTATCAATCGCCTTTCCTCACCCTTCTGGCAGTGGTGATCGTGGTGTTTGCCCTGACCTCCATCTTCGGCGGCATCCGGCGCGGCTTTGGCGGCGGCGGGTTTGGCCCTTCTTCGGTTTCGGGCTGGGCTACGGCCTGGGCAGCAGACGGCGGCGCAGACTCCGTATG
>ENA-OQJH01001224-OQJH01001224.1-human-gut-metagenome-genome-assembly--contig:-NODE-1224-length-11280-cov-1.427060_pt1 | contig 11280 bp, 18 predicted proteins | sample MGYA00242597_ERZ504763 | MGnify/ENA primary metagenome ERZ504763 (study PRJEB26092, sample SAMD00036359) | human gut metagenome | host: Homo sapiens | study: EMG produced TPA metagenomics assembly of... | reverse complement strand
GCAAGCTTGACACCAAGGCTTTCGGGCTCAAGGAAACGAGTCGCATAAAGCTTTTGTCTTCAGCTTCATCTCCGTACCTGCCAAGTGGATCATACAGCAAGGCAATACGTGCTGAATATCTATACTGAAAACCGGGCTTATGCAAGACCTTTCAAACTGGATTCGGATAAAGTCCGTTCCTTATGGTTTTAATCTGCGTATTGCCTCAAGTCGCATTGTGGGTAAGGGGAAGGTATGCACAAATCGGACAAAATTCACGCTCATACTATCATGATGCATAGTGTTCAAGCTCTTTACTGCAATTGAGATTGCCATTGAGATTGCTTGCGGATTTTAGGATATCTAAATAAGTATCTGTACTTTTAAAGGTTTTTGTTGCGTCAAAGTTGGAACCGTTGAAACCTAAATTAATACTAGTAGCGTTATTGAGGTTAATTACTGAAGTGTTTATAGAAGTATACATGTCATCTTCTTTTTGTTGAGCGGTTGTCCCTTCTTTGGCTTTGCTTGCGAATAAGGCATAAACCTTTCCTCCTGTAAAATAATCTGTTAATATGAATTCACCAAATTCGTTAAGTATGGATGCCATTGGGGCATTATATAGGATATTTGTGAAAATATGATTCTGAAATTGGCTTATATACCATAGTCTTGAACTTGGTAAATGATTTAATGTGGATTGCCCTTTTAGAAAAGAAACTTCGAGTTTACCATAAGTAGCTTTTTCTATATTACCGAATAACTTTGTGATTGCTTCCTTTTTTTCTGTTGCGAAAACTTTAGGATTGAAAGTAAACTCAGATGATACCTTTTTGCCAAATCTTGAATCATACAAGTATTTGTCGAGATTATTATAAGTGAAAATATTAGTCTCTGTTACAGTTATAAGTTTCTCTTGTAGATAAGAAGGTCTATATTTTCTTATAGAGTCAATGTCTATTATTGGAAAGCCTAAACTATTTATGCTTCCTTGTATATAATCCCCATTTTTTATTTTATAACTGTATCCAAGGAAGGTTCTGTCTTCGCCTGAAACGCTATTTCTGGTTTGTGGCTTGTTTAATATGAACTTCTTTATTAAGGGTAAGGGAAGATTTGGATTTCTTTCTTGTAGTATAATGTTGCCTTCTGTATTTTGTCCATTATTTGTCGGAATAATGTCGAGATTCTCAATATCATTTGTGCAGGATGCAAATGATATTATTGACATTATTATTGTTGCGGAGATATTAGATTGTTTCATGTTTCTTATGGTTGATACTTTGGTGAATTTTATTAATAAGAAGATTTTGATAGTAATAAAAAGGAATAATGCATCTGCTATTAGACAGATGTAAGACTCCTATTTTCAGGCTATTTCCTTGGAATGGTAATTGTTAGTAGAAAAGTTTTACTAGTTGACTCTCGTTAATTTTATCATGCGAGAATTGGTAAAAGCCGCTTTGCTATCAGCAATTTCTAGAGAATTTCCGTTGTATTTTTGTTGTATCCAATTTCCATGAATAGGAAGAGGACCATCAATGTACATAAATTTGTCACTGATTTCATATTCAAAACTTATTGTCTCAGGATCAATATGATAATCAAATTTATACTCACAAACACCTTTTTTTTCTGTATAAAAAAACGATTTTTATCGATCCTTTTGAGTCAATTTCTCCATTTGTTAGGTAAAGGAATTCTCCTTCCCATTCAGTTTGTTTTAATTCACTTGCGCTAAAGATAAACTCTTTTTTCAGTTTTCTTATCTTCTTCATCACTACAGTTAAATAATAGGATGCTAAATGATAATAATAGAAGCGTTTTGATTGTATTCATAATAGTTATTTGTTAAGTCTGAATAAAGATAATGTTTTATTATTAATGTTCCTAATAAATCTATGTTTATTAGGAACATTAATTCTGTTTATTGTTACTACAAACCATATATTTTGTATCTCTGATACAGAGTTGTCATAGTAACTGCCTTAATGGGGATGCCGTTTACCCAATCTAATATTCCATATGCATCAGGAATATAGTCATCATCATAGTATGCAAAGCAATACATAGATGTTGGATTATATATGTACCAAATATTAGTGTTGGCATTTTTGAACTTGTACATACCTTTCTCATCCACATTGTTTATCTGGAATGAAAGAGTAGTCTGTATAATTGGATTTATAGTCTTATTGGGATCTGCTTTAATTTTTAATTGGTTAGTATTTACTTTCTCATCTTTTATTGCATTACTTTTGGTAAGAAATGTTGCGGGAATGCTGTTGCTTTAATTCTTCATCGGATTGACTAGCAGCATCTGGGTTCGAGAATATAAGCTTATCTCCTTGTCTTGTATTGAGCACAGGAACAATATCATATAATTTTTCTCCCGAATTGCTTTTGCGAATATACATCTTTATAATCTCTATATATGGTTCTTCAAGACTCTCTTGATATTGAAAGTCCATGTGAGTATCATTATATCTTTGTTTAAAATTCTCTTCCAAAATAAAATCGGATATGGGATATAGTCCACCATCTTGCAGATCAATCATAGTATGTGTTTTGGGATCGTTTAACGATTGCAGCCAAGGGGTTAAATCAATAGAATAGTTCGTAATATCATAGGGGGGAGTTGAAATGCTGTAACCATACGCTCCACCAAGAGTTTTGATGGAATATGATAATGCGGAGAATTTGTTGGTTATTGTTTCTGAGTTTTCTCTCTTTGTTCCAATGGATAAGTTCCTGAAGCAGAATGAATTGTGTCGCTTGGAGCTGTTGGCTTTTTATTTTTCCATTCATAGGATGCATTTATCGCTACATCCATATCTTTCTCTTTGCTGTCGAATTGTATACTATTTGTGTCAACTCCGTAAAAAAGTGCTGAAGCCCGTCCTCCTGTATAGTAGCCAGTTAGGACAAATTCTCCATAACTTTGCATTAATTCCACCATAGATGAATTATATAATGCATCTACGAATAATTCATCTAAATAATCAGCTGCAATTTTTCTCAATGCACTAGGTGCTGTTTGCAAGTTTAACATCCATTGACTACCTCTATACTGAGTTCTCCATGGACTACCTTCTCACTATCATCTGTATTATGGACAAAGGTCTCTTTGATAGTTTTTTGTCTTCCAAATTTGAATGGTCCAAGATTTAGAGAAAAACCGGACTTTACTGTTTTAGTGAAAGTTTTATTCTTCTCTAAACGATCGAAATCAGAATAAGATAAAGCCTTTGTCTCTGTTGTTCTTAGTTCTTTGGGATTGATGTATGAAGGGTACCTTTCGAGTAACTTCTTCATGTTGACAACCGGGTATTTGGCGTTAGCGAAATCACCGATAATAGAAGTTCCATTTTCTACTGCATAAGAGCATCCAAGGAAGTCTGTAGCATCGGTGAAGGATGCTCTTGTCGTGACTCTTTGGGCTGTTTTTTTCGACCACACTCTAGGTAACTAGAGTTACGTTCTTGCAAGATGATTTCTGATGTGGAATTGCTTTGATTATCTACCGGAGTATAATTATTAGTTTCCTCCTCATTAGTGCATGATATTGTGAACAATATTATACATAGGGATATAAATAACTTCTTCATTTTGCGTATAATTTAAAAAGTGAGTGGTGATGATTGAGTAACGTTTTTGATGTTAGCTTTTCCTTTTGCACTTCGTTGAGTATCTAAGTTTACTTCTTCATAATCCGGTTCGGCTATTTCATCAACATATATTCTTCCGCTCCACGTCCGGGTAGTTTAGCTTCTCTAATCTCTTTATCTTTTTCATTAAAATATTCGATAGTAGCGACATAATCTACTGATACATCATAAGCTTTAAAATAATATGTCAGTGTGAGCTTTGTACGCGGTTTGACTGCTACAGGAATTTCCTTATATAGTGTTCTCAGTACTGTTCTGCGGATGCCGGGCTCATATTTCGTATCAACGGGAACTTTATTATTAGGTACAAGGTCTATTTCTCCTAATGTTACGGTGGGGAGTGCAAATTCTAGGTCCGATGCCGGGACTTGAAATGCAATACCTTTCTCTTCTTCAAAATAAGAATTGTCTTTCATTTCTTTAATGAACTTCAGATTATCCCGCTTTTCTTGAAATGAAACATTTGTGGTTGCTTGTTGGATAGAAATATTTTCTCTTTGAATTACGGTAGCAGAATATGGATTAATAAATTCGAGTTTCTTTAGAGTGAATGGAGCATTGGGAGTGATGGTGAACTCTTGTTCTGCCTTTTGTGAGTATTGACTATAACCCAGATTGCTTCCTTGTACTTCAACCACATAGTTAAAAACATCCCACCAACCGCCACTTCCTTGTCCGATATACGATTCACTTTGAATAACGTACCCTCCCGGATTATTGCTTGCGGGTATAATATCCCAAGAAGCAGAAAACTCATTCGGGGAGTTAGTAGTCATGGCTAATACGACTTTCTGGTTTGGATTACTTGTATAGTGACCTACAGCCAGAGGTGTTTCAGATTGGCATGAATAAATTAAATAGGGAACTCCTACAATTGACGGGGGGATTGTAACATAAAATTGTTTGTAAATATCTGCTCTACGGCCATCTACATCTACTTTCCCTCCTCTGCCACTAGCTGTAAGATAACCTCCGCTTGTTGCTCTCAATGTAAAAGGCATTTCCCGAATAGCCCACATGTTCTCAGAAAAATGTTGCCGTAATTACTGGAAGCCGCTCTAGTCTTTGTTTTCTTTAGTTCATCCATTCTTTCTTTTAATGCTTTTAACTCGTCTGTCATTTTAAGTGGTTCAAGACTATCAACTGACAGTGCCTTTGTCTCTGCGGATGTAACTAATTCTTCTGACGAGGATTGAATCTCACTTTCAATTTCATTCTCACATGAGAATAAAAATAGTGCGCTGCAACACAATGCTACTAAAAATCTAGAAATGTTTTTCATAAATATTATTTTTATAGGATTAATATTGGCGTTATGACAGGACAAATGAATCGTCTTTATATGTGTTGATGTCTACTCGATTTCAAACTCTCCAATGAGAGTCACATCTTTTTCTATATAGAGAAGTTCATATTGCCCCGTCTTGAAGCACTCACATCTATTTGATAGATTTCCAGGTTATCAGGAGTTGTCATATCTTGAAACACAATGTTTCCATTCTTGTCTTTAACCTGAAACGTGACTGGCTCGTTCGGTTTTTCAAAAAACTGCACTTCGATGTTATGACCTTCGAGAACTGCTTCTATGGGTATAAAAACAACTGACTTCTGGCGTTCACTCCATCCTTTAAAAACTAAAATTTTGCTTTTGTGTGTTGATAAAATATTGGCTTCCATCTTATGAATGAAAGGGCAATTAATAATAATGTAATACTTAGCTTTCTCATATCTTTAAATGTTTTCTGCAAAGTTATTAAAATATGAGGGACTAAGTATGAGAACTACTAGTTTGATATGGACAGGCGGTGGCTGATAATCAGTCACTTACGATTTAGATATGTACTGTGAACATGACATCGGTAATATCTCTATAAAATATGGATATTAATGCATATTCTTAATCAAATATTCATATAATGAAGAATTAGTCGGGAATGTGATATTGAGTTTCAGTTTAAGTCTGGAACGCTTTTTACTTACGGAATTGGGGGCAATATTTAATAGTTTTGCTTCTGTATTGGTATCGAATCCAAAAGGTACAAACAGCAATATTGAAAATCTTCTTCCGGTAAGTTCGGACCTAAGCTATATATATAATTATAAAGTTCAGGATATATGGTTGTTATTTCATTTGTAATGGCTTTCCATCGTTTTTCCGTTATGAGCGATTTATTATTTCCCGGTATGTTTTGATTCCCCAATTTTGTTAGTTCTTTGTATAGAGGTGAATCTATAAGTAATTTATTTTGTAGTTTTCTATAATTGGCAGATAAACGAACGATGTCTTCTTGCAGCTGATCATAATTTTCGTCTTTTTTCTTTGAATGTATTTAATAAACTTCGTTTCTTTTCAAGCTCAAGAGAAAGTGTGTATAGGTTTAACTTCATCTTATCTAATTCTTTTTGCTGTTTTAAGATTTTCTCTTTTGCTTGTTTTCTGTATAATAAATATCCTATAACTATTAACAGCAGAGCTGCAATACAGATAACAGAAACTATGATGTAGTTCTGTTGCTTCATTTTTAGATTATCTATTTCTTTGCTGATTTTCAGGTGATTATATTTATGTTCTATGTTCAGTATCTTAGACTGGATGTTGCTATATACCGTGGAATCTAATATATTAGTATAGTCTTCCAGATAAGTGAGTGCTTGCTCATATTTTTTTTTCTGACTTGTATATCTGGTAATATAGATATTTAATACTATAAGTATAAGTAGGATCATCTTGTGGAATCTTTTGCAGGAGTTCTTTTGCTTGATTTAAAGAGTCAGATGCTATGTATAAGCTAATTAATGCCATGTAATTAGGCATTTTTTCTCTTCCTTCCAACGCTTTGTAGAAGAACTTTTTAGCTTTATCGTATTTGTTATGCATTACATATATGTTGCCCAGAGTGTTTTCGATTGAAGCTTTTACATCTTTATCCTCTGAAGTTTCGGTTATAGAATCTGCCATAAGCAGAATTTCAAGGGCACGGGATATTGAATCAGTGCATGCGTATTCACGCCCCATATCTCTTAGAGCACAAGCGTAGCTATCAGTGTTATTTTCTTTTTTGAAATTGTCGGCAGCCATTTCGTATTTTTTGATAGCTTCTGTTCGCATGGCTTTCTCTCTATATAAGTCGCCTATATAGCTATATGTATACCCAACTAAATTATAGAGTTTATTCTTTTCGCCAATCTCTAACGCATTAGTATATATAGACATTGCTTTGTCATAATCCCCGTCATTTGCATAGGAACGTCCTAAATAAATTAAGATTTGTACTTGTTCATTGGGTTTACCGTAGGATGAATACCAAGCGTTAGCTCGCTCGAATTGATAAGATGGCAATAGGATATTAAAGATTTCGTCAGTGACTTTGCCCGATAACATACACCAACGTGCAAAGGTTTTATCATCCAGCTGCTCCGGAGATGCTATGTTTCCAGTATGCTTGATGCGCTATCAGGATTTACTTCTATGATTTTTTCAACCTCATCCAGTTGTTTGTCCAAAGTGGATTGTTGTTTGCTGCACCCTACTAATAAGAATGTAGCTAGAATAGTTATCAATGTACTGCTTTTCATCTGTTTGTCGTAATTTAGTTCGTTGTAGAAACTATCCAAAAAGAATGTTTTGCTTGTCGTCAAAGCAGGAATGTTATCTTCCTATTGTTACAAAAGTAAGAATTTAATTTATATAATGCCATTTATTATGTTTTTATTCTTGTAACTTGATGTCAAATAGGTAATTTCATAAATCAAGAAGTTATTGTTTACCGCTCTTTTAGATGCAAATGATCCTATATTCTCCAGTCTTTCAATTGGTATTATCATATTATCTCACCGATATCTTCATCGTTCTACCCGGGTGATATGATTATCGCACTTAGGTGAACTGATCGTGTCACAGTAGTAGACAGTTCGTCCTACCCGGGTGGAACGATGAAGATATCGGTAAGAAAACATGCAGATGTAGGTATCAAAAGAGAAGGATATAGGTAGCAGCATAACATATGAAGCCTTAAAAACAATGAGAGATACCCTTGAAGTGGATGAGAGATACGTGAAAAATAGCTGTTTGAATGAAGAAAAGAGTGAGAGACACCTGTTTGAAAAGGATCTCTCACTCTTTATATTGCTGATTATCTACGGCTTATCTTAATGGAATGAGACCGTGAGACCAAAAAGTTTTTTTTATTTCTGGGGAGGAGGTGTGGGGGCTTATCCCAACAACTCTTTTACTTTTGCAGAAATAGCACGGCCTTCTGCCAGTCCTGCCAACTTCTTGGAGGCAACTCCCATCACCTTACCCATATCTTTTCCGCTGGTAGCACCTGTTTCGGCAATGATTTCCTTCAATGCAGCTTCCAGTTCTTCAGCAGTCATTTGTTTGGGCAAATAGCTTCCATTACGGCAACCTGTGCCAGTTCTCCGTCAGCCAGATCCTGGCGTCCCTGTCCGATATAGATTTCGGCAGAGTCCTTACCTTGTTTCACCAGTTTCTGAATGATTTTCAAGGCAGCTTCGTCTGTCAGTGTATCGTTGGCTCCCGGAGCTGTTTTAGCTTCGATGAAGAATTTCTTTATGTTTCTTAAAGTCTCCAAGGCAACTTATCTTTTGCCTTCATTGCGTTTTTAATGTCTTCGCTGACTTTGTCAAATAAATCCATGATGATATTTATATTTTAATTATTTACAATTTGTAATAGCAAGGGGAAGAACCATCTAGAAAGTGATTACTCCGTCATTGTCCGTAGCCTCTTCCATGGCAACTTCCTCTTCAAGAGCCGCTTTCGTCTTGATCTTCAACAGCTTCGTTTTATCGCGCGTGTAAGTAGGAGATTCCTCTATCATGGCGATGATGTCGTCGTTGTCCAAATCTTCGGTATTGAAGATATAGATATGGCGACGGCTGCGCAGGCTTTTCTTTCCGATGCCGGCACTTTCACCGTATGCCTTGCGGATACGCTCTTTATTCTTCTCCTTCTCTTCTTCAAGCTGCAACTGGCGTTCTTCTTCCTCCTGGCTGCGGGCTTCGTGCAGTGTGTCCATACCGGGCACGTCTTCTACACCAAATCCGGTGGCGAGTACGGTGATCTTACTTTGGTGTCCAGAGAGTTGTCTACGGCGACACCCCAGATTACTTCCACACCTTCGCGGAACTTGCTCATGAACTCGTGTATCTCGTTCATTTCTTCCATCATCAGTTCGGACGTGGGACAGAAGGATACGTTCAACATCACCTTTTTAGCGTTGAAGATGTCGTTGTTGTTCAGCAACGGAGAGTGGAGGGCATCATCGATAGCTTTGGTGACACGGTTCTCGCCTTCTCCGAATCCGGTACTCATGATGCTACACCACCGTCTTTCAGGATGGTCTTCACATCGGCAAAGTCCAGATTCACCGTACCACGCATGGTGATAATCTCGGCGATACTCTTTGCAGCGATGGAAAGCGTATCATCGGCCTTGCCGAAAGCATTCATGAAGGTAAGGTCGGCATATATTTCGCGCAGGCGCTCGTTGTTGATGACCAGCAGGGCATCTACGTGCTGGGCGATACGTTCGACGCCGTCCAGTGCCTGAATGATTTTCTTTTCTCCTTCGAAAATAAATGGAATGGTGACAATACCTACTGTCAGAATATCCATCTCCTTCGCAATGCGGGCGATGACAGGGGCGGCTCCGGTTCCGGTTCCTCCTCCCATTCCGGCAGTGATGAATACCATCTTGGTGCCGTCGTTCAGCTGTTCTTTGATATCGTCAATACTTTCTTCGGCGGCGTCGCGTGCCCGTTCGGGACGGTTGCCGGCTCCAAGTCCTTGTGTGATGCTACGGCCCAGTTGCAGTTTCACCGGAACGGGTGACTCGGCCAATGCCTGGTTGTCCGTGTTGCAGAGAACGAACGTTACGTCATGTATGCCTTCCCGGTACATGTGGTTCACAGCGTTACCGCCACCGCCACCTACACCAATCACTTTGATGATTTTCGGTGAGTCGGTCGGGAAATCGAATTGTACTATCTCGTCCATATTATTGAATTTTGAATTTATTTCATATCGTCGTCAGAGAAGATTTCCTTGGTCAGGGAGTCGATCTTGCGTTGAATCCAACTGGGACCGGCTTCTCTCTTGCGTCTTTCTTTCTCTTCTTTCTCCTTCTGCTTGCGGAGTCTTTCAGCTTCCTTGGCGGCTGCCCGTGCTTCTTTCTCTTCCTCTTCTTTCTTGAGGCGTGCCAGTCGGGCTTGCTCTTTCAGTTCCTGATCGTCCTCAAACATATCTACGGTCTTGTGAATTTCTGGCTCCGGTCGGGGAGTGGCGGGAGTGACCGGTATCTGGGGAGCGGTTTCTATCAGGCAGCAGTTCTGGTTGCCTTCGAACAGAAGTCCGAACAGGGTGTTCTGCGAACCGTCCTTCTTCAGTATATTGCTGGGAGCGTGAACGGTGTTGCGAGGCAGTTTCGCCATTCTCATCTTTTCTATCTTCGAGCGTCTGCGAAGCATTTCTTCCAGATTCTTTAGGTTGGCGGCTCCACCTGTGAGGATGATGCCGGCCAGCAGTTTGTCTTCGTAGCCGGAGATTTGAATCTGGTTCCATACGTTGGCGATGATTTCCTCGGCACGTGCCTCGATGATGTTGTTGAGCTTGCCCAGTTCGACTGTGCGGCTTTCATCTTCGAGCTTGCAGGTGGCGGGCTCTTCGCTTTCGTCTTCTTCGTATAGGCGTCTCCGTAAGTTTTCTTCAGACGTTCCGCTTCTTCTTCCTCCATTTGCAGGGTGGTGATGTCGCGGGTGATGCTGTTTCCTCCCAGCGGCAGCACTGTCAGGAAGCGGAGAATGTTGTTTTTATAAACCGAAATAGTGGTGGTATCAGCTCCGAAGTCGATGAGTGCGCAGCCCGAACGGCGTTCGCTCTCGGTCAGCACGGCATTGGCTGTTACCAGTGGTGCGATCAGTTGGTCGGCAATATCGATCTTTGCCTGCTGGAAGCAGTGTTCCAGATTCTTCCGTACGGAAGAGCGGGCGACGATATTGAGGAAACGTCCTTCGATGTGGCTTCCTACCAGTCCCACCGGTTGGCTTGCAGATTATTGCCGACTTTGTATTCTTGCGGCGCTACGTCCAGTATATCCATATCGACTACCGGAATCGCTACGTTCTCATCGCCGATAGCGTTTACCAGCTCTTCCGAGATAATCGCTTCTTCTTCGAGGTCGCGACTTACTACGTTGCGGACTGTGCGGAGGGATTGTCCGCCAATGCCTACGTATACCTTGGCGATTGAGTTTTCAACTCACCTTCCAGTCTGTTGATGATAGAAGTCAGGCTTTGTGCTGTCTTGTCCAGATTGAAGATCACTCCTTTGCGGATAAACGTTGAAGAGTCTTCCTGGGCGTATGCCAGTATCTGCATGCTTCCGTCACTGTTCTTTCTTCCGGCCACACCGGTTATCTTCGATGAACCAAGTTCAATAGCGGCGATAAATTCTGTTGTTGCCATCTCTTTATTTACAATTTAATTATTTTCAACTTTCTATTTTGAGAGCTTCATCCCATCACCTATTACCTGTTACTTATTACTCTCTCTCTCTGTACAGATAATCTGGTTGCTGAATTCAAGACTTGATGCGTGAATATTTGTTCCAG
>ENA-OQJH01001223-OQJH01001223.1-human-gut-metagenome-genome-assembly--contig:-NODE-1223-length-11283-cov-3.399695_pt1 | contig 11283 bp, 14 predicted proteins | sample MGYA00242597_ERZ504763 | MGnify/ENA primary metagenome ERZ504763 (study PRJEB26092, sample SAMD00036359) | human gut metagenome | host: Homo sapiens | study: EMG produced TPA metagenomics assembly of... | reverse complement strand
CAAATTATAAATGATACATGGCTAAAAGAAAGAAAAAATAAAATAAGGTCTTTACAAACATAATAAAATGAAGTAATATATGACTATCTTTTTATCGGGTTTGCGTGAAGCATCTTAGATCGTTCTATATATTGAGGAGATGGAGCGGTTTGAACAGGATGAACAGATCAGCAGACATTTTTACGGTTGTATGACAGACCGTATCGCTGGAAATCAGACAGGGATTTCCATCTTATTAGAATCAATTATTGTCAATTTATTTCACAGAACAATTTTTATTGCCAAAGGCTGTTTCAGAGGGATATCCCGCCTTTTTTTGTAATGGGAAAAAGGAGCGGACATGTCTGTAAAAATAGCATTCTGGGGTATGGAAGAGTCCTGCCATATAACAGAAAATATGATTGTGATGTCATGGCTTCTGGCAAAAATCAGACCGGCACATAGTATTTTTGTGCATAGGGAGAATGGCTGGCAGTGTATTTTTCCGGTGGAAAAGACAGAATTTTATTTGCAGATTGTGGATGTGGCAGAGACAAAAAAACACAAAACAGTTTAAAAAATGCAGATGTTATTGTCGCAGGGATCCATACCTATCCGAGTGAATGGCAGGAGATCATACGCAATTTTACAGTCAGACACAAAAAGGTTCTTTATCTGTCGAAGGCTATGCATTGCATGCAAGCCGGTTAAAGACGGATATGATGGACAGGTATCGTATTGCGCCGGAACAGATAGGCTATATCCCGCAAAACGGGGAATTGGAGTGGGTGTCAGCGCAGGGAAAAATTGATAATTTTATGAAGTCATGGAGACAGAAATCGAGAACAGAACGTAATGAAAACTTTTTCGAAGAAATGGAACATAATCTGTTTCTTCTCATGAAACAAATGGAAAAAAATGAAAATGGAGGATATCAATTATGGAACAGGTAATGAAACATTATGGAAATGCAATTCTTGCGGTAATCGTATTATTGGCATTAGGTGCGATCATTGTGGCGGCACTGTCGTCGGACGGATATGTTGCAATGGAATTTAAGAATACACTTACCGGTTTTTTTGACAATATGAATGCGCTTCGTCCTTAGGAAGAGGCAAAGAAAATGGAGAAGGAGATAGAATCTGGAAAAGATGAGTGAAAAGATTATTTTTGAACCCACACCGGAACAGTTCGGGATATTCTGGAAATATTTAAGCAGACCGGAGGTGACGGATGTAGACTATAACGGGCAAAAATTATGGATCACAGATCTGAAAGAGGGGAGGTACTGTGCAAATGAGGAGATACCGGAATATTTTATCAGTACATTTACACACAATATCTCAAATTGTATCAATAAACAATTTAATAATGCAAACAAAATACTGGAAGCGGATACAAAAGAACTGAGAATCAGTATTATTCATGAGTCGGCGGCGATATCGGGGATCAGCATCTGTATCCGTAAATCCCCGTGTTTTGTAAGAAATACCTTAGAGAATCTGCTGGATCAGAAGTACTGTGAGAAAGAAGTGCTGCATCTGCTGTTAAATTGTGTGCAGGCGAAGATGAATCTTGTTTTGGAGGGGAGCCGGGGGCAGGCAAGACAGAATGTGCAAAATTTTTTATGCAGTTTATCAGAAAGGAAGAGCGTGTTATCACGATAGAAGATTCGTTGGAGATCCATTATGCGAACATCAATCCCGGTGCAGATGCGGTTGAACTTCGTGTCGGAAAGGGATTTGATTATACAGATGCAATCAAAGCCTCACTGCGTCAGAATCCAAGCTGGCTGATGCTCTCGGAGGCGCGCTCTGTGGAGGTAACATCATTGTTGGAGCAATGGAGCACAGGCGTTCATGGATTTACGACGATCCATCTGGATGATGTGAGAAAACTTCCGGATCGGATATTAAATATGATGAATAATGTCAATGATGCACAGCGTATGGAAAATCGGATTTACCGTTATGTGAATGCAGCAGTTCTGATCCGAAAAATCGAATCTTCCGATGGAAAGGTCAGACGTTATATAGATCAGCTATGTTTTTTTTCGCGTGAAGAAGGGAAAAACAGAATTTATATGATCGTCGATGATGGGGCGCTTGTATCGAAGGAATTGCCGCCGGATATCAAAAAAAGGTTCAGGGAAACAGGCGTGGAGGAGCCTTTTGTATGCAGACAGTTTGAAACGTATCTTAAAGAGAACCGATGAAAGGAGAGGATGTATCGTGGGGTGGCTGACTTTTGGAATCCGAATCTGCAGAAAAAAGTGGATATGTATGGGTATCATTTTTCGTGGAAAACCCATGCAGTGATGATTTTTCTGGCACTCGCAGGGGTGATTGGCATAGGTGCCGTGTTCCGGCTTAAAGCGGGCGGCGTTGTGATCGCGTTGACCGCGGTTATCATGATGCTTCCGGTTCTGGTGCTGGATATGTACCATAAGATGTACGAGCAGAAACGATTTGCGGATGCTGCGGAATATATGGAGCAGATGTTATATGCATTTCAGAAAACAGGAAAAATTTTAAGTGCATTAAAGGAAACCAGAGAAATATTTGAAGAAGGGAAGATGCGTTCCTGTATTGAGCAGGTGATTCTGAAACTGGAATTTGGAGACTTCTCTGCAGGAGAAAATGTCTTTGAATCAGCATTAGAACCGATTGAAAGTCAATATCAATGCCCTAAAATAAAAATGCTTCATGAGCTTTTGATCAATGCCGAGGAACATGGGGGAGAGATGAGTGAGTCTGCACTGCTCCTGTTAGAAGATATCGAATTGTGGAAGCGCAGAGGCTATCAGCTTCAGGCAGAGAAGAAAAAAGTCATACGGATAACATTATTTCTGTGATTGTATCCGTTATTTTGTGTGCGACGGCATTGTATGTGTTAGATTCCATGAAAGATCTTTTTGTGGTGAAAACGGATTTTAATATTTTTGGAGTAGGGATCATTCAGGTCTCATCACTTGTATTTCTGCTTTTCCTATTATGGGTATTTGTAAAGAGTTCGAGGAATCTGACGAATGACTGGCTAGCCACAGAGAAGGTGGAGAAAGAACAGGAAATCAGTTCAAGCTGTGAAATGGTGTACCATTACAATGAGAAAAAGGAAAAAAGAAAAAGTATGTTATGGGCATTGCCGGCGGCTGGTATGATGTTAGCTGCTGTATTGGCCGGAAAACTTATTCTCGCAGGAATTTTATTCCCAGTGACGCTTTTTTTAGCCATGCAGCATAAGGTGGGGTATCAGATTGCAAAAAGAGATGTGAAGGAGGCTGTTTATCTGGCTCTTCCGGCTGGTTTATGGAACTTGCTCTGTTATTGCAGAATAATAATGTACAGGTTTCAATCGAAAAGTCAAAAAATAGTGCACCGCCGGTGCTCAGATATGAGATTGAATGTCTGGAGGAGCGATTAAAAAAACGCCGGAAAAACTGAGTGCATATACAGAATTTTGCAAAGAATTTGATGTGCCGGAAGCACAGAATTGCATGAAAATGCTTCATGCTGTTGCGGAGATGGGAACCGGGGATGCAGTGACACAGATGAATCATCTGATCATGCATGTGAATGAAATGCAGAACCGGGCAGAAGAAATCCGAAATGGAAAAATCGCATTTAGACAGAAAATGATATTTTCTTATCCTGTTATAGCGGCAACCGTAAAACTTCTGATCGATCTGACAGTTGGAATGATAATGATGTTTCATATGCTTGGAAGTATGGGAGGTGCAGTGCAATGAGGCAGATAATCGGGGCATTTGGTATTTTATTTATAATGATGGCAAATATTTTTATATGTACAGGTCTGATCGGGGCGAGTGGGCAGGTTGCTGCTGCAAAAGAGTATAAATCACAGGTGGTTGCGGAACTGGAAAACAGTAATTTTAATCCGGGTGTGATCGATGCCTGTAAAAAGAAGGCGGCAGAGGACGGATATGAACTGGAGATTTCGGATTGTGTTTATGACGCATGGCAAAATATGAGAGCTGCACAGGTGGCATTAAAGTATCATTACCGCATACCGGTACTTGGAATTTACGAAGAGAATATTACATATGCGATTGCGAGGTGATAGATTTGAGCCTTATGATGATCGTGGAAAAATTTGGTGGAGCGTTTCTGGGGATTTTGGCTGGCAGTGCAGTGATAAGAATGTTTTATGAAATTTTAAATTATGTGTCATCTTTTTAAAGAACACAGGAAAGGGAAAGCAGATGGAGGATATCATTGAGGAATTTGGAAGTGGATTTCTGACAATTACCGTGACACTTTTTTAGTTGGTTACTGGTATGAAAATATGAGGCAGGGCGGAGCGTTTATGAATTTGTGCAGCAGTTTCTGAATTGTATCTGCGGCGGATAGGAGGTGGATATGCATGAAGTGATCAAAGTTTATGGGAAAACAATTCTTCAGGCGATAATCCTTGTGGGGGTAATGTGGCTTGTTTTTAGGGGAGTGACGGATGAAACGGAAATAAGGGAATCGTTGAGATCGTATCTGGTCATATGGATCGGCAGACGGAAAACCCGGCAGATTTTGAAACGTTTATGAGGAATCACAAAAAAACCACCCCATTTTGAAACAGCCATAACAGGATATCTGAAAATTGGAACATATCAGATGACAGATATTATAAAGGCGTGGGATTATGCAGAAAATGAATTGCAGATACAGTTGATGAAAGTTATTTCACCCGATGGAACAGTGCTGGAAAATAAACTGGATTTTCAGATGCCGGGGGTGTATGAAGTAAGTGTGATGACAGAAGATCATGATAACAGAGTCAGATATGCCGTGGTAAATATACCGGTAAATGAATGACAGATAAAGGGTGGGAAAAGTGAAAAATATGATAACTATGATGATTGGAATCGTAATTGGTGCAATAACAATTCTGATAATATTAACGGTAACTGGCCGTATGAATTACGCTACAGAGCTGGAAAGCCAGCTTCCGGCGGTTGTAGAAAATATACTTTGTAATGTAAAGATAAAACAGTTGTATAATGTAGCCGATAATCAGGAATTTACCGCGGATGTGACAGAACAGATTGCAAAGGAGCTGGATGCCCAAACCGGTATTGTAATGCGGATCATGGGAGCTGATAAGGAGAAGGGACTATTTTCTGTGGGAGTAGATAGAACGTTTGTGCATCCGAATGGAAAAACCGGTACTGTGAAATGCAGCCGGACTGTATTGGCAGACAAGTTGCAAATAGTAGAAATTCAGAAATATTATGTACAGTTTTATAAAGATGCAGATAACAGTGAATGTTATAAAAAGTACTGTGTGACGGAAGGAGATACGATCAGTGCACCCGCAGTGCCGGAATACAAAGACAGGGAGTTCGCAGGCTGGCAGGACGACAAGGGATATGAGGCAGATTTTTCACAGCCGGTCGAACAGAACCGGAATTATTATGCTGTCTGGAAATAATATTTACAGAGACACAAAAGAAAAACAGCCGCACCCTATAAGCGCGGCTGTGAAAACGGTAATGCATGATGATAAATCTGTGTGTGATTTATAAAGATTGCTTTGCAAGATTTTTGTTTGCAGTTGAGAGCATCAGTTGATACGGTTCAACTGGTTTACTTCACTTGCACCCGGATCGTAGTCAATGGCAACGATATTTGATTCCGGGAAACGGTGGCGCAGCTCTTTGATAACACCTTTTCCTACAACGTGGTTCGGCAGGCAGGCAAATGGCTGTGTACAGACGATGTTTGGTGTACCACTGTGGATCAGCTCCATCATCTCGCCGGTTAAGAACCATCCTTCACCGGTCTGGTTACCTTCGGATACGATATCTCTTGCATAATTTGCAAGATCGTCGATATGAGCAGGCGGATCAAAATGCTTACTCTTTTCAAATTCATCTCTGGCAGCGCTTCTTAACCATTCAAAGAAATTGATGCCAAGTCGTCCAATGCGTTTGGACTTTTTGCTGAAACCGAGGTTGTCAGCCTTAAATCCGGTGTTATAGAAGCAGTAGAGCAGGAAGTCGGTCAGATCCGGCACGACAGCTTCTGCGCCTTCGGATTCTAACAATCCGACTAAATCGTTGTTTGCAGCAGGATGGAATTTTACTAAGATCTCTCCAACGACGCCGACACGCGGTTTTTTCACATCTACACGGTCAAGGTTGTCAAAATCGCGGATGATCTGACGGCACATCTGCTTAAATTTGCGGTGGGACAACAGTTTATCTTGTGTGATAAAGGAGATTACTTCTTTTTCCATTTCTCATGCAGTGCATTCGCAGATCCTTTTACTGCTTCATAAGGACGTGTGCGGTACAGACAGCGAAGGAAAATATCGCCAAACTCTAATGCATATAGTCCGTGCTGGATCAGTGAAGGCGTCAGTTTAAAGCCAGGATTGCTTTCAAGTCCGCTTAAGTTGATGGAGATTACCGGTACATTCGGATATCCTGCTTTTTCAAGAGCACGACGTATAAAACCGATGTAGTTGCTGGCACGACAGCCTCCGCCGGTCTGCGAGATCAGGATCGCTGTTTTGTTCATGTCATAATTTCCGGACATAACAGCACTCATAAGCTGTCCGACCACAATAAGTGACGGATAGCAGGCATCATTATTTACATATTTTAATCCGACATCCACACAGGTGCGGCTTGGAACATCCGGTACCACCAGGTTATAACCGGCTGCACAGAATGCAGGTTCTAACAGCTCAAAGTGGATCGGTGACATCTGCGGACAGAGAATTGTATAATTTTTACGCATTTCTTCCGTGAAAACAACTCTGTTATAGTTGGAAGGAATAATTGTCCGTTTTGTCTGTTTCTTCTCACGCACACGGATGGCGGAGAGCAGGGAACGGATACGAATCCTTGCAGCACCTAAGTTGTTAACCTCATCAATCTTTAAGCATGTGTAGATCTTGCCTGATTTTGTCAGGATGTCGTTGACTGCGTCGGTGGTAACTGCGTCTAAGCCACAACCGAAGGAGTTCAACTGGATCAGATCAAGGTCATCCCTGGTTTTTACAAAGTTTGCAGCCGCATACAGACGGGAATGATACATCCACTGATCCATAACGATCAGAGGGCGTTCCACTTGATGAAGGTGAGAAACGGAGTCCTCAGTCAGTACGGCAATACCATAGGAATTGATCAGTTCCGGGATACCGTGGTTGATCTCAGGGTCAACATGGTATGGACGTCCTGCTAATACAATACCGCGTTTGCCGGTTTTCTCCATATAAGCTAAGACTTCTTCACCTTTTTTCTGCATTTCCATGCGGACAACAGCAAGTTCTTTGTAACCTTCGGAAACAGCGTCACGGATCTCTGATTCCGGGATGGCAAATTCCGGTGCACCAAAGGTTTTTACAAGCTGGGAAGATAAAGTTTCTTCGCTGGTAAATGCCATGAATGGATTATAAAAACGTACCTTGCCGGAAGTGATATCTTCCACGTTATTTTTGATATTTTCCGCGTAGGAGGTTACGATCGGGCAGTTGTAATGGTTGTTGGAATCCGGAAATTCATTGCGCTCATAAGGTACACATGGGTAGAAAATAAAGTCTACATTCTGATGGATCAGCCAGGTCACATGTCCATGTGCAAGTTTTGCCGGATAACACTCGGATTCACTTGGAATTGAGTCAATGCCGAGCTCATAGATTTTTCTGGTGGACTGTGGTGACAGTACAACGGAAAATCCGAGTTTTTTGAAAAAAGTAGCCCAGAACGGGAAATTCTCGTACATATTTAAAACTCTTGGGATACCTACTGTTCCACGCAGGGCTTCTTCCGGCTTTAAGGAAGGGTAGTCGAATAAGCGTTTATTCTTGTATTCAAATAAGTTCGGAATATTTTCTTTGTTTTTTACGCCGCCGACACCGCGCTCACAGCGGTTTCCCGTGATATACTGGCGGTTTCCGGAGAAACGGTTGATCGTCAGCAGACAGTGGTTGGTACAACCCTGACATCTTGCAAGTTTGGTATCAAAAGTTAATGCATTGATCTCGTCGATGGAAAGCATCGTTGTCTGATAGTCAGCTTCATGACGTTCTCTTGCGATGAGAGCAGCTCCGAAAGCACCCATGATACCTGCGATATCCGGACGGACACATTCACAGCCGGAAATCTTTTCAAAACTGCGGAGCACGGCATCATTGTAAAAAGTACCACCCTGTACGACGATATTTTTTCCGAGCTCACTTGCATCGGAGAGTTTGATAACCTTAAATAAAGCATTTTTAATGACGGAGTAGGCAAGTCCGGCAGAGATATCTGCTACGGAAGCTCCTTCTTTCTGTGCCTGCTTTACTTTAGAGTTCATGAATACAGTACAGCGTGTTCCAAGATCAATCGGGTTTTTGGCAAATAAAGCTTCTTTTGCGAAGTCCTGTACAGAAAAGTTTAAGGATTTTGCAATGTTTCGATAAAAGAACCACAGCCGGAAGAACAGGCTTCGTTTAACTGTACACTGTCTACCGTCTGGTTCTTGATCTTGATACATTTCATATCCTGACCACCGATGTCTAAGATACAGTCTACCTCAGGATCAAAAAATGCCGCTGCATAATAATGGGCTACCGTTTCTACTTCACCATCGTCTAACATCAGCGCTGCTTTTAAGAGAGCTTCACCGTAACCGGTAGAGCAGGAGTGTACGATATGTGCATTTGCCGGAAGTTTTTCATAGATCTCCTTGATGGAACGGATCGCAGTGGAAAGCGGGCTTCCGTTGTTGTTGCTGTAAAATGAATACAACAGGGAACCGTCCTCGCCGACGAGAGCGATCTTTGTTGTTGTGGAACCGGCGTCGATACCGAGATAACAGTTGCCTTCGTAGGTGGAAAGATCACCTGTCTTTACATTGTGTCCGTCGTGGCGGGCACGGAAGGTATCGTATTCTGCCTGATCTTTAAATAACGGATCAAGACGTGCTACCTCGAATTCCATATGTATATCAGAGTTTAATTTCTCAAGCATGGAAGAGAGAGTGGTATTCTGTTCCGGTTTGCAGTTTAAGGCAGAACCGATCGCTGCATAAAGGTGCGAATTGTCCGGCGTGATCGCATGCTCATCATCTAAGTTTAAGGTGCGGATAAATGCAACTTTTAACTCAGATAAAAAGTGGAGCGGACCACCTAAGAATGCAACGTGGCCGCGGATCGGCTTACCACAGGCAAGACCACTGATCGTCTGGTTTACCACCGCCTGGAAAATAGAAGCAGAGAGATCCTCTCTTGTGGCACCTTCGTTGATCAGAGGCTGGATGTCTGTTTTGGCAAAAACACCGCATCGGGCTGCAATCGGGTAGATTGCTTTGTAATTTTTCGCATATTCATTCAGACCGGAGGCATCTGTCTGAATCAGGGAAGCCATCTGGTCAATAAAAGAACCGGTACCGCCTGCGCAGATACCGTTCATACGCTGTTCAACGTTACCGCCCTCAAAATAAATAATTTTTGCGTCTTCACCGCCGAGCTCGATCGCAACGTCTGTTTGTGGAGCATAGTGCTGTAAGGCGGTAGACACAGAGATAACTTCCTGTACGAAAGGAACATCTAAGTGCTTTGCAAGTGTAAGTCCGCCGGAACCGGTGATCATTGGAGCAACCTTCCGGTCACCGAGCTGATCGAATGCTTTTTGGATCAGAGAAGAAAGCGTTTCCCGTATGTTGGCAAAATGTCTTTCATAATCGGAAAAGAGCAGATTGTCATGCTCGTCGAGCACAGCAACCTTTACGGTGGTAGAACCGATATCAATTCCAAGTTTGTGAAGCGTATTATTTTCCATAATTTCCTCCAGTCAGTAACTCCGGAAAATCCGGATAATATATAAATAAAGTGGCTGTTTCTTCTTATTAAAAAGAATGCCGGGCAAAAGCCAAGCAAAGTACATTATACGACATGATTTTACAAAAGACAATGTGCAAATCGGGGAAAAATATAAACTTTTTATGAATAAAATCAGCCTGGATTGACAAAGCACAGGCATACGGATATACTGAAAAAAGTAGTGTTTTCAAAGAAAGGTTAGGGTTTTATCCGATGAACTGGTTAAATAAATTAGAACGTAAAATTGGTCGTTACGCTGTTCCAAATCTGATCATCTGCTGATAGGGGCATATACAATCGGCTTTGTATTCAGAAATGTATCGCCTGGTATATTAAACTATCTGACACTCAGTCCGTATCATATTTTACATGGGCAGATATGGAGATTAGTGACTTGGGTGTTTATGCCGACCGATTCAAATTTGATTTTCTTACTGATCATGGCATTGTTTTATTATCAGCTTGGCATGGCACTGGAACGTACCTGGGGAACTTTCCGGTTTAATGTATATATTTTCGGTGGAATGATATTTACCGTGATCGGTGCATTTGTTCTGTACGGTATTTATTATGCAATGAATGCATCTGTAATTTCACAGATGCCTGCACTGGCAGCACAGTTATCTTATTCGATTGCGTCGGGATTTTCCACGAATTATATCAATATGTCCATTTTCCTTGCATTTGCAATCATGTATCCGGATATGCAGGTAATGCTTTACTTTATTATTCCGATCAAGATGAAGTGGATGGCGATCGTATATGTGGTACTGACACTCTATGAGTTTGTAATTAGTGGTTGGGCGGACAGGATAGCCATTTTTATGTCCCTGCTCAATTTTATCATTTTCTTCTTTTCAACGCGGAATTTCAAACGTTATTCGCCGCATGAAATACACAGGAGACAGCAGTTCAAGTCCCAGATGCGTCAACCCAGACCGGGTTCCGGCATTACTAGGCACAAATGTGCGATTTGTGGCAGGACAGAACTTGATGATCCGAATTTAGAGTTCCGTTTCTGTTCAAAGTGTGACGGCAATTATGAATATTGTCAGGATCATCTGTTTACACATAAACATATTAAAAAAGGTTAAATAATATGACAGGCCGGATGGTATTTCAAAGCGAAATATCATCCGTTTTTTGAATGATGGCACAAAGAAGATTAGATTTTAGGTGTGATTTGTTTCAGGTTCTGTCAGAATAAATGCAGATAAAGGAGAAAAATACAATGATTCAGGATATATTTCCGATGCATCTTAGTAATGAATATCACAAAAAGATACCACAGGCAGACAGTTTTCTTATGATCTTTAAAGATAACCGTATTCTGGCAAAAATGATGGTCAGGTGTGTTATCTGACCTATAAAGAACTTTCTGAAATCTGTCGTGGGATGGGAAAGGAAATCCCTGCATGCGTTTATCTTTTTTCCATCGGGGATGGATGATTATTTTCCTGACAGATCCGGGGGAAG
>ENA-OQJH01001222-OQJH01001222.1-human-gut-metagenome-genome-assembly--contig:-NODE-1222-length-11287-cov-1.584677_pt1 | contig 11287 bp, 15 predicted proteins | sample MGYA00242597_ERZ504763 | MGnify/ENA primary metagenome ERZ504763 (study PRJEB26092, sample SAMD00036359) | human gut metagenome | host: Homo sapiens | study: EMG produced TPA metagenomics assembly of... | reverse complement strand
CGTCAACCGGAAGAGACTCGTCTTTCAACCGTAATTTAATCATGGCAGTACATACGGCTCCCGCATCATCCAACGCATGAGGAGTCAGGATTTGCAACAATTGCGAATCAGTCTTCCCTTTTTCTTCATAGACACGTTTGAAATGCGGAGCGACTTCCGCCAAAAAGCGGAAACGATTCTGAACATAGTCAGTATAACGCTTATCACCTGTTGTTTCGGCAGCCGCTATCAGAGCGGAATAAGTGACACCCCATTCATAACTTGCCAGACGAAAAGCCCCGCGTTCCAGCTGCGCTCATCCCCCATTGCAGTATAATCCGTAATCACCTTACCGGTATTCTTATCCACTACACGAGCCGGTGTCTCCTTATCTATATACGCAAAAACACGATCGATGTCTTTTTTAACCTGTTCGGGGGTCAAATCACCATAAGTACCCTGATAAGCAGGCTGCAGTAAATGCAAGGGGGTATTTGAATCATTGATTACTGCTTTCTTTTTCTGCGCACAGGCAGGTAGTGCTACCAATAACGCAGCAACGGTCATCATACGATAATTCATAATTTACTTTTTAGGTATTTTACATCCTCTGAATATAGTGCCACGCAACTCCGGACCAAAATAGAATCCGGGCTGAGTAGCTGATTATAAGCCACATTTTGAGTCGCAATACTGATACGGTAAACCGGATCTTCCAGGAAAGTATGGAAACGGTAGTCCGTAGGAATGGTAGAGACATAAAGCCTCAAGCTGTAATTATCGGCTGTACGTAACAATACTTCTTCTCGCCAGTCTCCTACAATATCTCCTTGCAGACAAGGAGTTGACTTTGTTCCGTTATTAGAAAGAGCACCTTCAAAAACAGCGATACGTTCACAAAGTCCTTTCTCCCAATTATATTTACTGACTACATTACGATCCAGCAACTCACGCAAGAGATCACCATCCCACCAGACAGCCATATTCGTAGACAATCCTCTGACTCTGGAAGCAATCACTTCCCCTTTCACATTTCTGACACCTTTAGAATCTAAAGACCACATTTCAACTCCGGGATGATTAGGATCAATATCAGCAGCCATACAACGACCTACATCAGTATTACTCTTTATCTGGAAAATAATTTCTCCCGTAGCTGCATCCCGGAAAGTTGAGCCATCTCTTCTGTTCTCGTGGCAACTCCAAACCTGCAATCCCGGACGGGAAGGATCAAAGTGAGTCAGATGCATAGCATCACCATGCCCCATGCGGGTAGAATAAAGTCCGGTTCCATCGTTATTGATCGTACATTGTCCATATACAATCTCATCGCAGCCGTCACCATCTACATCACCTACACGAAGATTATGGTTTCCTTGTCCGGCATAAGCTCTGCAACCGGGATTATTACTGTCGAATACCCAGCGGTTCTTCAATTCTTACCATCCCAGTCATAGGCAGCCAATACAGTACGTGTATAATATCCACGGCACATCACCACACTCGGATGTACTCCATCCAAATACGCAATACAAGCCAGATAACGGTCGCTACGATTGGCACGTCCGTCGCCCCAGTCCATCAGATTGCCACGTTCGGGCACATAATCAATCGTTTGCATTGCTTCTCCGGTCAGTCCGTTAAAGATGGTCAGATACTCCGGGCCTGTCAGAATACGTCCTCGCTCATTCCGATAATCCGCATTCGCATCACCGATCACCTTTCCCGTTCCGTCCACTGTTCCGTCTCCGGTCTTCATTACCACTTCCGCACGGCCGTCACCGTCCAGATCGAAGACCATAAACTGTGTATAATGTGCACCGGCGCGTACATTGCGTCCCATATTGATACGCCACAACTGCTGCCCGTTCAACTTATAACAGTCAAAAATCACCGGTCCCGTATAACCGTCATGAGCGTTATCATGTGCATTGGACGGATCCCATTTCAAAATAATCTCATATTCACCATCCCGTCTACATCACCGATACTGGCATCATTCGGAGCATAAGTGTATGCTTGTCCGGACGGAGTAGTACCTCCCTCGGGGCGTACCAAAGGAATATTTAAATATCCTGTCGGAGCATCTGCCGGCAGTTGATAATTGCTTTCTGTTTTACCTTTTATAGCTTTTACCGTATAGAGTGCAGGTTCTGTTCCCTGATAAGAATCCTGGAAGAAGTTGCATTTTTCAGCGGATGTTTATTCACCTTTTTACCATCCCGGTATATATCAAAGGATTCGTCCATCGGATCAGAAGAAAGATAGCGCCAAGAAACGACTACGGTTGACGGATTCTCACGAATGGCAATTACGCCACGTCCTAAATGTTCTCGTTTCAGTTTAGTAAAATCATAGTTTGGCTGGGCAACTACAAAAGTCGCTATTACCAACAAACTAAAAAAGATGCTTGTACATTTCATAGTTTTATCATTAATCAAAGTGTTCTTATCATATTTAGAATAACGTCGTGCAAAAGTAAGCGATATGGTCTACCCATAAAATAGAATATCGTACAAATCTATGTATAAATTGCCTTTTTAACCATCGCACTCCCTTTCCGAAGGCATTATGGACAAATTTAAATACTTGTGGACAATATTCCATTGAAGAGGAAAAAAGATTCCCCTATCTTTGCCCGTGAAATCAATTATAGTAGCTAATTTTATTTATAAACAGTTTTTATACCATGAAGAAATTACTCCTCTCATTTATTACAGCAACTCTCCTGAGTAGCATGTCTGCCGGTTCAGCCGGTGCGCAAGAGTTGCCCGAACAAAAGGAGACTTTGGCAACCATCGTAAAAGTAAACGACTACTTTATGAAAAAGTATGCCGATTATACCCTACCCTCGTTTTTTGGCAGAGTTCGCCCCAGCAATATCTGGACTCGCGGAGTATATTATGAAGCTGATAGCTTTATATAGCATTTACCCGCGCGAAGATTATTATAGCTATACATACGATTGGGCGAATTTCCACAAATGGGGAATGCGTAATGGAAACACGACCCGCAATGCGGATGACCAATGCTGCGGACAAGTTTACATTGACCTATATAATATGTGTCCCTCCGACCCTAACATGATCCGGAATATAAAAGCCAGCATCGATATGGTCGTAAATACTCCGCAAGTAAATGATTGGGACTGGATTGACGCTATACAAATGGCAATGCGATTTATGCCAAGTTTTGGCAAGATGACCGGCGAACAAAAGTACTATGACAAAATGTGGGATCTGTATTCCTATACCCGCAACACAGAAGGAGAAGCCGGTATGTACAATGCCAAAGAAGGATTATGGTGGCGCGATCAGGATTTTGATCCTCCTTACAAAGAGCCGAACGGCAAGAACTGCTACTGGTCCAGAGGAAACGGTTGGGTATATGCAGCCCTTGTGCGTGTATTGGATGAAATCCCCGCTGACGAAACACATCGTCAGGACTATATCAATGACTTCCTGACCATGAGCAAAGCCTTGAAGCAATGTCAGCGTACAGACGGCTTCTGGAACGTAAGCCTCCACGATGAAAGCAATTTCGGAGGTAAAGAACTTCGGGCACAGCCTTGTTTGTATACGGAATGGCATGGGGAATCCGCAACGGATTACTCGACCGTAAAGAATATCTCCCTGTTGCACTGAAAGCATGGAATGCAATGGTAAAAGAGGCAGTTCATCCGAATGGTTTCTTGGGCTATGTACAAGGAACAGGCAAAGAACCGAAAGACGGGCAGCCGGTAACTTACAAAAGTGTTCCCGATTTTGAAGATTATGGTGTAGGATGTTTCCTATTAGCAGGTACAGAAGTTTACAAGTTAAAATAAGAGCATTATTTATCAGGTAAATGAAAAACAAGGTATTTCACTGCTTATGCTGCTCACAGCCATCATATGCAGCTTGCAGATGCAGGCACAAAACAACATTGCTTCTCCAATGAAAGATGTGAATCAGGTGGTAGACAACACACTGGACAGTCTGAATAAAGCACGCACGGCACGCCCCGTTGCCGGAGCAAGCCGTAAAGGTAACAATCCGGTCTTATTCCTGGTCGGCAACTCTACCATGCGCACCGGTACTTTAGGAAACGGCAACAACGGCCAATGGGGCTGGGGATATTACGCAGGAGATTATTTCGACTCCAACCGAATCACCGTTGAGAATCATGCTTTGGGAGGAACTAGCAGCCGCACCTTCTACAACCGCCTCTGGCCGGATGTAATCAAAGGCGTGCAAGCCGGAGACTGGGTAATCATCGAACTGGGACACAATGATAACGGCCCCTATGACAGCGGACGTGCCCGCGCCTCCATTCCGGGAATCGGCAAGGACAGTCTGAATGTGACAATCAAGGAAACCGGAGTCAAAGAGACTGTATATACCTACGGAGAATATATGCGCCGTTTCATCAACGATGTAAAAGCCAAAGGAGCACACCCGATTTTATTCTCCCTGACTCCCCGCAATGCCTGGGCAGACAAAGACAGCACCATCATTACCCGTGTCAACAAAACATTCGGTTTGTGGGCAAAGCAAGTAGCGGAAGAACAGAATGTTCCTTTCATTGATTTGAATGATATCAGCGCCCGCAAGTTTGAGAAATTCGGCAAGAATAAAGTGAAATATATGTTCTATATCGACCGCATTCATACCAGCGCTTTTGGTGCCAAAGTGAATGCCGAATCTGCCGCTGACGGAATACGCGCCTGCGAAGGGCTGGAATTGGCAAAGTATCTGAAACCTGTTGAAAAGGATGAGGCTACCGGTTCGAGCCGCAAAGAAGGACGCCCGGTATTGTTTACCATCGGCGACAGTACGGTTAAAAATAAAGATAACGATAAAAACGGTATGTGGGGATGGGGCAGCGTGATAGCAGATGAGTTTGATCTGAATAAGATATCTGTTGAGAATTGTGCTATGGCAGGACGCAGCGCCCGTACATTCCTTGACGAAGGTCGCTGGGATAAAGTATATCATGCACTCCAACCGGGAGACTTTGTTCTTATCCAGTTCGGACACAATGACGCTGGAGAGATAAATACCGGAAAAGCCCGTGCCGAATTGCCCGGCTCCGGAGAAGAAAGCAAAGTATTTTTAATGGAGAAAACAGGTAAATATCAAGTCATTTATACTTTCGGCTGGTATCTCAGGAAGTTTATCATGGACGTTCAGGAAAAGGGTGCGATACCTATCGTTTTAAGCCATACCCCACGCAATAAGTGGAAAGACGGAAAGATAGAACGCAACACTGCCTCCTTCGGCAAATGGACACGCGAAGCTGCCGAAGCTACCGGAGCCTATTTTATCGACCTGAATAAAATAAGTGCTGACAAGCTCGAAAAGAAAGGTATCAAGAAAGCGGCAGATTATTATAACAATGACCATACGCATACTTCTTTGAAAGGAGCGCACATGAATGCCAAAAGCATCGCAGATGGACTGAAAATGCTGATTGCCCGTTGAAACAGTACTTGAAATAAGAGACAGACTCATCTGATATATTCATAAAGCGTTAATGCATTTCACTGACAATGCATTAACCGCTTTCTTCTAACTATTATTCATCCATCGGAATGACCTCCTGCATATAGATAGCATCAAGGCTCCAAAGTGCCGCATCATTGTACTGATGCTGACGCATTCATCCAAAGGGGCCGGAACTTCGGGTGGAAACAGTTTAGTGATCCGGAAAGGAGGCGCAGGTGTATGTTCCAGTCGGGTGAATAAATCCTCCCATGCTTCTTTTGCCATTAGTGCATCCCGCTTGTGGTAAGCAGCGTATGCCATCAGACGGGAAATTCGGAAACGGCTATGATTCAATTCCCACGCCTTTTGCTTATAACGTGCCGCATGGTCCAGCCACGCGTCTTTCCATTCGGGAAGGTCAATCATACGTATCATTTCGTTCATTACCTCAAAACCACCCATAATAGTCATTAAATGATTCGAAGATTCCAGCTTGGGATCACATTCACTGGTGATGATTCCCGTTGCCGGATCGAAACCAGCGCATTTGGGTCCCGTAAAGATACGGTTGGGCAGGGCTGCTATACTTTTCATTCCGGCTACGATCTTATCCCGGTAAACAGTGTTGCCTGTACGCTCCCACTCCGTCATCCAGTTTCCGGCATACGCCAGCCAGTCCGGACCGATACGCAGTCGGGCAGGCGCCGTACAGGGATATTCACTGCGAGGCTGTGCCAGCCGCATAGGGTCTAATTCATATAGTTTCTGATCGGCATCCTTTACTTCAGTCATCAAGTCACCGCAACGTTCATCGGTAGTGAGATAATAATAGAAACGGTTCCATGCAGCCTGACTGATCCGGGCTTCTTTAGCACCGCATCCCCAATGGCTGACATTATGTCGGCTGCCTAATCCCGCGTTCGGTCCGATATGGTAAACGTCCACTTCGGCTGTATGACGGGTCATAGCTTCTGCCATACGCCAGATATCTTCACGACCTGTACGCAGGAAGTTGTACCACAACCACATATTAGAAGCCAGTTCCGTATTGTCCCAGGCAAATCCACCTATATCATAACGCCAAGTATGACGGACCGGGTCATAAGCATGCATCACATCTCCATAATTCCAAAAGCCATACCATTTATTCTGCTCTATGGCTTTACGATAAAATCAATATATGCATCCAGCGATCTTCTACCCGCGCACGAAAAGAAGTACTCCGGTCCGGAAGCTCCATACGCCGAAAGCCTGCTGTGCATGAAGATAGTCTGGTGTGGGCAGCAATATTCCCGGTTCTGAGAGTGATTCAGCAACATCGGCAAAAGCCTTTTTTCCTGCATAACCTTTCTGTGGAATAAGTGTGAGTGTAGTGGTGCGGGCAATGCCATAAGGAGTACTCATTCCCTCCTGAACATCTTCGTAGCTGGCATTCAGATCATGAGCGACATTATCGTAGTGACGTAAGTCCATCGGTTCTCCTTCGGGGCTCCATAACCATGCTGTGATCGTTGCAGATGAAGTTTTGGCACCCGATATTTCGAGGGATGAAGGATATGACTGCCAAAATCATGCAGCAGAGTCCCAAACCTCCCGTAATATCACCGACAAAAGCATAGCCTCCGCTACGGGTGCCGGAGAAAGTTCCTATCCAAGGATTATTGTCATTGGCACGTTTGCGAATGGAGAAAGCATCAGCAGAGAGTTGAGACAAGCGATAATCGTTCCATGAAGCCCAGTTATCAAGAAGATCACGATTCTTCCCGTCAAAAGCCTCGTAAGGCGGGATGCGTTTGCCATCCATCTGTTGCTGTTGCAGAGAAAGTGTATCCTCTTTGCCGAGTGTCAGTTTACGCCGTCCTGCCAGCGGTTGTACCGGTTCACTCCAGACGCCTCCATTGGCACAAGAGAAAGCGACATGACGGTTATAAAGAGCTTCACGCATAGGAGCATCCATACGAATGCCCAAGGCACGAATAAAATCCTTATTTTGATCTCCGTCGTACACAAAGCTATGTACGATCTTGATCTGCTCACTTCCGGCGTAGAAGTAGAGACGGACTACGAACGAAGCCACTCCCGTCCGGTTTCACTTCTGTGGGTGCCTTCCAGTTTGACGAGTGTCCGCACCTTACCTATACGTTCTACTGTGGCCGATGTCAATCTTCCGGTATAGTTAGTAAAAGTGATTTGAGAAGTATTTTCAAGGACCGGTTCGCTTTGAGTGTTGCATACAAGACGTGCTTTTTCACCGACTTTCACTCCTTCACGGAACAGACTGTCAATCATAAAATCTCCCTGACGAGGGATGTAAGCGGAAATAATTCCTGTCTCTATGCGGATACTTTGAGGTGTTTCAACAACAGATAGGGATAATTTATTGCTACGATCATCGGCAGTCCTTGAAGATGCTTTTTCTTTTGACTTTTTTCCGGTCTTTTTGAGTAGCAGTTTCTCCGTATTTTTCGGAATAACTCCGGCTATCCCTTTCCATTTCACAGAACCATCGGGCCAGTAGGCAATGCCCAAGTATCTGTCGGAAGCATTTCACCTTTATCGGTCATCAGCTGCAAAGTGTGCTCCGGGTATAATTCTCCTTCATTGAAGGGAACTCCCAGACTTACCGCTTTGTTTTGCTGCGGAGTATTACCGATCCAGTGTAATGGTATTTCAGAAGTTTCCTGCGACGAACATTCATAATGAAAATTGGCGATACGAGTTCGGGACAAGGTGGTACGAAAGCCGAACCAACCTTCCGTAAGGGGTTCGGCATCGCGGAAATCCACCAATCGCACTCCATTTATATAATAACTAACCCTATTATTTTCATTCGTTATCTTGATATGATACCACTTGTTTGCCTCCAACAAATGGTCGGCATCTGTATATTCTTTCAAGATTGCGGGACGGGCTTTTGCATTTGTAACAGCCGCTTCGTTGCCGTCATAACGGCGAAAACGTGTAGTAGAATTATGATTCCCACCGTATCCCATATAGTAAAGTTGCAGGGAATAACAGTTCAGAAAGATGCCATTACGCCATTTCTCACGTTTCCAGATATTATCGGGGTATTGAGGGTCCGAAGCCATCCAAAAACAATTCAAGTCACTCAAGCGATCGCCTTCTGCCTCAACAACGACACACGCATCGTACTCAATGGTTACCTTGCCACTCATCTTTTCTTTTCGCCAAAGAGTTAAGCCTTTGGGAGAAAGAATTTCAGCGGTATCACCACGAAAGGTTACTTTATAATCCGGAGATTCGGACTCTACTTTCCAGTATTTATGAACTGGCGGGCGTTGAGTCCGGAGGTTTTATTATCTTGGGCGTTCGATGCCAAAGTAATAAGCAAGAACAAAAAATAGATATGCTTTTCATATGCTAATTTAGGATAAGGAGTTCCATTATAAGGAACATTCTCAATGGTTTCACATCACAAAATTAGAAAATACCACCCGAATGATAAATAGAATATCATTCATTTAAATGGATATTTGTTCAACAAACGGTCTTCTTCCAGCAAACAGCAATATCATTGATTGTATTAAAAGTGACAAATACAAAAAAAACGATCTGATAACCAAGCCTAACTTGATATCAGATCGATTCATTTATCTTCAGCGTATATATCTATTTTTGAAACACAAGCTCACCCATACGGTCTGCCGTACTAAAGACTATGGAACAAAGGCCATCTTTTATTTGCAACACTTCCATTCCAGCCAGTTGAACGATCTCCGGTTCAGCTCCGGTTTACTACTCAAGATCTCTAACGTGGCATTCGACTTCACACCAACCGACAAATCACCGTCGCAGGATAACACATATTGTCTTCCTTCCATTACGTTGGTAATAGCAACACTATTGACGTCGGTGAACAAACTCCAATTATTGGCTTTATTTAATTCAATCATGTTTCCCCATACAAAACGCTGATTATCGGTGCTCAATACACTTGATACAACCACTACATCAAGTGATACGCTGTGTCCTTCCAAATCTGTTACATTCAAGACGACTTTGCCGTATTTCACTCCCTGAATGTATATCAGATTTTCACGATACTTGGCGGTAGCATAACCTTCTTCAGAAAAAGAAAACTGGTATCCACCGCTTCCGCTTTCAATCTTTAGTATACCTTCACTTCCTTCTTTGATTTGAATAGCTGTACGATCAAGCTTCAGTTCAGCAACCGTATCTTCGTCTTTGCAAGACGAAAAGAGGCTGAGTTGAGATAATATCAAGACAAAAGATATTATATAAATATTAATAAACTGTTTCATATTAGTTCTAAGTTTATCCGTTTTATCTTTTAAATTTAAGCGCAATAGATTTTGTAATGTTTCCGTTTGCATCTTCAATGACTGCCTTCACTTCAAGCACGCCGCTAAAATCAGACAAGTCTATTGAGTTCTTATCAACTCCGTCGTTTTCTTCGCCATCTACAATCACATACATCTTCGTGAACGATGCAGCTTCGGGTCCCACTACACTGGCTTACTTCCAACTACAACAATTGTCGCTTCTTCAACCAACCAAATCAAGATCAGTAGGTTCACCTGTAGCAAAACATCCTATTCCCCAAAAACGTAATTCCGCATCAGTAGTCAGCTTTCCGAAATTAACATCAGGCAAATCTCCGTTAGGCTTGCGGTCTCTCATCAATTCCGCTTCTTCCAAACTAATAAAATCGGTTTCTATCACTTCCTCGCTACCATCAAACGAATTGTTGGATACTTCGCTCTTCGCCCTGTTCACCATTACAATATGCTTACTACCCGATCTTGTAACCAATGATAAGTTGTTCTTAACCATATGATCATATCCGTGACATCAGTCGGAGGAAGCGCCAGAGGTGACTCACGGTTTGTCATATTATAGTTTTCTCCGCTATTGACAGCCGTATTGCTCTCAAATATAATTCCACCTAAATGATGATTGGCATAAAATCCTCTCAATCTATTGTAATAAGCCAAACTATTCCGTACCTCATGTTGAGGGATCACACTGGGTATGGCAGGCAGTTTGTCGGCAGCCATTCCATAGCCTCCGGCTTTAAAACCGGTACCGTCACCAGCAACTTCTTTGGTTCCGGGTTTATACCCATTCAAGAAAGACCAACAATTAATTATCTTCACAGCCTCGAAGCAATTGATCAAATCGAAACCATCATACTATTGTACACTGCGCGACATCCTTCAAACACATTTCCCGTGCCTTTGCCTTCGCCAACTGAAGATGAGTTAATGTGACCGCCAAAACCATCAACATTGCCCCCCTTACCACCTTCGGAAACCGAATCATAATTGTTGTAAGCATCACAGTTCAAGATGTGATTATTGCTTCCTCCAAGCAAATAGAAACCAATTGCCATACCATCATGCGTTCTCAAATCTTCAAATTTGTTATTATTGGCTCCTTTTACAATACGGAAACACTCTGATTGCGTATGACCGGTAATAGTCACTTGCGTACCGATGACATCAAATCCCTTTAGATAAAGATTGGAACCTGTAACATAAAACACCGTAATACGCTGATCTTTCGGTTTTACCTGCGAAAGATCAAAAATGGGCCTCCCCTGTTTATTCGGATTAGCCAAATAAGAAATAGGTTTACCTGCTTCACCACTTTTATTCATATGAAATACACAATGATAAAGTCCGCTATTGGTAGTTGTCATCGGCACTTGATTGGCGGGAACCACATATGTTCCCGGATTGATATAAACTACATCTCCCGCAACTACCACTTCCTGCACTTTTACTAAAGTGGCAAAAAGGTTTATCTGAAGTTCCCGGATTAGAATCACTTCCCTCAGGATCCATATAATATGTCTTTTG
>ENA-OQJH01001221-OQJH01001221.1-human-gut-metagenome-genome-assembly--contig:-NODE-1221-length-11291-cov-1.755554_pt1 | contig 11291 bp, 12 predicted proteins | sample MGYA00242597_ERZ504763 | MGnify/ENA primary metagenome ERZ504763 (study PRJEB26092, sample SAMD00036359) | human gut metagenome | host: Homo sapiens | study: EMG produced TPA metagenomics assembly of... | reverse complement strand
TAAAACAGTAAAGGCTGCGTATATACACAGCCTGTCCTCATTCTATTATCCTATCCAGTATATTTTACTTCTTTCCGTCCTGTTTCATTCGGACTGTCACTTCTTTCCGGACTTCATCATATTCAAATTTTACCGGCGCAATCTTTTCCAAATCCTGAAGCACCTTCTCCAGTATCGTATTATCCGAGGTCAACGTATATACATATTTCGATGCCTGCTCATCCTCTATCTTAAAGTTTACATTATACCAGCGGTTCAGAACCTTGACCACTTCTGCCAGAGGAGTATCTTTAAAAGAAATCACATTGTCTTTCCACATTGAGCCTTGCTTTGAATGATCGTTTTTGATTATCCGGCACTGGTCACTTTCTTTATTATATATCAGTTTCTCGCCCGGCAGTAACGGGTATTCTTTTGCAGAGGAGAGAGTCAGGTTTACATGTCCTTCATCCAGACAGATCACAATGTCTTTATTCTCCGGGTAGGCTTGTACATCAAAAGAAGTACCCAGTACATGAACGGAAGGTCCGTTCAGATTAACAATAAACGGACGTTTTTTATTCTTGGCTACCACGAAATAGGCTTCTCCCACCAGGAAAACTTCCCGCTTACTCAATCCGAACTTTTTAGGATACTTCAACCAGGAATCTGAATTGATATAAACTCGTGTCCCGTCTTGAAACATCATCTGTATCCGCTCTCCTTTGGCAACACGAATTTCCTCATACTCCGTAGTGCCGAATAAATCCACCCGGGAATTGATCTGTAAATAAAGACCTATCAGGAAAATAACGGGAATCAAGATTGCAGCCACACGGAAGCAGATACGTTTGATCTGTTTGCGTGATATGTTCTTTTGGATCTGATGGTACATCTTTTCTGAAGGTATAGTATGGTCTACATATATTTCTGCCGTTTCGGCTTTTAAATATTCTGCCTCCCGAGTCATCACAGCATCCAGGTAAGTGTTCCCTTCTTCTGTGGCAAACCATTCCGCCACAAATTTTGCATCCTCCGGTGTAGCAACTCCGGCAAGCACTTCTTCTATTTGTTTATCAGTGGGTCGATTCATTCTCTTTTTATCTTAAATAGTGGACACTTAAATATGTCATTAGTGTGACAAAAGTAACAATTATTAGCATTTTACTTAAATGAATACGTAGCATTTTCAATGCTTCCGTATAATGCGTTTTGACTGTATTAACAGACAGATTCATCCGTTCGGCTATTTCCTGATTCGTTAGTTCCTCTTTCACTTTCATCAAACAAATACTGCGTTTCTGCGGTGGAAGCATATCTACCGCTTTATAAAAAGAGACCATCAATTCTTTCTTCTCCAGATTTTCTATCAGATTATCTTCGTAGACAGGCGTCGATTGTGCTATCTCATAGTTCTTGCTGATTGCACTATTCTCATTACGAATCAGTATTTAAGACATGATTTTTCGTCATAGTGAACAGATAGTTTTAAGGCTGATTCCTACATGTAGTTCCGACCTAAATTCCCATAAACGGGCAAAGACATGTTGCACTACATCTTCTGCCATGTCTGCATTCATTAAATAACGGTAAGCTAATACATATAGCAGCTTATGATATCTGTCATAAGCCTGTGTAAAAGCTCCTTTATCTCCTTTTTCTATGAAGGAAAAGAGCTTCTCGTCATCTGTATTAGTGTATTGAGCTGATTTATCTAACATTCCTTGGATTTTGTTTAATTGTTTTTCCAAAAGAACAAAAGGCGTATTACAATTAAGTGTCTTTCACAAAACAAAAGTAGTAAAATTTAGAAAAGGTGGTGCATATTCCAATAAAAAAAGTCCCCGATTAACAATCCCCATTAAAATGAGGAACCGTTAATCAAGGACTACTCCACTAACTAATTAACAATGTATTATAAATGATAGGTAACAATTCTTCTTCAGGTGAATCGATCCAGAGGCGCCATACTCCTACTGACACTTTTTCCGGTGTTCCGATATTTGCTTTAGGTGGACGACGGCTTTTGATGGTTAGATAGCCTTTCCCTTCTGTTGCTTTCACTTTCATCGTTTTGCTGTTCATATAGACATGGATATTGCCATTTGGAGTGGGGACAGTGCCTTCCATCCATTTCAATCCTCCCAACACAGGAGCAATAGCAAACTCTTTATATCCTTCTTTTACAGGTTTCACTCCCAGATAATATTTGCCCAACAGGTAGATAGGACTCGCTCCCCAGGCATGGCACAAACTCTTTCCGTATGGACGGCCATACATGGCAAGATGTTGCGTTCCGGTTTCTTCCGGGTTATATTTTTCCCAGAAGGAGGTAGCTCCTTCCTTCAACATTCCTCCCCAATAGGCTTTCATTTCTTTCATTACAGCATCTTGTTCGCCAAGAGCACAAAGTGCTTCCAGTTCGTAAAACGCATATAGGGAGTCGTTATTTTCAGAATACTGTCATTTAGCAAAACAGACTGTTTAATGGCTGTTGCTTATCTTCATTCAAATATTGAAGAAGACAGAAACATATTCGCATAACGGGTGACCGCATCACTTTGCTGACCGTTGACGCAGTTATGTACAAATGCCTGTTTCTCGTTATTCCAGAAGGCAGGTTCTAACTTTGCTTTCAAAGCAGCAGCCAGTTTCTCGTATTTCTGTTTGCCATTGGCATCTCCAACCAGTTCCGCACACAAAGCCATTGTTTCCAGACTTCTGCAAAATAAGATTTGTTCAAAAGAGAGTTCGCCTTTTTTATCCAGATAGCCGTCTGCCCAGTCCACAAATACCCAGTCGCCGGTCATGCCTTCTACCATGCATTCTTATTGGTACGTCCCAACACGTAATCCATCATTGTTTGCATACGTGGATACAGTTGGTTGACAAAATGGCGGTCGCCACTATACATATAATAGTCATATACGCTAAGGAACCAGTAGAAAGTATAGTCCATGATTGTATTACTGTGGCTGGTCACAGGGTCCTTGCCACGAAGTAACCAGATTGTACGTTTGACGGATTCGTTATCAAAGAAAAGATAATAATTCATCAAATAACTTTGGATGGCATCGCCACTCCATACCCAACGGTCACGTTTGATACCGTCAATGAAGAATTCGCGGGTAGTGAGATGCATGGTGTATGCACCAACTTCCCAAATACGATTCAGTTCTTCATCATTGCAACGAAAATTTCCGCGGTATTCTTCAGGAAGATATTCATATTGCATGGAGACTTCTCCAATCTGTACACCCGGCTCGTGAGTTACATAGACATAACGGAAGGCTTTGCTGTTCTCCAATGTATATTCGTTTTCAGAATTACTCAAAGGAGAAGTGCTGCGGATAGCAAGGTCGGTCACTTGTCCCGGTTCGAGCAAGAGTTTGTCCAATGTTTCGCAATATGCTTTATCTTTGCTTCTTCCGGCTTTCACCATAATAAATTTCTATTTTCCTTTTCCGGAAAGATTCTTCAATGTGATAAATCCGAATGTTTCTTTTCCAAAATCATAAAGGATACCTCCTTCGGGCTGTTCTGTCTTCGTAACAGGTTGCTGCGGTTCACGCATCAGACTGAATTGGGAAGGACGTTGGGTAGCTCCGTCAAAGTTCCAGCATCCGGCATCCATATAGATAGTGGCAGATGTGTCACTCGCTTTTCCGCTCTCGTCAATCCATTCTTTATCTTCGTAAGTTACACGCCAGGAAGAGTCTGAATTCACTGTTTTTCCCTTCACATAAATAGTGGGAGGAGTTGCCTGATTCCAGACTTTGATGTTCAGATTATGTTTTCCGGCCGGAAGCAACATGGTTTCCGGCATACCGAACTGGAGCTTTCCATCCAGTTTGACGTTGTACTTTCCTTCGGCAGCAATAAAAATTTCTTCCGGCTCGGAAAGATTCAGTTGCTTGCTGAATTCTACGACAACATAATGACTGTCCGTTTTCCAAAAAGGAGGAAAAAATGCACCTCGTTCCGTACGACGGTTATTCATTTGATTTCCCAGCCAGATTTCGTAGTCTCCCGGATACCATATCCAGGTCTGGGCAAATGTGCTGCTTGCCAAAGACAAGGCACTAAGCAATATCATATATTTCTTTTTCATTTTTCTTTCTATTACTAACAAACTGAATCATAAGAAATAATTCGTTCCACAGTGGTTGACGTTTAGTTCCACATCTGTTTCCCTTTAGTTCTACGATTGTTTTCCTTTAGTTCCATATCTGTGGAACGAATCACGTATTACAGTTAAATGACTTGTCAATACCTACTGGATATTTAGTAAATCCTTATATCCTGCTTCCAGTCCCGCACGTTCACGAACATCATTATCCACCTTCGGGCCATTGTTCTCCCATACATTTCCCGGGCCATTGGCATTTTGCAGATACTTCTCTCCTTCTGTCCAATTATCACGTACAGTAATAAAGGAAGAACCTTCATCCGTATAAAGATAAAACCAGTGATTAGGATCGTGTACATACCCCGGTTTATAAATACTATGCACGCAATTCTCCGTTACATAACTTTTCGGCTGCGAACCGAGTGTGTAAATACCTGCCACATCATACATGTGTTTCGCATAATGATGAATCAGATTGGCATGTACTCTGTTATTACGCATACAATTCACAGTTTGCGTCCATCCCCAACCAAGGCTGATGCCACTATAAGGCACTTCGTTGATTTCATTATGCTCGATATTGACGTCCCCTACATATCCCGCAGCAATGGCAAGACATCCCCAATCTTCATTGCCTATTTCCGTGAAATAGCAATTATTGATTTGCTGCTGTGTGCATACTTCCCGACGATCAGCAGGATTGTATGGCAAATGCGTTTCATGGGCAGCCGGAGAAAAACTGCCGACTAACAGACCATTCCGGCAATATCGCGGAAGAGACAGCCACGAACAACACCGCCTTGCACCGCTTCTTCATAATCCAATCCGGTTGAGCCTAAATGCTCGAACCGGCACCGCTCGAAATCAATCTGCCTTGCAGCAACCACACGAACAGCAGCTGCGGGACGTCCCAACCATCCTTGGTTATCCAACGGATGATTCAAGTAGTTCCGTTGCATTTTCGGATCAATCCGGTAACCATCTGTCAGATACATACCTGCCTGAAGAGGTACATGTCCTTTTTCTGACGGACGCATCCATGTAGTATAGGAAAAAGTAATTTTCTCAAAACGAATATGGCACACAGGACGATCCAAAGTTCCTTCCACCGTACTAATGTCTCAACAGCAGGCACGATCACTTCCGCCTCCTGCATCTTCTCTCCTTCCCGTGGATAATAATATATCTTACGGGCATCTATATCATGATACCATTCTCCGGGTACATCCTGCAATTCGCGGGCATTTGTCAGATAGAAAGCAGAATTATGTCCGTCTGTCGTCACCATCGGACGCGGCCAGGGATGCTCAAACTGAATCCGGCTTTCCGGTTGATGAAAACGTATTGCCGCGCTATCTCCCTGCACTTCAACTGAACGAATCCGAAGATTGGCAACACACCACATCTGATGTAATACCATCTCGGCATATTTAGCTTTCAAATTCCCTTTATTATCAATAAGTCTGCGAATGGAAACTGCAGGTACATAAAGAATTTCATTCTTCTCATCCACACTGCAAATGCGATTCATCTTTTCGAAATCCTCCACATCACGGGCACGAACTGCCTTTTTCCATTCACCCACAACTGGCGGAAATCCAATGGACGTCCATTAAATACCGGTACATCTGCTACCCAAACTTTCCCTTGCTTCTTCCAGCCATTTATGCTGATTCCTCCACTCAATATCACCTTTTCACCGCCTACCGAACGAATGATTGTGGGCGATTCCTTGGTTCCGCTATCTTCCGGACGGATAAAAACCGGTTCATAGAAGGCATAGGTTCCACCTTCCATATAGATTGTGATTCCACCTTGAATACCGTTATCCTCTGTCCTGCGCCATTCTCGTGCTTGTCGTAAGGCAGAAGTCAGCGTGGCTTTAGGAGATTGACGAGTTCCGTCGTTGAAGTCACTACCCTTGGGAGAAATCCATATCTCACCGGCCAATAGCCAGTGACTGCACAAGATACATATAGCCGTTACAAATAACTTTTTCATGATTTTTTTCATTTCTGTATACTAAACAATCCGGATTATCTGGCAAGAGGCATCCATACAGTCATTTCTCCCTTTCCTCTGTTTCCCCAGGCATAATAAGGAATCAAGCGGATATTTACTGTCTTTTCAACCTGAACAACCGGCCGGTAAAGCACTCCTTCCCACGAAGTTGCAGATGCCAGACGTGCCATTCCTTCAAGTGCAACAATCGGACTGCCTTCAATTGTGATTTTCTTCGGAGTTAGTTTTATATCAGCGGGAATCAATACGTTATCAATCTTTTCCCCGTTTGCAATATCCATACTTTCCAGACAGTAAACCAACGGCCCGCGCTTCACGACCACCTGATTACGAATCTCCTCTGCTAACGGATGGGCTTCGAGCAAACGGACAGGCATATCCATCACCAGCTCCACTACATCCCCCTTCTTCCATGTACGATTTACTTCCGCATACGAATTTGCCTTTGCATTGGTTTGCAGCGGCTGTCCATTCACCGTGAGCGTAGTCTTTTCGCACCATTCAGGAATACGCAAGAAGAGCGAGAAAGCACCCGCCTTACGAGGAACTCTATCCAACGTTACGCGTACCTTTCCTTCCCAGGGATAATCCGTCTCTTGTGTTAATGCCAGCTCTCCTTTGTCTTTCCAAGTCGTAGTTAGCGTATTTGCACCATACAAGTTACAGTAAATGCCTTCCGGACTCAATGTGTAGGCGTAATTCTGTGCCTGACACAATGTACGCAATGTATTCGGCGGACAGCAGAAACAACTGATATATTCCGTCCGTTCTTTCGGCCAGCGAAGTGTATAAGGAAGATCGGCACTGATACGAAGCGGATTGGTATAGAAATATTTCTTTCCGTCCAGACTGATACCGCTCAATACACTATTATAAAGACAAGTCTCCACAAGATCGGCATATTTCGCATCCCCTGTCACTTCCAGCATCCGCCAGTTGAACAACATATTACCGATATTAGCACACGTTTCATTGTGAGCAGTGCTATTCGGCAGCTGATAAGGACGTCCATAACTCTGATGCACTTTCTGAATACTATCCGGCTCATAACACGTTCCATCGGGCGATGTACCATCATAAAGAGCACCGCAAGCACCGGTCACATACATTTTCCGGGTCACGATATCATTCCAGATACTAGTCAGATTCTTCATTAATTGCTGCTCACCGGTTTCTGCATATACATCCGCTACTCCGGCATACAGATAGTTGGCACGTACCGCATGTCCCATCGCACGATATTGATCGCGGAAAGGAATACGGTCCTGATTATCGTCCGTACCGTTCTCCACCATGCCACGGATATCAATCAGATTCTTTGAAAGTTCCAGATAACGGGGATTTCCGGTAGCCCGGTACATTTCAACTACCCCCATATAATGAGAGGGACAAATAGCATTACGAGCCAGTTCGGCAGAAGCCGTTTCATAAAAATGACAGAGGAAATCCGTCGCTTTCACGGCAGCATCGAAAAGAGTCGTTTTTCCGGTGGCACGACGATGCACAATACCCGCCATCATCAAGTGTCCCAGATTATAAGTCTCAAAGTTCAACCGATTCGCAAAAGCTCCTTTTTCATCCTCGTCACCTACTTTCGTTCCAATGACCGTTTGTTTATGCTGACCCTCCAATGCATGAGAGTCAATCCCTTTATTCAGTTCTTCGATAACAACAGGCGTATGTATATAACCGTCTGCACGTTGGGCTTTTACGACACAAGTAATAAAGTTATCCATTAACTTGTCCAACTCCGGATCTTTATTAACTGCATAGACAGAAGCGACACCTTCCATCCATTTATACATATCTCCGTCATGAAATGGAGGTCCCCAATGCTCTCCTTTGCATACCCCGGCAGCAATCTCAAAATTACGGAAACCGTGAGAGATCTCCGGCGCGTTCCAAGTGTTCCACATACTTGCAGGGAAGTCCGGCTAAATACCTGAAAGCGATCTCCCCAGAATCCATCTGTCCAATGTACGGCACTGATTCCGGTATTCGCCATCTTCGCAAAACGGCTCTGACTCATATCCGTCAATCCATTGCTTTGCGCAAGTGCTCCCGTAACGGAGGCGGAAGCTAAAAGAAGTAACAGTTTTATCTGTTTCATTAATATGGATAATTTAAAATTTACACAATATCTTTATAAAAAGACGTGATTATCCGCATTTTGTACTCAATAAAACAAAAAAGCGAAGATTGCCAAGCAACCCTCGCTTTCAGTAAAGAATATCTGAACTAACCTTTTATTTCTTGTTTATCAGGCGTATAATTCAATCCTGCCTTCCTCGCCTGCGAATGTTGAAACTGTCGGGCAATTTTGTATTCATGTCCCTCTTTCAGCAAATAACTCCCAGTCTGCTTGAACCAAAAGCCGACATTCGCATCTATACATTGCTGCCGGATATCCAGCACCCACTCGTAGTCACACATTCGGGCTTCCTTTCCCGACTCCCTCCGGCAACCACCTGTTCCACCCAATCCCCTAACTCACCTCTAAAATCAATCCGGCTAAGAAGCGGCTCGCAGATAATAATTTTATGTTTAATAGGGATTTCTCTATAATAGGTAGACGATAATCCACCCTATCCTGATTCTCCATTGTGCAGCAGATTGTTACGTTCTCATACCCATCACCCCAATCGGGAGGCAGACACTGTTGCAATCGGTCTATCCGTTTAGTGATAAAGAGGAAACGAAGATCCTGCCGTATCCGCATCATCTCCCACGCTTCGGCACGCCATTCGTCAGCATCTTCTATCAGAAAGTCCGAAGTAAAACAGGTATATACCAGATTGCCCGAAGGTATCTTATACGTACCGTTCTTTTTCCGAAGCAAGGTAAATCAAACTTCTCCGTCTTTGTCACCACCGAACTGTCTTTTCCATATTTACCATCCGTCCGATACACATAACAATGGCGGCAGCTCACTCAATTTGTGACAGCCATGCCAAAGATTCCACATTGAAGCTTTTTCACCCATCTTCTTTTTTTCTTCAAAGATATATTTAAACTATTACATAACCATAAAAAGAGTGCACCCTATTCTTCAACAGAATAAAGGTGCACCAAAACACAAACAAAACAAACAATAGAGCGACCTTCACAGGCAGCCGATCCACAAGGGATCTTTATCTTAGTCAGCCCATCTTGATGATGACAGCTTCACTCATAGCGATACTCCTACTGCTGATAACAATGCAGGCAAAAAGTATTCCATGTATTGCCTTACATGAATCCGGTTTTCCATTTCCTCCCAAAATTCTAATTGCTTATAACGGGTAAAGTAGCACCCAAAAATCATAAAAGAATGTTTTTTTATCGAGAAGACATTTTGCTAATCGACTATTATATATAATCATTAATCCCTAATATTGTTTGTTAGTTACCTTCTGCAAAGGTCCGTATAATCACGAATATGGCAAATTGTATTCATGTTTAAGAGAACAATATCTGTTTACAAACAAGACTAATAGCTAATATTTTAAAATAGCCTGTTTCAGTATATGCAAAATTCAACTCAAAAGCTACCACTTTACGTTATTCGCACATTTAGGGCTATACAATTCCAATTATCACAATAGAAAAATTCGCCCTCATTCTCATTGTATATCCCGATGATGAATATGAATATTATTGAACAATCACTCCATTAAGCCCGATATACCTCTACAAAGATAGTATTATTCTATATATTTCTATGCAAATCCTCAAAAAAGAATTCTCCTCTTTTTATAAATAAAGTAAAGTAACATCAATGCCGATATACTAATTATTAGCATCCAACTTATATTTTTCCTATAATATAAGCTATTCTCTTCCTCCTCACAAACCACTTTATGATGATTCGTGTCGATGAAAGATGATATTTGAGTATCTTCTTTCTCATCTATCCTCTCTTTCTTTTCAAAACCTTATTCACCGTCTTTCTGCTACCTGAAATAAAACAGGTGGAAGAGAAATCCCCTGTCGCAGTATCTTTCCCCAATACTACCAATATTTGTTCGGTAGACTCCTCCATCCGTTCCAGCATCTTCCTTTCCTGATTAACATCATACGAAGCCACATGGGAAGAATGCCCGGAAGAACTTGAATCCATCTGCACCTCACTGCTCCTACTGATAACTTCCTTCTTAGTCCTACATCCCGAAAGCACCCCCGGAAGAACGAACCCCAATAATAAAACAAACAGCAGCTCTCTCCCACTCTTCATAAACTCCCTCACATCAAAACAAGGACACGCTTTCACATATTCATAAGGTTCGATCACCCCGTCTCCATTCAAATCCGGCGAAGTATCCCGGTGTCCCAATACCTGAAGAATAGTATATTCCCGTTGCAAATCCATTATTACTTGATAAAGCACCCGTTTTTGAACATTTGTCCGAGTATCTGCCGGATGTCCGTTCTCATCCAATCCCCCGATATAACAGAGCCCGATACTTCGCTCATTCCAACCTTTGCAATGTGCTCCAGGCAAATCAATTTCCCTTCCTTTCTCCAGTCTTCCGTCCAGACGGATAACATAATGATATCCGATGCCGTTGAACCCACGTTCCCGGTGCCAACGGTCAATATCTGCGGCGGTAAGTCCTGTCCGGCTTTTGTTGCCGAGCAATGCACTATAATAGAATCTATCTTTCTCATGACATTTTATTTTTATCAACTAACCTCATTAATATTCCGAAGGAGGAATGCGCTTCACACACCCTCTGATCTCACACTTTTTCACCTCCGACTCTTTCTGTGCCAACTCCACCTCATGGCATTTATGTATCCAGTCGATCTTCTCTTCCTGCTCCTTGCGAAGCTCGATATAAAGCCCGTCTATTTTCTCGTCCCGCTGTGCCAGGCGATCTTCCAGCCAATCCACCTTTTTACGACGATTTTCTTCTTCCAGACTGCTCACGTCTGCCTCTTCTTTCCGTGCATCCGTTTTCCGGCAAGAGATATATCTCACCATCCATTTCACCGCTTCCAAACCACCCATAGCAGTAATAAAAGCAAGGATTGTAGTTATTTGCATATTGATCTATTTATGTAGTTATAAAGAAAGAATGAGGCCGAAGCCCCATTCCATACAAAATCGCTAATTCCCGACTTCCGTTTATCAAGCTGCCGGATCGGGTGCTTCACCATTACCTCCTGCACCTCCGTCAGG
>ENA-OQJH01001220-OQJH01001220.1-human-gut-metagenome-genome-assembly--contig:-NODE-1220-length-11293-cov-1.785062_pt1 | contig 11293 bp, 10 predicted proteins | sample MGYA00242597_ERZ504763 | MGnify/ENA primary metagenome ERZ504763 (study PRJEB26092, sample SAMD00036359) | human gut metagenome | host: Homo sapiens | study: EMG produced TPA metagenomics assembly of... | reverse complement strand
CTACTGAATTCTGGAGTGTATCCAGAATACTTGGTTATCCAGGTAAATAAGGTAGACATCCCTTTTTGATTTGCCAATGTGCTGATTCCTGGATTCAAGAAATTAGCACATTGCTTTTTATTTCTATATACGCATAACTACTGATGAAATATAAAAATCTCTTTTTTGATCTTGATGATACCATTTGGGCTTTCTCTCAAAATGCCCGTGATACTTTTGAAGAAGTATATCAGAAATATTCGTTCGACCGTTATTTTGATTCGTTCAATCATTATTATACCCTTTATCAGCAAAGAAATACCGAACTTTGGATTGAGTACGGCGAAGGAAAAATAACGAAAGATGATTGAACCGTCAACGTTTCTTTTATCCTTTGCAGGCTGTGGGAGTGGAAGATGAAGCGCTTGCCGAACAGTTCTCGAAAGATTTTTTTGCGATTATTCCCACTAAAAGTACTTTAATGCCTCATGCAAAGGAGGTATTGGAATATCTTGCTCCTAAATATAACCTCTATATCCTTTCCAATGGATTCCGTGAATTGCAATCATGCAAGATGCGTTCGGCAGGAGTGGACGAGTATTTCAAAAAAGTGATTCTTTCGGAAGATCTCGGAGTGTTGAACTTGGCCGGCGATATTCAATTTTGCCTTGTCTGCCACTCAATCCGAATTGCGCGAATCCTTGATGATTGGTGACAGTTGGGAAGCGGATATAACCGGAGCGCACGGAGTAGGGATGCATCAGGCTTTTTACAATGTGACGGAACGGACTACTTTCCCTTTCCTTCCCACTTATCACATACATTCCTTGAAAGAATTAATGGATTTATTATAGGTTTTCTGGATTAAGTCTGTATTTTGTTGCGTTTTAATTTTGCATAAAATACGATATAATCATGGATAGTACGCTTCTGCCTTTTGCCTTACTTTGTTTCACTTCATTCTTTACATTGACCAACCCATTGGGAACGATGCCTGTCTTCCTTACCATGACTCATGGTATGACGGATAAGGAACGTCAGTCTATCGTACGTCGCGCCACCATTGTGTCGTTTATTACAATAATGGTATTTGTCTTTGCCGGGCAGTTTCTTTTTAAGTTTTTTGGTATTTCTACCAATGGCTTCCGTATTGCCGGTGGGGTGATTATCTTCAAGATCGGCTTTGATATGCTTCAAGCCCGTTATACACCGATGAAACTGAAAGATGAAGAAATCAAAACGTATGCGGATGATATCTCCATTACTCCTCTCGGCATTCCTATGTTATGCGGCCCCGGAGCGATTGCCAATGCTATTGTCTTGATGCAGGATGCACATTCTTATGAAATGAAGGGAATTTTGATCGGCACTATTGCCTGATTTATCTGCTGACTTTCTTTATTCTTCGTGCTTCTACGAAATTGGTAAACGTATTGGGCGAGACGGGAAACAATGTAATGATGCGCTCATGGGATTGATTCTGATGGTAATTGCGGTGGAATGTTTCGTCAGCGGATTGAAACCGATTTTGGTGGATATTGTGAGAGAGGGGATGCTTCCTTGATGATAAAAGATAGAAGGGTTGAAGAGTCCTTAAAATGAAATTTATCTTTGCTGTAAAAAATGAACTACCCTTATAGAAGTTAATAAGATATATATAAATAAAGCCGTAAATGGATGACAACTATCAGGAATATTTTATTTTAAATTACTTTTGTAAAAAATAGATTCCCGAGTTTTTTTTATAACCCCCTTAATAGAAATGAGACTAAAACTCCAAGGCTTGCCAAAGAGTTTAGTCTCATTTTTACCTTTATAAATCAGTATCTTTTTTATATCTTGGAATTGGATATATTGTATCTACTCTTTTTTATTTCATTAAAAAGAAGTGAATTGTTTATGGATTCTGATCAGTGGCAATATTTAAGCTTTCATTACCGTCGAACTCTGTCATTGGAATCATCATCGTCATTTCCCAGTCTTCCGGATCAATATAACGTCTGTAGTCTAATAGACGTGCTCCTTCTCCCCATTATTCGATACGATGTTGAAGTAAATGTTTCTTACGTAAAACTATTTATGTATATATTTATAAATAATAAGACCTGCAATTTCGATTAATTCTAAAATTGCAGGTCTCATCTACTTATTTAAAACTTATCCTTATATGGAGGCAATATTAAAAAATGTTTTATCGAGGTAGATTATCACTCCATCCCTCTGTTTGTATAACTCCAAAACCTGAATTAACTTCAAAAGAAGGTATTGGGTACACAAATTTGGCAATGTTGAAATTAGTATACGCTCCATCTGCCACACTAATAATTTTGCCTAATCTTCTTGCATCAAAGAAGCGATGTCCTTCTTGAACCAGTTCTAATTTTCTTTCTTTGTCAATCACATCAATAATCGTCTGATCCTCTGCAATTTCACTATCATCCAAATCCGGGTTTCTTTTTGCCGCTACTTCCAACAGTTTTTCTTTAGCTTTACCATAATCAGGAGTTGATTGTTTTGCATATGCTTCTGCCTGTATTAAATACATTTCAGGCAGTCTGAAAACCGGCAAGTTAGAAATCTGATTATTGGTTGTGATACCACGCATTTTTCCACCAGTCCACGTACCGCCAAGAAGTGCCAGACGAATATCATTAGATGAATATTCTGCTATTGTTGCGCTGTTAATAGACAAACCGTATTTATTCCATAAAGTATTCAGAGCATTAGCAGATAAATAATCATCTTCGGCTTTTGCTATAAAGAAAATGTCTTCTGTCGAAACAGCCAATGTCGTGTACATATTCTTATAGTCTTCTTTGGTTGATACAATTGTACCACCACTTAGGGTTATTGCCTCTTGAGCCGCCGTAATAGCCCCTTCGTAATTTTTCATATAGAGTTTTACGCGAGCTTCAAGTGCAGCAACTGCAGCCGTATTCATATACTGTTTACCTACATTTTCAACACCTTCTTTAGCATAATATTCTTTAGCTTTCGTTATATCATCAAGAATCAGGCTATAATTTTGTTCTACACTGACTCTTGACACCTGTGAATAGGCAGGGACGGGTTCAGTAACGTTTACGATACCTAATGTCGTTTTGTTGGCTTCCGAATATGGCAAACCAAACATGTTAGTCAAATAGAAAGAGCAGAGGGCTTTAATAGCATAGGCTTGAGCGATGCATCCTTCCACTTCTGCCAGATCCCCCTTTGTTACTTCTTTAAATGAAGCACCTTCTTTAATGATACGTGCACAACGGTCGATAGCCCAATATCCGTATGCCCATATTTCTTCTATGTATGAATTAGTATCCAGTATCTGATAGCGGAAGATGTCATAGAAATGAGACGTTGCAACGGAATGTGAAGTGATATCCGTTGGCGCATCTCCAATTGCTAATACATCACGTCCCAGAAAACGATATGAACCTAATGTGTAATATACACCATTTAGAGCATTCTGAAAATCTTGGGTAGTAACCAAGGCTTCTTCTGTCGGAACAGAAGTTGATGGCGTTTCTGTCAAGAAGTCATCGCATGCGGTGAATGAAATTGCCATCCAACCGGTTAATAAAGCAAATAATATTTTCTTCATTGTCATAAATTTCTAAAGTTATTTTTTTAGAAGCTAAGATTAAGACCGAACATGATATTTCTAGGTACAGGATATGCCCAAGACTGCATACCGGTAGATCTGGTTTGTGGATCAAATCCTATAAAATCTTTAGCAGTGATAGTGAACAAATTGTCAGCAGAGATATAAACTCTTAAATTGTCAATAGCCACCTTATTCATAAGGTTCTTCGGAAGAGTATATCCTAAAACCATGGATTTCATTCTTAAATAAGAACCATTCATTAAGAAACGGCTGGAATTAGTTTCTGCTCCCGAGTTGTCTCCAGCTACAAATTTGGGTACGTCGGTTATATCTCCCGGCTTTTGCCAGCGGTTGTCATAAACGTAGTTAGATACCGGGCCTAAGAAATAATGTCCAACCTGCATATCAAATGCAAATCCGGAGTTATATACTTTATTTCCCAAGGTGAAACTGGTATCAAAAGAGAAGTCAAAACCTTTGTATTTGAAATTCATTCCAAAGCCACCATAAAATTTAGGATCGGCAGAACCTACAATTCGCTGACCGGCCTCATTTACATTTTTTGTTTTCTCATCCCCTTCTTGTCCTTTATACCACATTGCTTCTCCTGTTTCAGGATCCACTCCTGCATATTCCGGCATATAGAACGTATTATACGCTTCACCAACTTTTCTGATAGTTAGAGTATTCTCAATTGGTTTTTCTGTGGCAAGTTTTATGATTTTATTTTTATTTGCCGTACCAGTGAAGCGAACATCCCAACTGAAATCTTTATTTCTAAGTACGTTAGCGTTAATTAAGAATTCTATACCTTTGTTTTCCATCTCACCTACATTTTTCAGGATAGATCCGAATCCAGTTGTGTAAGAAAGTGGTACATCAAATATCATATCTTTTGTCCGTTGGTTATAATAGTCCACTTCCAGTGTCAGTCTTTCGAAGAAAACAGCATGGATACCGATATCGCTTTCGCAACAGTCTCCCATTTTAGATCCGGATTGGCTATTTGGTAAGGAATAGCTCCTGGTTTACCATTATAAGAATATCCATAATTATATAATCCCATTGCTGCATAATAACCAATATCCTGATTACCTACAGTTCCATAACTACCTCTGATAGTCAAATCTGTCAACCAACTTTTGGTATTTTCCATAAAGCTTTCGTTAGAGATGCGGTATTTTGCTCCTATAGACCAGAAAGGAGCCCATTTGTTGTTTACACCAAATCTTGACGAGCCGTCATAACGGAAACTGCCTGACAGATAATATTTATCATTCAAGTTATATTCTGCATTCATAAAGAATGAAGAAAGAGTGCTTGCTTTGGTTGAAGATCCCGCCCCTGTTGGCTTGGAAGCATTGTCCAATTCAAAAACAGCATCACTAGGATATCCACTGGCAGCTGCATAAATTGTTCTATAAGATATTTTCTGTGCTTCTTGTCCCAACAATACATTCAAATGATGCATGTCTTTGAAAGTGCGGTTGAAGTTTACGGTATTGGTAATGGTCAAGGTTGTTGCCCTTTCCTGATTTCTTTGACCAAGCATACCGCTACCGGAATATTGAGGATTATAAATTGAACTGTAAAAGAACTCGTCCAAGTCAATTAAGCTCAATCCTGCATTTGTCTTCCATGTTAAGCCATCAATAATATTATAAGTAAAATATGGATTCACAACCAATGTAATCTGCTTTTGATTGCGTTTATCACCTTTTTCTTTATCGTTAATGGCTACAGGATTATAATTAACATTTGTATTATATGTTCCATCTTCATTGCGCACCTGTTCAAACGGACGGATGTCATATACTGCTACAATAGGATTAGTATATTGGCTTTCAGTCATAGTATTGTTTATATCGGAGAGTGCTCCATTCACCGAAAGTCCATATCCTATCCGCCCGCTTTTTCCATCTAAACTAATACGTCCGCTATAGCGTTTCATTCCAGTTCCGATGACGATACCTGTATTCTGAAAATATCCTCCACTAATATAATAGCGCAAATTTTCATTCCCGCCTTGAGCACTGATATCATATTCTTGTGAAAAACCATTTTGCAGAATCTCCTTCAGCCAATCCACACTCTTGATATTTTGCGTCAAGTCCACATTATACCAATCCATAACATAGGCATTCAGCCATTCAGCAGAAGTCATGCCATCCTCACCGTCATATCCTGCATTTGTTAGTCCTTCGGTCCAGATCTCTTTGTATTTATCCAGATTTGTCGTACGATAATTATGATCTATCTTACCTACAAAACTAGTTCCGACTTTTGCATTCACATTAAAACGCGCTTTTCCCAGACTACCTTTTTTAGTAGTAACTACAATTACTCCATTCGCTGCACGAGCTCCATAAATAGCTGTAGCTGTAGCATCTTTCAAAACTGTGATGGACTCAATGTCGTTAGGATTGATATTAGCCATCGGACTTGCCGCCATATCCCTGTTCCGGCTTTTGTTATAAGCCCCCATTTTGTCTGTGTAAATGGCAATACCATCAATTACGTATAAAGGTTCGGTTCCAGAGTTCATTGAACCAACTCCACGAATAGTAGTAGAAGCGTATGCACCAGGTTGTCCAGTCAAGCTATTTACCTGTAAACCAGCTACTGATCCTTCCAAAGACTTCATAAAGTTTGCATCTGTTTTTTTCATCAAGTCCTTGTTATCCACCGTTTGGCAGATCCCGTAAATGCCGCTTTTTTAGTTACCCCATATCCGGTTACCACAACCTCATCTATTAGCTGTGCATCAGATTTGAGAACCACTCGCAAATTGGGCTTTATCGCCACTTCCTGCGTCTGCATACCAATGTACGAAATCTGCAAAGTCTTTGCAGAACTTGGTACATTCGACAAATTAAAATTACCATCTACATCTGTGATTGTACCTTGAGTGGTACCTTTTACCAACACAGAAGCGCCAACAACTGGCTGCCCGTCTTCTTCAGAAATCACAACGCCTGTGACTTTTTGAGTTTGGGCAGTTACCAGACCTATGCCCACAAAAAGGCATGCCAATAACAGCATTAATTTTCTTTTCATAAATTCTCTCTTAAAGTTTAACTTTACATTATTTGTATCTTTACTCTAACAATTTGCAAATATATTAATAAAACTGAAACTAACAATTATATTAATAAAAAAAGGTTGCAAATATAACATTTTGTTATTTTGTGTGCTATATTTATGTCGATAAGCATGTTTTTTCTTATTAAAAGCGTTGATTGCCAAAATAGCTAGTAACACTTTGTATGAGCAAAATGCATCTTTTAATATTTCTTTTACTCGTTTTTAGTCATAAAACACCTTTAAAAGCTGTTCTTTTTGCTTTTTTCGTGGAAAAGCGAATAAAAAAGTGGCATTTAATTTAAAGTTTTGTGAATACTATATTATTTGAAGATTTATTTTTTTAGAGATATTAATGCTTATTCGTCTCTGATATAGCACAGAATTACGTCTAATTTGTTCTATTATTAATTTAAAAATGAAAGTATGGAAAAGATCAGTTACAACCTTGTGTTTAACAGAAAGAAGAGATTGAATAAAAAAGGAATGGCGTTAGTACAGGTAGAGGCCTATCTGAACAGAAAAAAAATGTATTTCTCCACCAAATATATCTCAAACCCGATCAGTGGGATGCCAAACGAAAGATGGTGAAGAATCATCTAATGCCAATGTTTTGAATCGTATGTTGTATGAGAATATAGCAGCTATTGAGCATACTGAACTTGGATTATGGCAACAAGGAAAACCAATATCGCTAGATTTATTAAAGAATTCGATTGATAAGCCTCTAAGTAACGGGAGCTCATTCTTAACTTTCTTCAAAGAAGAAGTCGCTAATTCTCTTTTGAAAGAGAGTACCAGACAAAATCATCTTTCCACTCTTGAATTACTTCAGGAATTTAAGAAAGAGATATTATTCACCGATTTGACATTTGAATTTGTGTCCTCATTTGATAATCACCTGCAGTCTAAAGGCTATCACCTTAATACCATTGCCAAGCACATGAAGCATCTAAAACGATATATTAACGTTGCTATAAATAAGGAATATATGGATATACAAAAGTATGCTTTTAGAAAGTATAAAATTAAAAGTATAGAGGGAAGTCATACGCACTTGGCTCCGGAAGAGTTATATCGCTTTGAAAATTTACAGCTAACAGGAAGATATACGAGGCTACAAAAAACAAAAGATGCTTTTTTATTTTGTTGCTACGCAGGGTTACGATATTCTGATTTCACCAGTCTGACCTCCGCAAATATTGTTGAATTCCATCAGGAAACCTGGATTATATACAAGTCTGTTAAAACTGGTATTGAGGTACGTCTTCCTTTATATTTATTATTTGAAGGCAAAGGAATTGAGATATTGCAACGCTATAAAGATGATCTTGACAGCTTCTTTAAGTTGAAAGACAATTCTAATATCAACAAAGAATTGAATTTATTAGCAGGCTTGGCGAAAATAGATAAACGTGTGTCATTTCACACTGCCCGGCATACAAATGCCACCTTATTATTATATAGTGGTGCCAATATTACTACGGTACAAAAGCTATTAGGACACAAAAGTGTGAAGACTACACAGGTATATGCAAATATAATGGATATAACAGTGGTACGTGATCTTGAGAAAACGGCCTCATCAAAAATAATAATAGGTACAAAAGCTAGATGAAAGTGTTCTGTTTTTAAGATTTAGTTTTAGAAATGGAGGGGCTAATTTTCTCTAATAGAAAGAAAAGTGTATAATTAAATGAAAGAATATGCAATATCAGTTTCAAAAACGCATATGCATAACCTAAATACACATCGTTATTACGAATATTATCACTCGTCCCATTTAAAGGAATAAAGTGTTCCTTTAAAAGGAACGAGTCATTGGTCGTAGAGAAGCCCTTGCTTTCTTTAAAAGGAAAGGATTAAAAGCTAATTTATAACCCTGATAGCCTCTAATAGCTATTAGAATCCGGCATTTGGGGTTCTTTCATTTTAGCGTCAGATAAATGATAAATACTTCTTTTTACATAATTAGATGTAATTACACAATCTCTTTGATACAGAAAAAGCATATAACCATCCAATATGAATATTCATCAATCATATTCTCTGCGATTTTGGAGAATATTTGAATCCACCCCTGCATATTTTAAAATATACAGTAATAAAATAATGCATTTTTTCATCTGGAGTTTTTCTTTTTCTTAGATTATCGTTTGCTAATGAATATATTATTATAGTCAATAATTATTGGATATAATTTAGAACAATAAAACCATCTTCAACAGTTAAGATGGAAATAAGTTTTAGCTTATATCATATAAGACAAGAACTTAAATAATTAATTAATAGATGGTTATGTCCTATTTTTGATAGAAATCTGGTATCATAAATCAGCAAATTAATATGTTTGGTAGGTATTTAACATATTGATAATCTGCATAATAACTACAACAAAAGATTTATTGCCGAAGGAAAGTAAACATCGTGTATATTATTAGTAATCAAGATATTATAGTTGTATTTAGTTCTGCAAAGACTTTGCAGATTTCGTATATTGGTATGCAGACGCAGGAAGTGGTTATAAAACCGAATCTGAAGTTGTGCTAAAATCTGATTCTCAGAAACTTGATGAGGTTGTGGTGACTGCGATGGGGATTAAACGTTCTGAAAAGTCTTTGGGATATTCAGTGACAAGTGTTAAAGGTGATGAAATAACCAAGGCACGTGAAAGTAATGTTTTAAACTCCTTATCAGGTAAGATCGCAGGTGTACAGATTGGACAGTCGTCAGGTACTGCAGGGGGAAGTTCTAGTATTCAGATTCGTGGTGCTTCTTCTATTGGTAGCGTGTCGTCTCCACTTTTTTATTGTTGATGGTTTGCCTATTGACAATGGGGCGTTCAATCCGGACAGAACTAATGGCATTGTTGATGTTGGAAACCGTGCAGGAGATATTAGCTCGGATGATATCGAGTCTATTAATGTTTTAAAAGGGGCTGCGGCAACTGCATTGTATGGTGCGCGTGCGAAAGATGGTGCTATCGTAATAACTACCAAAAAGGTAGTCGCAATTCGCAGGTATCTGTTACAGTTAATTCTTCCACACGTTTTGAGAATGTTTTGAAACTGCCAGATTTTCAAAATGATTACGCACAAGGAAGTTATGGCAAATATAATGTAAAAATGTTGAATGGTTGGGGGCCTAAGATATCTTCTGTGCAAGATCAGACATTTGCAGATTTTAAAGGAGAACAGGTTACTTTGCAAGCATATCCTGACAATGTAAAAGATTTCTATGAGACAGGTATGAGTTATATAAATAATGTCGCAATTGCTGGTGGTACAGAACGTTCTGATTTTAGAATCAGTGTCTCTACTACTAATCAGACAGGGGTGGTGCCCGGATCCGACTATAATAAATATGCTTTTGCCGTTAATGGTGGTATGAATTTCACCAAGAACTTCACAGGGCGAGTTTCAGCACAGTACATCCGCTCTGATTCGGAAGGACGGCCTGCTCAGGGATCTAATGATAATAACTTGCTCATTCCTTTGATAAACGGAATGCCGCGTACGGTAAATATCAACGATGTGAAAAACAATTGGATTGACGAATACGGTAAGCAAATATCACTGGATCCGGAAGGAAAGAGTAACAATCCGTATTGGATAATCAACAAGAATAAATTTACTAATCAGTTGGATCGTCTTATCGGCAATATTGTTTTGACTTATAAACCGATAGAAGGACTGACAATCTCGAATAATGCAGGAACTGACTTTTATACAGAAACCAGACGTAAAGTATATTCGAAAGGGACAATTGGTAATCTTGAAGGACAGTTCCAGACATGGGATCTCTATAAGCGTATTTTGAATAATGATTTGATGATATCGTATGAGAAAACATTTGCGGAAGATTATGGAGTAAAAGTAATGTTGGGACACAATATATATCAGGAAGACTGGAGAAATAATAATGTGTTGGCGCAAAATCTGGTTGTAGATGAATTGTATGCATATACTAATGCTAAGACAACGAGTCCGGTAAATTATACCTCTAAGAAACGGCTGGTTGGTCTTTATGGAGATATAAGCTTCAGTTATAAGAATATGGTATTCTTGGATGTGACAGGAAGAAATGACTGGTCATCTACATTACCTGTAAATAACCGTTCTTATTTTTATCCGTCAATTAGTGGTAGTTTTATTTTTACAGAATTGATGAAGAATAAGGATGTTTTGAGTTATGGAAAATTGCGTATGAGTTATGCTAATGTCGGTAGTGATGAACAACCATACCAGTTGGCGTTTCAATATACTCCGGTTAATTCTTATTTTTTGCAGTATAATTTAACGAATGTTTTTCCCCATAATGGATTAGTAGGATTTACAGGTCCTCGTGTATTGCCGAATGAGAATCTTAAACCACAAAATCAGGCATCGTTTGAGGTAGGTACTGATTTACGCTTTTCCAAAATCGTATTCGTTTAGACTTGACTTATTATAAAAGTGTAACTAAAAATCAAATCGTAAGCATTGATGTTCCTTTGTCCACGGGGTATTTTGCCAATAATATTAATGCGGGAAAAGTATCTAATAAAGGGATTGAAGTAGCATTAGGAGTTACCCCTGTACAGACTAAGGATTTTAAATGGGACTTGGAGCTACTTTTGCAAAAACACCCAGA
>ENA-OQJH01001219-OQJH01001219.1-human-gut-metagenome-genome-assembly--contig:-NODE-1219-length-11296-cov-7.181574_pt1 | contig 11296 bp, 13 predicted proteins | sample MGYA00242597_ERZ504763 | MGnify/ENA primary metagenome ERZ504763 (study PRJEB26092, sample SAMD00036359) | human gut metagenome | host: Homo sapiens | study: EMG produced TPA metagenomics assembly of... | reverse complement strand
CCGTCCCGTACCGACGGCCCGACGCGCATAGGCATTGTAAGCAGTATCCAGATGATTAGACAGTTCATATATATAAGCGTAGTTTCCCCCGGTGGTGGGCGGGCTTTTTTGATAAGTCAATAACTGTCGGATTTTGTCGATATGCTTTTTGCTTCATGGCGGCTACCTCCTTTAGCCGCCGATTTCAACAGTGATACCGCGTCATTTCATTAGAAGATAAAAAGAAACGGCGGCTTTGATTTTTCAAAGCTGCTGCGGAAATCAAAGAACGACAAGCAACAGTTCTGATTTTGCTCCAATATGGTTATTAGGGGCACAAATTAAAATCAAAAAAGAGCCGATAACAGCAGTATTTCAAACTGCATATTATCGGCTCTGCGTCTGTGCGTCTGGCTCTTTTAATTAAATTATTTCTGTTGTTTTTTGGCTTTATTATATGTATTAGCTAACTGTCCACAAGCTGCTTTAATCTCTCTACCATGAGAAACTCTCATGGTAACTTCAAGTCCTGTTTGCTCTAATTGATGTTTGAACGCAACCATTTCTTGTTTTTTGTGGTGCTCTAATTTTTGAATTACTCGTCGGGTTGTATTGCAGCACGTTAATCATAACATTTTTGCCCTTAAACCATTTTGCAAGTTGCCTTATATCTGAGGAACGGTCATTTATACCTGGTAAAAGCAAATACGCAAATACCACTTTTCGATTATGCCTTTGAGAATAGGACAATGCTTGCTTAACAACATCTTCAATAGCGTACATGTGCATATGAGGAATGATACAGTTTCTCGCAGCCTGTGTTGCTGCATGTAAAGATATTGTCAACTGAATTTTTAGATGTTCTTCGCGCAATTTTTTTAATTGATTAACTGGACCAACTGTTGATACGGTAATGCCGTCGGTTGGAAAGTTAAGTCCATTTCTATCTCGAAGAATATGGATTGCTGCAATCAAGTTGTCGTAATTGAATAAAGGTTCTCCCATTCCCATAAAAACGATACGATTTACTTTTTGACGTATCAATACAACCTGCTGCACAATTTCAGACGGTGTTAGATTACGAACAAAACCATTGCGTCCGGACTCACAAAAAATACAGCCAACAGAACAACCAACTTGCGTACTTACGCAAACAGTCCCACCATCTCGCCGTTTAATAAAAACCGTTTCAATATACCTGTTATCTTTCAATTCATAAACATACTTTTCAGTATCGCTACTTTTATAGACTTTTTTTTGTTGATATTGATAGATTTTCTTTGTGAAATGGCTGTTTATACAATTCCGTATATAAGGCTCTTGCTTTATCCTCTCCAATTACTTCCGACATTTCTTTGTAAGTAAATCCGTATGGGTCATTCAATATTTCCGTAGGTGTACTTTTAGGTAAGTGTTTCATTTAAATATCCTTCCTTTTCAAAATTAAAAAGTTTGTTTTTCAGAGTTTTTGATTATGATTTCTAGTTTTTCAACATCAACGATATGCGTTAATTTACATTTAGGGCAGAAAAGAGGAAAATTTCTTAATACTGTATTATAAAATACTTGAACCCTCGTCTTTCCGTTACAAATTGGACATTTTATCCAATATTTTTCAAGCATAATATTTCTCCTTTGCGCAAAAATGCAGGTCAATTCTCAACATGAGCATTGACCTGCATTTATACATATAATACTACAACAAAATTAAGGCATAGTTTTTATACTATGTCTATACGTCGTTAGTTTTGTTGTATAGCATACGCAAAATAAGCATGACAAAAAAGCCCATATTGAAAATGGGAAAAATCTTTTTTGATTTCAATGCTTATCGAATACGCATGCTATGTAACATAAACATTCCCCCCCTTTTATATAATATTATATACAAAAGCAGCTTGTTGTCAACATATATATATATGAATTATTTTGGCTAACTGATAGAACTACGTAGACATATCCAAGAAGAAAGGGGAACAGTAAAATGTAATAGGGTGAATAACTATGGCAAAAAGACCAGTACCACGATACGACTTTAAGGCTTTTGGGGCAGCGATAAAGGCAGCGCGTGAGGGATGCAAGGAGAGCCGCAAGAAAGTAGGCGACGAAATGTTTATCTCGCCGCGCTACCTTGCGAACATTGAGAACAAGGGGCAGCACCCAAGTTTACAGATATTCTTTGAGCTGATACAGCGTTACCATATATCCGTAGACCAATTCCTTTTAGAAACGCCGCCGGAGAAGAACACGCAGCGGCGGCAGCTTGACGCGCTTCTTGACGGTATGAGCGATACAGGCATACGGATTGTAACCGCAACGGCAAAGGAGATTTCCGAAGTCGAAAAAGAGGGCGAATAGGAATGTCCGACTTAAAACTGAACAGGATTTAGAAAGCGTTGTAATCTTTTTTGAGGTTGCAGCGTTTTTCTTTTGCGTAAGTTTGGCAAAATCGCTTTTTCTCCGTAGTAGGTGATAAGAGCCTAAGTCCGATATATGCGGGAAACCTTGCAGGCTACAAACGGATTTCCCCCAGCATGAAAAGCAGGAAACGCCTTTCTAAGCTGCCCGAAGAATGGGAAGTGATACCCGATACTCATGAGGGATAGTCACGCAGGAGGAATTTGATACTGTCCAACGGCTTATGACGAGCCGCAGGCGGGAAGAAAATGCGGAGGATTTAAAAATATTTTGCAGGCATAATTAAGTGTGCCGATTGCGGTTATGCTTTGCGGGCAACGAGCGTACACAGGAGGAAACGTCCCGATATTATCGACTGTGTACAGTATTCCTGCAATAATTATGCCAGAAATGGAAATGGCGTGTGTACTGCACACAACATAGAAGCAAGGGATTTGTTCAACGCCGTGCTTGCCGACATCAATCGATTTGCAGATATGGCAGTCAATGATGAAAAGGCGGTAAGAGCCATAGAAAAGCGGCTCACGGAAACAGACCACAGCAGGGCAAAGGCACTGGAAAAGGAGCAAAGAAAGCTGAACAAACGCCTTGCGGAACTGGACAGATTGTTTTCTTCTCTTTACGAAGATAAGGTAATGGAGCGGATTACCGAGCGGAATTTTGAGATGATGTCGGGGAAATACCAGAAAGAGCAGCTTGAAATCGAAGCACGGTTAAAGGAAGTGTCAGAAACACTTACAGAAAGCTATGAAAAGTCACAGGGTGTCCGTGACTTCCTCTCCTTAATCCGCAACTATCAAGGAATTAAGGAATTGGACGCAACTATTATAAACGCACTCATAGACAAGATAATTGTTTCGGAACGTGAAACGATTGCGGATGGAACGGTGCGGCAGGAAATCAAGATTTATTATAAATTCATCGGCTTTGTCGGTGAATTACATATCATACCCACAAAGCGGTGGGCGGCGTTAAAGCCTAAAAATTGTACAGTATGCGGCATTGAATACGTTCCTAACTCTGGAATATCGAAGTATTGCCCAGAGTGCAGGGAAAGGATAAGAAAGGTTAGAGGGACAGAAGCGAAAATTAGGAGCAGGGAGCGAAACAGACAGGCATGTATTGAACTGTCCGCAAAAAATGACCGACTGATGTGGGTAGATGCGGAAGACTCATTAGATATTTTTAATTTTTAAACAAATACAACAGTTTAAATCGCTATTAACCACAATTATTTCCGGAAAATTCATCATAGGTTTGTGCAAATGCAAAGAAACGGCGGCTCTGAAAATCAAAGCCGCCGTTTCATAGGCGCGTGAAAATGTGTCTGCTCTGCGGCGGCTTTTTTTCTTTTGCCGTCGCGCGGCAGATAACCAATTCATTCTATTTTGAACTTCTTTTATGCTACCTGATGTCTGCAATAGGAATGAATCGCCAAGAATGTAAACACAAATAATTCAATTCCTGCCGAAATCAAAATAACATGCGGTGTCCAGAAAATCATTCCACCGATATTCAGATAATTGAAATCTGCAAGCTGATAAAGGAAATTGTTCTGCATACCAATTCCGGCAGATGGAAGTATGGTAGAGAGCCATGTTGCTCCCATCGCCACATAAGCAAAAAGCGGCATGAGAAGAACTACAATAGAGATCAGCAAAACTGTCAATGTGTCTTTACATTTTGCAGACAGGAACAACGTACAGCTAACCGTTGCTAATACAGAAAGCAAGCCCGCTGCTACGAGAATTATCTGCAACTGCCCCAGATTGATGTTTGGCAGATTAATGATAGAGTATCGCATCTGAAACGATGTTTTTAAGCAATCCGTCCCGAACGCTGCATCTAAAATCAGAATGTGTACCGTGATCCCGACAAGGAAAGTAACAACGAAAAGTGTAAATGCCGCCAGAATTTTGGTAATTGCTAATTGTTTACGCCCGTATTTGGTGGTTCGCAGGATGCTGTCACCGCCCGTTTGATATTCTCCAGCAAAAGTAGGAGCTGCGATTGCCACACACAAAATAGCAAGGCACAAAATATACAACTCAATATAATCAAATGCATCTTTAGAAATTCCAGAATGAAGATAAAATGGCGTATCAAGTTCTGAATATTTTTCAAGAGCTTTCTGTTGTGCGGTTTCGTTTTCTCTTTGTTCATTCCGCATGACATCCTGTAAATGTTCTGCGCACTTTTCATAATAGGCTCCGTCAATGTCATTCGGGTCAATATCCATTAAATCAGCACCAATGCCTGTTAATGGATCAGCAAACGTTTCGGGCAGACCCATCAGCAAGTGACGGAACGGGACGATTTTTTCAATATATACAGCCAGAGGAAAGCCCTCTTCCTCGACTGGCCATATTCTCGAACGCAGCTTTGATAAGTTCCAAAGCCGATTTGATCCTATCCGGGGTCACTTCACCAGCGGATGTTTTATATAAATCTTGTTTGTATTTGATCGCTGCCAAGCCGTTTAATTCTGTAACCGTGCCATCTTCGTTTGGACGGTTAATGCTCTCAAATGAAATAGGCAGGTATGCCATGGCTACGGAAAGCAAAAGTGCGATTGCAAGTAAAATCAGGGTGCGCCGTGACTTCAAAATACGTTTTAGTTCAAGTCTAAAGAGCCACATATTATCTGTCCTCCTTTTCCAAGTCTGTCTGCGGGAACAACCACAGATACAGATCTTCCAATCGTGCTCCGTTGTAACAGACCCATCAATTCCGAATGTTCGGACAGATAACGAATAGAAACCTGATTGTGATCTTCGCCTCGCTGATTGATAATGCGCAGCCGCATTTCACATTCCGGCAGCTTTGAGGTCGAATTATGCAATTCCAAACCTTGCCCTCAATCCGCTTGACAAGTTCTGCGGTAGTTCCGACATCAACAATTTCTCCGGCTTTCATAATTGCGTTGCGCGTAGAAATATATTCTATGTCAGATACGATATGGGTGGAAATCAACACGATTCGATCATGCGAAAACTCGGAAATGAAATTCCGCAGACGCACGCGCTCCCCGGGATCAAGTCCTGCTGTCGGTTCGTCCATGACAAGTATCTCCGGGTCGTTCAACATAGCCTGCGCAATACCAACACGACGCTTCATGCCGCCTGACAGATTGGAGATTTTTTTCTTTTTCACATCGGAGAGCGAAAGAATGTCCAACAAATGATTGATCTTTTGGGTGGTTGCCCTTGTAGGAATATCTTTCAGCGCAGCCATATACTCCAAATAATCTTTGACCGTAAAATCCCGGTGATACCCAAAATCCTGCGGCAGAAAGCCAAACTTGCTTCGGTAGACTTCACCTAACTCTCGAATGTCTTTTCCGTCATAGTAAACCGCTCCGTTGGTTGGTGTCATAATATCAGCAATCATGCGCATGAGCGTGGTTTTCCCTGCACCATTCGCCCCCAAAAGTCCCCAAACGCCGGGAGTCAATGTCAGATTGACATCATTTACTGCTGTTTTGTCTTTGAACTGCTTGCTTAAATGCTCTATTTTCAGTTCCATGCTTACACTCCTTTCTTTTGCTTCAGCTGAACAATAAAAAGCCCTTGTTCGATAATCATTGTACCGAACAAAGGCTTTTCAATCTCAAAAATCACACGCTTAAATTCCTAAGTAATTCCTAAGATCACATTCTTATTTTCCTAAGCGGAAAGTGGTAATGTAATCACAAAGTCTATGGTTTCGTTTTGACTGGATGCAGTAATCTTTCCACCATGTAAATGTATAATTTCTTCCGCAATAGAAAGACCAAGTCCCGCACCACCTGTATTAGAAAGCCGAGCATCATCCAAGCGATTGAATTTTTCAAATATACTGTTAAGCTGTTCCTGTGGAATTGTTTTTCCATGATTTTCAAAAGTGATCTGAATATCATGCTCTAACCGTTTGGCGGATATAGTGATTTCTGTCTGCGGGTAACTATATGACGCAGCATTTCGTAAAAGATTACTGAAAACTCTCGCCAGTTTTTCAGGGTCAGCGTTCACGGATAAGTTATCCTCCGCAGTAAATACCGCTGTATTGCCATTTGCGGAGAGTGTCGGATATATTTCATCTATTACCTGCGCAATCAGACAATGTAAATCCACAGTTTCTTTTTTGATAATAACCGTATGTGCATTGTACTTGGTAATTTCAAAAAGTTCATTGATGAGCTTTTCAAGGCGCTCTGCCTTATTCAACGCCACTTTTACATACTTTTCCTTTTGCTGTTCAGGCATGTCAGGGGCTTCATGGAGCAGGCTCAAATAGCCGATTACTGTTGTGAGAGGGGTGCGTATATCATGTGCCAGATACATAATAATTTCATTTTTCTTTTCTTCTGCCTGCTTTGCAGCCTGCTTGCTCAACAGAACAGACATTTTAATCTGATTGAGCTGTTCCTCCAGTTCTTTCAGTGGCTCAGACAACGATACTGTATGATTGTTCTGCTCATAGACCGTTTGGGTTGCGTCAATTACTTCATCCAGATAGCCCCACGGCTTTTTCCAATAGTAATTGAAGATACATATAAAGCCGAGCATCAGATACAAAATAAAAAGCAGATCAAGCCGCCAGTAGAGCCATGCAAAAATACCGTTGTCAAATTTTGAAAAGATGTAGTCCAAGATAAGGGTCAAACCATATCCAACAACGGTATAAACCAGCAATGATAGGTATAAGCGCACTTTAAGGCGCTTTTCTGTTGTCATTTCTTTATTCGACATGAGAATACACCTCCTACCGATTAGCAAACAGAAGAAAGCCAAGCAGACCAATCACGACAACACTTACTATGCCTGCCAGAATGGAAAACAGTCTGTTTGCTTTTATTCTATTTCCGATTAACCGGGCTGCCATCGAATATACAGCAAGCCCCAAAAGACCACCTGCCGTATTTGTAAGTACATCAGTAATATCAGAACGTCCGACTGCTAAGATATACTGCATAGTTTCCAATAAAAAACTTGTTCCAGCAATCAGCATGAACTTCACATATAATTTTGTTCTTGGCAGAAGCATTTGAAGATAAATGCCCATAGGAACAAAAATCAAGAAATTTTCGAGTACCTCTGTTAAGTGAAATGCTGCGCCAACTTCTTTGTCATAGTGAAAAGGAATAAGGTTTATACTCCTTACTTTATCCAGATCACTGATTGAAAACTGTAGTTTGAACAGTATGATCCAAACCAGAAGTGCCAGATAAATTAAGAATAAAATAGTTGCCAAACAATTTGATTTTCTCTTCATAGCGTTCTCCTTTCGCTTAAATTTTGTAGCCGACACCCCAAATCGTTTTAATATACTGCGGAGTATCGGAAGTATCGTTCAGTTTCTCGCGCAGATGCCGGATATGCACAGTAATTGTGCTGCTGTTTTTAGAGTAGTATTCATCTTTCCAAACCGCATGAAACAGTTCCTCAATGCTTACAACATTTCCAGCACTTGACAAAAGGACGTGGAGAATAGAAAATTCTGTCGGGGTTAGAGAAACAGGTTCCCCGTCTAACAGACATTCATGGGTCTGCACATTCAAGCACAATTTGTTATAGGAAAGTTCCGATGGAATTTTCTCTGTGATGATATCGGGTGAATATTTCTTGTAACGTCTTAACTGCGCTTTCACTCTGGCAACTACTTCAAGTGGGCGAAAGGGTTTTGTCACATAATCGTCCGCTCCCAATGTCAGCCCCGTTATTTTATCCGTTTCCTCAATTTTAGCCGTTAGCATTATGATTGGATAAGTGTATTTCTTTCGGATAAGCTGGCAAAGTGAAAAGCCGTTCATATCCGGGAGCATAATATCCAGAATGGCAAGATCAATGTCGCCGCTTTCAATACACGACATGGCATCCGTTGCGCAGTAAAATTTATAAACGACGTAATTTTCGTTTTTCAAGTAGACCTCCAACAGATCCGCTATATCTTGCTCGTCATCTATAATCAATATCTTTTCAGACATATTTTCAACTCCTTTGCTCATATTTCCAATTAAGTATAGCAAATACAACATCTAAATTCACAATGGATTGCCTGAGAAATTATTAAGATTTTCCTAACTTTCGAATTTAGGCAACTCAAAATGCTAAAGCAAATTACATATCAGTTTTTTATGCGTCATACATATTCTCCAATATACTTCCATATGATCCTTAAGAAATCAGGGACATTAAGAAATCACAAGCTCCTGCAAGTAAAAAAATATCCGTTGTTGAAAGAAAATATGTTATGATGAAAGAAAAACAGAAAGGATATTAATATGACAAAGATTAAATTAACAGATAACCTTTCATTATCTCAGATCATCCGAGGTTTTTGGAGACTGGATACTTGGGAATTATCAACAGACGAACTTATTGATAACATGAAATCAAGCATAGACTTAGGTGTAACATCTTTTGATACAGCAGAGATTTATGCAGATACTCTATGTGAATCTCAGATAGGGGAAGCATTTGCCAAAGACCCGGCATTAAGGGGAAAAGTAGAGCTGATTTCAAAAACAGGAATTTACAAACAAGAAATTAATGGAGAATCATTTGGGTATTATAATACAACTTATGATAGAATCGTACGATCCTGTAAAGAAAGTCTTCAGAGATTACATACAGATTATCTTGACCTATATTTAATTCACAGAGAAGACCCTCTTTTAGATCCATGGGAGGCAGGCAGAGCAATGCTGGATCTGAAAAAAGAAGGGCTGATCAAAGAAATCGGAGTGTCAAATTTTGATCCATTTAAATTTGATGCAATGAATAAAGCGGTTGACGGAGCACTTGTAACGAATCAGATCGAATGGAACCCAGTATGTTTTGAACATTTCAATTCTGGAATGATGGATTATCTGACAGTTAATAAAATTCATCCAATGATATGGTCACCACTTGCAGGAGGCAGATTATTTCAAGAAGATGATCTACAATGTAAGAAAGCAATGGATAAGATCAAAGAAATCGCTGAGAGACATAACTGTGAACCAGATACGATCGTGTATGCATGGATCATGTATCATCCGGTACAGGCAATGCCGATTGTTGGAAGCAGAAAGGTTGAGAGGATTGAATCTGCAGTGAAAGCAATGGATGTTAAATTAGAGCATTATGAGTGGTACGAGATTTATGCAGCAAGCGGACAGCAGCAGATAAGATAATGAATAAAATGAATGAAAATAGAAAAATCGTGTTAGATACTTTAAATGAGCAGAATATCGAATATGAAATGTTTGAACATCAAGCGGTATATACAGTCGATGAAATCGAAGACTCTGACCTGTGGAATCATGAGAACGGAATAGGGGCTAAGAATTTATTTTTACGAGATGGAAGCGGAAAGCATCAATTTCTTGTGATCATTCGGGAAGATAAGCAGGCAGACCTTAAGAAAGTAAGAGATGAGATTGGAAGTTCCAGACTAAGTTTTGCCTCAGCTGAGCGTCTAATGAATATTTAAATATTGAACCGGATCTGTTTCGCCGTTAGGCGTTTTGAACGATCAGGAATGTGTGGTTCCGGTATTCTTTGACGAAGATCTGAAAGAATATGAATACATTGCGGTCCATCCAAATGATAATACAGCAACAATCTGGATGAAACTTGCTGATCTTGTGGATGTCATAAAGTTGCATGGAAATCAAGTGAAATTTATCAATGTGGAATAAAATTCATGAATAAAGAAAAAGAACACAAGATTCTTTGATTTTTTGAGAATTGAGGACTATAATGTAGCCAATATAAAGAGTCAAAAGAATAAAGAGAAAGAAGGCAACGAACAAGATGAGTTATTATAGTGTGAATTTACCAAGTTATACGATCGGAGAGGGATGTTATAAAGAGATTCCGCATACAACAAGATTTTATGGAAAAACAGCTGTTGTGATCGGTGGAAAGATCGCAATGTCTAAAGCAAAAGATAAGATCTTAGAAGGAATTAAAGATTCCGATGTAGAAATCCTTGATTTTATCTGGTACGGTGGTGATTCTACCTATGAAAATGGTAACGCATTGATTGACATGGACGTTGTCAAGAAAGCAGACATGATCTTCGCAGTCGGTGGAGGACGTGCCTGTGATACATGTAAATATGTAGCAAATGAAATGGATAAACCATTATTCTGCTTCCCAACCGTAGCATCAAACTGTGCATCTGTCACAGCAATCTCTGTAATTTATAACCCAGATGGATCATTCAGAGAATATTACTATCCAAAGAATGCAAACCATACATTCATCGAATCATCCATCATCGCTGATTCACCAGAAGAATTATTATGGGCAGGAATTGGAGATGCATTAAGCAAAGAATGTGAAGCAGTATTTGCATCCAAAGAAGACGAATTATCCCATACACCAATGATGGGAGTACAGCTAAGCAAGATCTGTACAACACCACTTGTTGAATATGGAAAGAAAGCATTAGACGACTTAAGAGCGAATAAAGTATCTTATGAATTAGAACAGGTAGCGTTAGACATCATCATCAGTACAGGATTAGTATCCAACATGGTAAGTGCAGCACCAAAATATTACTATAACTCAAGCCTTGCACACTGTGTATATTACGGATCAACCATTACAAAAGGCGGAGAAAAACATTTACATGGAGAAATCGTATCATTAGGTGTGTTATGTCTGTTAACTTTCGGAAAAGAATACGAAGAAAGAGAACGAATCGCAAAATTCAACCTAAGTATGGGCTGCCGGTATGCTTTGAAGACATTGAGATCACAGAAGATGATTTGATGCAATGGCAGAGAAAGCAATGACCACTACAGAATGGGACTTCAAACCTGAGAATGCTGGGGTTACGAAGGAAAGCTTTATTCAGTGTATGAAAGAAACAGATGAATATGGTAGAAGTATAAATTTAATTTAGTTAGTTGACAATCTGATAAGTA
>ENA-OQJH01001218-OQJH01001218.1-human-gut-metagenome-genome-assembly--contig:-NODE-1218-length-11324-cov-5.200411_pt1 | contig 11324 bp, 20 predicted proteins | sample MGYA00242597_ERZ504763 | MGnify/ENA primary metagenome ERZ504763 (study PRJEB26092, sample SAMD00036359) | human gut metagenome | host: Homo sapiens | study: EMG produced TPA metagenomics assembly of... | reverse complement strand
CCATCTTGGTCCATCTCGGGTCTCAACTCCTGGAATGACGCTGGCTGATCCTGCTGCACCAGTTCTGCAGCTTGCGTGCCATCTCGCAGACATACCAGCCAAAGGGCATGGAGTAGGTGTGCGGGTCCAGCAGATGAATCCGCAGGTGGTGCTCCGGGCGCTCCTCCCGCAGCATCCCCTGGGCCATCACGGCGTTGTTGTAGGTGGAGGAGCCGCTGCGGTTGATGGGTACATGGATCACATCGGTGTAGCCTCGTCCACATACTGGCAGTACTTTTCGCAGAACTGGATGGGGGTGATGGCAGCCGTGGAGGGAATGCCCTTGGCGGCACGCATCTTTTCGTAGAACTCCTCATTGGTGCAGCTCTCACGCTCGATATAGTCTACATCATCCAGCAGGATGTGAAAACCCATAATATCAATGCCGTACTTCTCGGCCAGCTCCTGCGGGATATCGCAGGAGGAATCGGTCAGGATCGCAATCTTGCTCATAATGTCCCTCATTTCCATTCGTATTCTCGCAGGCGGCCATGATCCAGCAGCTCCGGGAAATCCCACTGGCGCAGGACCTCATACACGCCCACAGCCACGCTGTTGGAAAGGTTCAGGCTGCGGCAGGTATCCCGCATGGGCATCCGGATGCAATGCTCCTGGTTGGCCGCCAGCAGTGCCTCAGGCAGGCCGGCATCCTCCCGCCCGAACACGAGATAGGCCCCGTCCGGGTACTGGATGTCGGTGTAGCGCTGGGGCGCTTTGGTGGTAAAGTAGTAGAACGGGCCTTTGTTCCGGGCAAAGAAATCCTCCAGCCCATCATAGTAATTGATGTCGAGGTAGTGCCAGTAATCCAGCCCGGCATGTTTGAGCTTTTTGTCATCGATGGCAAAGCCCATGGGCCCCACCAGATGCAGGCGGCAGGCTGTGCAGGCACAGGTGCGGGCCACGTTGCCGGTGTTCTGGGGGATGCGGGGCTCTACCAGAACGATGTTCAGGGTCGGTTTTTCGCTCATGGCGGCCTCCTCAGTCATTCCAGCTCACCGGGCAGAGCCGGGGCAGCAGGGGCTCGAACCAGACACCGTGCCGGGTGTCCTGATCGGCGGGGGTCTGCTGAATGGCCAGCGAGACGAACTCGGCGGCGTTGTCGGCAGCGGCGCTCAGGGCGTTGCCTGGATCAGCGAGCCAATGAGCACGGCACCGTACAGATCGCCCGTGCCCGGGAAACTGCGGCTGATGTGCAGCTTTTTGATGACAAAGCGCTCGCGGCCGGAACCTGCGCAGCCGATGTACTTGCCCAGTGCGAGACCGGTGACCAACGCGCTGAGCCAGCGTCAGCAGCTCGTCGGCCAGCGCCTGAGCGGAAGCATCGTCAAACGCGTCGGTCTGGGGCTCCCGCTCCAGCAGCAGGGCGGCCTCGGTGGCGTTGGGCAGGATCAGGTCTGCCCGGCGGCAGAGCCGCGCATCCGGTCGATGAGAGCCGGGGTCACTGTGGAGTAGCTTTGCCGTTGTCCCCCATCACAGGGTCCACCACCTTGCGGCAGCGGGCCAGAGATCGAATGCCTTTTCAGCCAGCGCCACCTGCTCCTCGCCGCCTAAGTAGCCGGTGTAGATACAGTCAAACTCCACACCCAGCTCCCGGTAGTGCTCCAGAGCGGCCAGCCCGTAGGCGGCACCGTCCAGCCGTGCCGGTGTGCCCAGACCGCCCGTGTGGGTGGAGAGGACCACAGTGGCAGGGCCACAGGCTGGCAGCCCATAACGGACAGCACCGGCAGGATGACCGCCAGGCTGCACCGGCCCATGCCGGAGAGGTCGTGAATGCAGAGAATTTTTTTCGGTTCAGTCGGTTTCAATAAAAGGATCCTCCTTTGCGCCATCCACGGGCCGCACAGGCCCAGTTTCTCAGCGTATGATACAGTATACCACATTTTGCGGGACAAAAAAAGCGCATACCGGATTCTTTACAGGAAATACTAGCCACAGCGGCAAAAAATCACACAGTGGAAAGGAGAGAGCCACATGAAAAACACAAATCGTCAGCCTTCCTCCGGCAGTGTTCTGCTGGGCATGGCGGCAGGCGCGGCCCTGGGGGCCGTGGGCACCATGGCAATGGCACAGAACCAGCGGCAGGTCAAGCGCACCGCACGCAAGCTGGCCAAGGGCGCGGAACGCGCCATGAGCCAGCTGGACACCATGGTCACGGATCTCGTGGAGCGCAGGATGGACCTGTGAGGAAAAACAAAAAAGGCAGGGCCCGCGGCTCTGCCTTTTTGCTTGCCATTTACTTCTGGTTCCAGATACACATCCGGGCGCTGGTGTTGATCTCACCCAGGACCTGCAGGTCCATCTGGATGTTGCAGGTCACAAGGACGGATTTGTTCACATCACTGCCGGTGAGCACCGAGCGGGCAGGTTCTTGATGGTGAGCACGCCGTGGCCTTGTTGAAATCACCGGTCAGGGTGCCGTCGTAGGTCACATCACCGATGGTCAGGCCGGACAGATAGCCGGTGACACCCAGCTTGGATACCTGCATGACCGGCAGGGTCAGGGTGTAAGTGCGTTGGCCTGCCGGGTGAGGGTGGCGGTGCGGTCGGGATCGATGCCGCTGTTGGCCATGGATTCCTTATCGGAGCGTTCCTTCCAGAATTTCACGCCGACATTCTGGCTGCTGGCGGCACCGGCACTGACAGCCAGCACCAACAGCAGCACCAGTGAGATCAGCGCTGCGCCGGAGTGTTTGAATGTATTTTTCATAAAGATCAACCTTTCCTGGCCGCGCGTGTGCGGCCTGCTCTGGTGTCCTGTTGGGGCAGGACACAGGGTTTGTCAACGCCAAAATATCACGCCAGCGATAATATGTCAATCTGCTTCGTGAGTTTTTCACAAAAAAAGTTTCACTTATGAAATCAAAAGTAGAAAAAATATCCGCTCCCCTGTGCGGGAAGCGGATATTGTAAAACCTCTCAGGCTCTTTGCGCCAGATTCCGTAATAGGGGAGGCAAGCCGCAGGTGACGGAGAGATTACAGTTCAAAATTGGGGTCGTCCTTCAGAACGTGGATCTCGCTCATATAGGGGCTCTGCTCAGGGTCAGTGAAGGGAGCTTCCTTCATATACTTGTTCAGCTGGATGGCGGTGCGTGCGGGGTCGGCAATGGTGCCGGCACCGCCGATGCAGCCGCCGGGGCAGCCCATGCCCTCCAGCAGGTAGCCGTTGTACTTGCCGGCCTTGGCCAGCATCAGCAGCTTCTTGCAGTCGGCCAGACCCTGTGCGGATGCGATCTTGACCTCCATATCGGGGTGCCATTCCTTGATCTTGTTGGCAACGGCATTGGCAACGCCGCCGGACTGTGCAAAGCCGCGGCCTGCAGCAGAGGCGGAGCAGAGTGCTGCCTCGTTCTCATCCACTTCCAGCAGATCGATGTCCAGATCCTTGCCCTCGATGATACCGGCCAGCTCTTCAAAGGTCAGCACAAAGTCCACGTCAGAGCGGACGGTGCGGCGGGAAGCCTCCAGCTTCTTGGCGGCGCAGGGGCCGATGAAGCACATGCGGGCGGTGGGGTCTTTCTGCTTCATCATGCGGGCGGTGAACACCATGGGGGTCATGGTCATGGAGATGTTCTTGGCCAGAGCGGGGAAGGCGGTCTTTGCCATCATGCTCCATGCGGGGCAGCAGGAGGTGGCCATGAAGTCCAGCTTCCCGGGCACTTCCTCCAGGAAGTCGTGGGCCTCGTCCACGGTGCACAGGTCAGCACCGATGGCGACCTCCACGACATCGTAGAAGCCGATGGCCTTGAGGCAGCCTTCAGCTTGCCGGTGGAAGCCAGAGAGGGGAACTGGTTGATAAAGGCGGGAGCGACCAGAGCGTAGATGCGGTCGCCGCGGTTGAAGCCCTGGATCAGCTGATAGATCTGGCCCTTGTCGGCAATGGCACCGAAGGGGCAGTTCACCAGACACTGACCGCAGGAAACGCACTTGCTGTAATCGATCTCGGCACGGCCCAGCTCGTCAGAGTGGATCGCACCCATGCCGCAGGCAGCGGCGCAGGGACGCTCGGTCTTGACGATGGCATTGTAGGGGCAGACAGTGCACAGCGGCCGCACTTGATGCACTTTTCCTGATCGATGATGGAACGGCCGCTCTCCCAGGTGATGGCCTTCTTGGGGCAGACTTCCATACAGGGGTGGGCCAGACAGCCTGGCACAGGTCAGAGACCTTGACCAGCTTCTCGGGGCAGCGGTTGCAGGCAAACTTGATCACGTTTACCAGCGGGGGATCATAGTACTTATCGGCAATGGAAGCATCCTCCAGGCCGGAGACCACACTGTTGTGCTCATCCATGCGGCGGGTGGGCAGGCCCATGGCCAGACGGACGCGCTCCTCAACGATGGCGCGCTCCAGGAAGATGTCCTTGCGCAGCTTGCCTTCCTCGCCGGGGATGATGGTGTAAGGGATCTTGCGCATCAGGTGGTTGGCCTGCTCGCCCTTGACGTTGGCGTAAGCATGCGGGCAACCTCGGTAAACACCTGACGGCGGATCTGGATGACCGTGGTATTGATTCCTCTAAAACTCATTCCAATCTCTCCTTGTTCAGAAACAGAAAACATCCCGCTGCCGCACTGGACTGCGGCAGGCGGAATTTGCTTTGCTCCGGGCCGCTGGTACCGCGCTGCTGCAACCGGCGCTCCGTCCCAGATATCCAGATTCATTTTAACATAAACGGGCCTGCGTGAAAAGAGAAAATTTCAAATATGTTAAAGAATTAGCAAATAGTACAGGATGCACAAGAATTAACGAACTTTTTTAGCAGAGTGCTGCACGGACGCGCTCGCCATCGTACTCGCCCAGCCTGACGTGAACGATCTCGCCGCTCTTGTGGCCGGGGGCAGAGACCACCACCGGATGTACAGCCGGGTGTAGCCTGTGAACAGCGTCTCGGAGAGGGGTGTTTCCAGCAGGACCTCGTCCTCGGTGCCGACATGAGCGGCCAGCACTTCCCGGCGGATCTCCTCGGCCAGTGCGTTCATCTCGCGGCTGCGGGCCTGCTTCTCCCGCTCATGCACCTGCGCCGGAAAATCATAGGCGGGGGTGCCGCTGCGGCGGGAGTAGGGGAACACATGGATCTTCAGGAAGCCGATCTTCCGGAGGAAGGCACAGCTTTCCTCAAAGTCGGCTTGGGTCTCACCGGGGAAGCCGCAGATGCAGTCGGTGGTAAAGCTGACAGGGCGCTCCCCATAGGCGGCGCGGATCTGGTTCACCACCTGGGCGTACTGCTCCGCGGTGTAGACCCGGCGCATCCGGCGCAGGGTGGAGGTACAGCCGCTCTGCAGGCTGAGGTGGAACTGGGGGCAGAGCTTTTCCACCGCTGCCAGCCGGGTGATGAACTCCGGGGTCAGCATGTCGGGGTCCAGGCTGCCCAGACGGATCCGTTCGATGCCCTCCACCTGAGCGCATTTTTCCACCAGCTCCACCAGATTGGTCCCGGTGTCCAGACCATAGCTGGGCAGGGAAATGGCGCTGAGCACGACCTCGCGGTAGCCGGAGGCGGCCAGCTGGCGCAGCTCCTTCAGGATGCTGTCCTCGGCGCGGCTGCGCACCGGGCCGCGGGCGCGGGGGATGACGCAGTAGGCACACTGGCGGTTGCAGCCGTCCTCCACCTTGATAAAGGCGCGGGTGTGGGTCTCGAACCGCTCCACGGGCAGCTCCTCAAACAGCTCGCCCCGCTGGTGGGGCGTAACGGCAACGATGCGCTCGTGGCCGTCCAGCAGCTTGAGCACATTGTCCAGGATGGCCTTGCGGTCTCCGTTGCCGCAGACGAGGTCGGCCTCCATGAACTGGGCTGCTTCCTCGGGGAAAGCCTGAGGATAGCAGCCGGTGAGCACGGTCACGGCACCGGGATTTTCGCGCTTGGCGCGGCGCAGCCACTTGCGGCTCTTCTGGTCACCGAAGTTGGTCACGGTGCAGCTGTTCACCACAAAAACATCCGCTTCTTCGCCCTCCGGCACGATGGTGAAGCCAGCGCCCCGGAACATCTGCTCCAGTGCGCCGGTCTCGTTCAGGTTGACCTTGCAGCCAAGGGTATAAAAACAAACTCGCATAAAGATCCTCTCAGATGAACGGCCTCACCCTCTCCGTCAGCGCTGACGCGCTGCCACCTCTCCCGAAGGCGAGGCTTTGGCAATCCATGCAAAGTTACTGGTTTTGTCAAAAGCTCTCCCTTTGGGAGAGCTGGACGCGAAGCGGCTGAGAGGGTGAGCCAGCTAAAGTGTTTATAAACTCTCCTATTATAGCAGATTTTCATCCCGTAGAAAAGGGCATTGACCCCTCTTTTTTTGCATAGAATGCAACCAGAGACTTTACGCGGGGAGGTACGAGGAATGGAACGGAGAAATTTGGCTGCTCGTGCGCGGGGTGGCTCTGCTTCTGGCTGTTTGCGCTGGCTGTGGGTACGGCACAGGGGGCCGGGCTGCGGGTGGCCATTGGGGGAACGGGACCGGCAGTGCAGGCGGATGCCCCGGCGGTGCTGACGGCGGCTCCGGCCAACAGCGGGCTGCAGCTGGAATGCCGGGCGGCAATCCTCATGGAGCCGGAGACAGGCCGTGTGCTCTACGAGAAAGCACCGGATGAGCGGATGCCCATTGCTTCCATCACCAAGCTGATGACCCTGCTGCTGACCTTTGAGGCCATCCGCGGTGGAAAATTGACCCTCGATACCCCCGTGCCGGTGAGCGAACACGCCTATCACATGGGCGGCAGTCAGATCTGGCTGGAGCCCGGGGAGCAGTTCACGCTGGACGAGATGCTGCGGGCCATCTGCGTTTCCTCAGCCAACGATGCCGCTGTGGCGGTGGCCGAGCTGGTGGGCGGCAGCGAGCCGGTGTTTGTGGAACAGATGAACGCCCGGGCGGCGGAGCTGGGGATGACCAACACCACCTTCCGGAACGCTGCGGGCTGGACACCGAGGGCCATCTCTCCACGCGCGGGATGTTGCCGTCCTGAGCCGGTACCTTCTCAATACCTGCCCGGAGCTGCTGCATTATACCGGCATCTGGACGGACAGCCTGCGGAACGGCCAGACCCAGCTGGTGAACACCAACAAGCTCCTGCGCCGGTACAGCGGCATCACCGGGCTCAAGACCGGCACCACCAGCGGGGCGGGGGTCTGCATCAGCGCCAGCGCCACCCGGGACGGCCTGACCCTGATCGCCGTGGTGCTGGGGTCACCCTCCAGCGCCGACCGGTTCCACTCCGCCACCACCCTGCTGGACTACGGTTTTGCCAACTATGCCGCCGCCCCCGCTGCCCACCCTGCCGGAGCGCCCGCTGGCGTTGGCCGTAAAGGGCAGCGCCGAGGACAGCGTGCCGCTGGATTACGCCGCCCTGCCCGAGACGATCCTGATAGAGAAGGGAACGGCCTCTGCCCTGCGGGCTGAGCTGACCCTGCCCGAGGCGCTGGAAGCCCCCATAGAAAAGGGGCGGACGGTGGGAAAGGTGAGCATTTTTCAGGATGATACCTTATTGAATGAATACGAAGTAAAAGCGGCCGCGGATGCCCCGCTGCTGACCTTTGGCGGCGCGCTGGAGCTGCTGTGGCAGTGCCTGCTGGGAGCATAGCGGACAAAAGAAACACATCACCGAATAAAAGCGGTTAGCAGAAACAAAGCGGCGTTGGCGGGCCTGAACAAAAGATGTCAGGACAGCCAAAAGAACACTATTAAAATTGTATGAAATCCGGGGATTTTGGCCTTGACTTTGCACGATTGGAACGGTACACTTATACTAACAAAACCCTCAGGGAGCACGTCCCGTAAAAACGTTTGGAGGTTCTGATAGAATGAGCGTCGTTCTGAATACAAAGCACCTCTCCAGTTTTATCAACGAAGAGGAATATAAGGCCATTTATCCTCAGGTGGAAGCGGCTCACAACCAGCTGGAAGCCAAGAATGGCCCCGGCAATGATTTCCTGGGCTGGATGTACCTGCCCCGCGATTACGACAAGGAAGAGTTTGCCCGCATCAAGGAAGCTGCCAAGAAGATCCGTGAGGACTCCGAGGTGTTGGTGGTTGCCGGCATCGGCGGCAGCTATCTGGGTGCCCGCGCTGTGATCGAGGCCGTCAAGGGCCTGTACCACAACGAGCTGGAGGATGGCCCCAAGATCTACTTCTGCGGCAACAGCATCAGCCCCAGCTATCTGAATGATATCATTGCTCTGTGCAAGGGCAAGAAGTTCTCCATCAATGTCATCTCCAAGTCCGGTACCACCACCGAGACCAGCCTGGCGTTCCGCGTTCTGCGCAAGCTGCTGGAGGATGAGATGGGCGTTGAGGAAGCCAACAAGCGCATCTATGCCACCACGGACCGTGCCAAGGGCACCCTGAAGCAGCTGGCTGACGCGCAGGGCTGGCCCACCTTCGTGGTTCCTGACGATGTGGGCGGCCGCTACTCCGTTCTCTCCGCTGTGGGCCTGCTGCCCATCGCTGCCGCCGGGATCAGCATCGACGAGCTGATGAAGGCGCATCCGATGCCATGGAGCGCTTCTCCGTGCTGAGCCCGGACAACGACGCTTACAAGTATGCTGCCATCCGCAATATCCTGTACCGCAAGGGCAAGGCTGTTGAGATCCTGGAGTGCTACGAGCCCAACTTCACCCTGATGAACGAGTGGTATAAGCAGCTGTTCGGCGAGAGCGAGGGCAAGGACAACAAGGGCCTGTTCCCCGCAAGCTGCATCTTCTCCACCGACCTGCACTCCATGGGTCAGTTCATCCAGGAAGGCTCCCGCATCATGTTCGAGACCATCGTGGATGTCAAAAAGCCTGCGCAGGATCTGTTCATCGAAGAGCTGGAGGCAACTTCGACGGCCTGAACTTCCTGGCGGACCAGAATATGAGCGTGGTCAACCGCAAGGCCATGGAGGGCACCATCCTTGCCCACACCGACGGCGGCGTGCCTGAGGTGCTGATCGAGGTGGATGACCTGACTGCTTATAATGTAGGCTACCTCATCTACTTCTTCTGGCGTGCCTGTGCATGCAGCGGCTACCTGCTGAGCGTGAACCCCTTCAACCAGCCGGGTGTCGAGAGCTACAAGAAGAACATGTTCGCTCTGCTGGGCAAGCCGGGTTATGAGAACCTGACCGCCGAGCTGGAAGCAAAGTTGAAGTAAGCAGGAAACAAAAAATGATCTCCCGCCGCAAGGCGTGGAAAATACAGGAGGACAGAACTATGATTAAACTGATTGTTGGTACCAAGGGCTCCGGCAAGACCAAGGCAATGATCGACCAGATCAATGACGCGGTCAAGACCTCCAAGGCAACGTCGTCGTCGTGGAAAAAGGCATGAAGCTGACTTACGACATCGCCCCCGCTGCACGTCTGATCGATCTGGATGAGTATAAGATCGCCGGCGGCGAGATGCTGTACGGCTTTGTTGCCGGCCTGATGGCAAGCAACTACGATATCACCGACCTGTACATTGACGGCATCCTGAAGGTGCTGGATCACGATATCAACCGTCTGGGCGCTGTGCTGGACGAGATGGCCGCCATTGCAGGCGATTCCGTCAAGGTCACTGTTACTGTCAGTGCTGACGAGGCTGCTCTGCCCCACGACGTGAAAAAGTACCTGTAATTTTCTGAACTGAGCGCATTCCAACGGGCAGGAAACCGGAAAATCAAAATTTTTTCGGTTTTCTGCCTGTTTTGGTGTTGACAAAGGTTGGCTTTGGCGCTATACTAACAAAGCAGCCTTTTATGAGGTGTACTATGCAATTTGACCTGAGAAAGTTTATCGCAACCGGCACACAGCCTTACCATGCAGAGTTTCCCTGTGATTTGTCTGCACGGGACTTTGCCGGTGCAAGGATCGAACAGCCCGTGACGGCCAGCTTTACCGCTGAGCCGGACGGCGACGAGGTCCGGATGACACTGCGGGCAAAAGCATTGGTGCACGGAGAGTGCGCCCGCTGTCTGGACCGGTTGAGCGGGAAGAGACAGTTGAAGCGGAGTGGACAGCAAAGGAGCGGGATCTGGATGACCCGGATTTCGAGCTTCCGCTGGACGAAAAAGGACATCTGGATGTGGATGAATGGCTTGCCCAGGAGTTTATGTTCCAGATTCCCACGGTGCTGCTTTGCAGCGCCGACTGCCCGGGGTTATGCCCCCGGTGCGGCAAGAAGAGGGCAGAATGTACCTGCCGCCGGAGGAAGACAAAGCCGCTCCTGTTGACGCAAGGCTCGCGATCCTCAAATCACTGCTGAACTGAGAAACCCATCAAGGAGGTGCAAAAATATGGCAGTACCTAAGAGACATCTTTCCAAGGCCCGCCGCGACAAGCGTCGCAGCAATGTTTGGAAGCTGGAGGCCCCCGCACTGGTCAAGTGCAGCAACTGCGGCTCTCTGAAGCTCCCCCACCAGGCATGTGGCAACTGCGGTTACTACAAGGGCGAGGAAGTCATCAAGAAGGCCTAATTGCGCAAAATTGGTGGCACATTGGTGTTATGTTGAGAAGGGGATGGCGCAATGCCTTCCCCTTCTTTCTTTGTCTGGAGGTGAAATGCAATGGCGATCAAGATCGACCGCATCGATGTGGGCAGTGAAGCGAGGCGCTGGGCCTGCAGCCCGGCGATGAGCTGTTGAGCGTGGATGAAAATGAGCTGAACGATACGCTGGACTATGATTTTTATACCGACAGCAGCAGCTTTCACCTGAAGGCAAAGGTTGCCGACGGCATCCGGGAGTGGGATGTCCGGCGCGCGGAGCGCGGCCCCTTTGGTTGCGATTTCTCCACCTATCTGGGCGACCAGAAGCATTCCTGCTCCAACCACTGCATGTTCTGCTTCATCGACCAGCTGCCCCCCGGTATGCGTGAGAGTCTGTATTTCAAGGATGATGACGAGCGGCTGAGCTTTCTGTTCGGCAACTACATCACCATGACCAATATGCAGGATCACGAGATCGACCGCATCATCAAGATGCACATCTCGCCCATCAACATTTCGGTGCACACCACCAACCCCCAGCTCCGTGTCCGGATGCTGGCCAACAAGCGGGGCGGCGAGGTGCTCAAGTACCTGCCCGTCTGGTGGAAGGCGGCATCGCCGTCAACTGTCAGCTGGTGCTCTGCCGGGGCATCAATGATGGCGAAGAGCTTCGCCGCACCCTGGGCGACCTGCTGGAGCTGACCCCTATGGTGCAGAGCATTGCCGCTGTGCCCTGTGGTGTGACGGACTATCGCAGAATCTGTTCAAGCAGACCCCCTATGATGCCGAGACCAGCGCCGCTGTCATCGACATTATGGAGGAGTTTGGCGATGAGTGCAAGCGCCGCCACGGCAAGCG
>ENA-OQJH01001217-OQJH01001217.1-human-gut-metagenome-genome-assembly--contig:-NODE-1217-length-11325-cov-2.284515_pt1 | contig 11325 bp, 16 predicted proteins | sample MGYA00242597_ERZ504763 | MGnify/ENA primary metagenome ERZ504763 (study PRJEB26092, sample SAMD00036359) | human gut metagenome | host: Homo sapiens | study: EMG produced TPA metagenomics assembly of... | reverse complement strand
ATGAAAGAAGAGAAGAACGATTTAAGCCATATTGAATCAGAGGCCAGAGTCAATCATGTTCCGATCGTCAAACCAGAGACGAAGGAACTCTTAAGGACTCTGGTCCTTTTAAAGAAACCGATGAAGATCTTAGAAGTCGGAGCAGCAGTGGGATTTTCTTCTCTTTATATGAACAGTTACCAGCCGGAAGGCGGAACGATCATCACGATTGAGCGAAATGAAAAAGAATCAAGAAAGCAAAAGAGAACATCAAAATCAGGGAAAGAAGAACAGATCACCTTACTAGAAGGAGATGCGATCGAGATCTTAAAAGGACTTGATGGAAGTTTTGACCTTATTTTTGTAGATGCAGCCAAGGGACAGTATATTCATTTCCTTGATGATGTACTAAGACTTCTGGCACCAGAAGGTGTGCTGGTTTCAGATAACGTACTTCAAGACGGAGACGTTGCAGATCACGTATGCGATCGAGCGAAGAGACCGCACCATTCATAAACGAATGAGAGACTATTATATACGATCAAGAATCACCCACAGTTAGAGACAACGATCCTTCCGGTAGGTGATGGTGTAGCAATCAGTATCAAGATGGGAGAAGTAATGAGAGACGTTGAATTATTAATTCCGGCAAGTAACTTGGAAGTATTAAAGTTGCTGTGTTATATGGAGCAGATGCCGTTTATATCGGTGGAGAGATGTATGGACTACGTGCCAAAGCAAAGAATTTCTCCATGGAAGATGTTAAAGAAGGAATTGAATTTGCACATAAACACGGAGTGAAAGTTTATATCACTGCCAATATCGTGGCGCACAACGAAGATTTAGAAGGAATCCGCAAATATTTTGAAGAATTAAAAGAGATCAAACCAGATGCACTGATCATCTCAGATCCTGGAGTTTTTATGATCGCAAAAGAAGTTTGTCCAGATATTGACCGCCACATCAGTACACAGGCAAACAGTACCAACTATGCGACATACAAGTTCTGGTATGATCAGGGAGCGAGCCGTGTTGTATCTGCAAGAGAATTATCGCTGGAAGAGATCAAAGATATCCGTGCTCATATCCCAGATGATATGGAAATCGAATCATTTATTCATGGTGCTATGTGTATCTCTCATTCCGGAAGATGCCTGTTAAGTAACTACTTCACAGGAAGAAATGCAAACAGCGGAGAATGCACACATCCTTGCAGATGGAAATACTCTGTGATGGAACAGACAAGACCAGGAGAATATATGCCAGTGTATGAAAATGAACGTGGGACATATATTTTTAACTCCAAAGACTTAAATATGATCGAATATATCATCAGATCTTAGATGCCGGAATCGACAGCTTGAAGATCGAAGGACGTATGAAGACAGCTCTTTATGTAGCAACGGTTGCAAGAACTTACAGAAAAGCGATTGATGACTGCAAAGAATCTGTAGAAAAATACAGAGCAAATATGGATTATTACAAAGAAGAGATCGCCAAATGCACATACCGCCAGTTTACAACAGGATTCTATTTTGGAAAGACAGATGAGACATCACAGATTTATGACAGCAATACGTATATTAAGAACTGCACATACATCGGAATCGTTCAGGGACATAATGACAAAGGATACGCACTCTTAGAACAGAAGAATAAATTCTCTGTCGGAGAGACGATCGAAGTTATGATCCCAGACGGAACAAACAAAGAAGTTATAGTGAAAGCGATTGAAGATGAAGACGGAAGACCAATGGAATCCGCACCACATCCAAAACAGATGGTCTATGTTGATTTTGGAGAAGAGATCAAAGAGGGATATCTGCTTCGAAGAAGAGAAGAAGTCGAAGAAGAGAATTAAGATAAGATCGGCAAAAACTTCAGAATAGAAATGGAAAAGCACTTTTCTAAGCAAAGTATCATAGTATGATAAAAAGGCTTAGAAGGGTGCTTTTCTTTTGCAAGAGTTTTTACAACCTTTATCACCAGAGGAAGAACGTCATTATCTGATCCTAAGCCGCCAGGGAGACATGAATGCGAGAAATCTGCTAGTGGAACACAACCTTCGTTTGGTTGCACATATCGTAAAGAAATATCATAATCTGGACAGGGAAAAAGAAGATATGATCTCGATCGGTGTGATCGGCTGATCAAAGCGATCAATACGTATGATATCAGCAAAGGCCACCGGCTTGTCACGTATGCTGCAAGATGCATTGAAAATGAATTATTAATGATGCTTCGTCAGGAAAAGAAAACATCAAAGAACACATCCCTTTATGAGCCAATCGGGATAGATAAAGAAGGAAACGAGATCCATCTGTTAGATATTCTAGGAACACAGGAAACGGACTTGATCAAAAAGATCGAGCAGAAAGAAAATATCAAAAGAATCTATGAAGAATTAGAGAAAATGGAGATGAATAAGGAGAAGAAAACACTGATCATGCGTTATGGACTTTATGGAAGAGAACCAATGACACAAAAAGAAGTAGCAAAAAAACTTCATATTTCAAAGATCCTATGTAAGCAGGATTGAAAAGAAAGCAACTAATGTTATTAAAAAGTAAAATAAAGACATGACACACTTATATCTTAGATATTAAGAGAAAATGGTAGTTTTTCTTTTATTAATTTAATAAAGTGAAAAAATCTTCACTATACAAAGAAAATAATCATAAAAATCTTCGAAAACAAAGATGCCATATCAAAAAGTGAAAAATTTTTCATATCATTTCACCCACAAAACAGGTAATATAATTGCATACAAAACACAACGGACCGATAAGGAGGATAAAAATATGGACGCAATGAAAATCGCAAATAGTATCCCAATGTGGCTTGCCTGTGCACTTCCAGTGGCATTTGTCATCTTACAGGCAGTCTTATTCGCAAGGGGTGCTTACAAATCAGGAAAGAAACTAGGACTTAACGATAAACAGATGAAAAAAGCAATGAAAAGCAGTGCGGTAACATCGATCGGACCATCCATCGTTGTATTAAGTGCGATGCTTTCTCTGTTAGTATCTGTAGGGGGACCAATCGGATGGATGAGAGTTATCTATGATCGGTTCCGTTATGTTTGAATCTATCGCAGCAGGACTTGGAACATCCAGAAGTTGAAAGACGGAGAGCACTTAGCAGCCGTACCAATGCAGAAGATGATTTTGAAGCAGTAGAGGATGAAGATTTCCTCGGTTAATGATAAGGGCGGTGTATGCCGCCCATACATAGAGGAGTTGTTTTGATGAAAGAGACATGGACAGATATTCCTGGACTGGAAGGGAAATATCAGATCAGCAATATGGGGAGATACAAAAGGCTGTCCCGGTATATTCAGGGGAGAAGACTGACGGAGGAGATTCTTCCTCTGAACCAGAGTCAGGTAAGGGAAGTCAAGGAAAGGCTTGGAAGAAGGGAACATGTATATGATATTGCTGACAGCATGGGGATTTCCAGAAAGACCGTCAGCAAGATTAAATCGGGAAGGAGCTACGCATGGGCGAAGTAGGATATAAAACACTGGCAATTGACATAGAGACCTTTTCCGATGTGGACTTAATCAAATGCGGGGTATATGCCTATGCGGACAGCCCTGCATTTGAAATCCTGCTGTTTGCATACAGCTTTGATGATGAAGAAACAAAGATTATTGATTTGGCACAGGGCGAACAGCTGACGGAAGAAATAAAAAATGCCCTGTCTGATGTGGGAATCATTAAGACAGCGTTCAATGCTAATTTTGAACGTACCTGTCTTTCAAAATATATGGGAGTCCGTTTATCTCCCGAATCGTGGGTTTGTACTGCTGTGCAGTCGGCTATGCTTGCCCTTCCACTTTCTTTGGAGGGTGTTGGGGCGGTTCTGGGGCTTTCTGAGCAAAAGCTGAAGGAAGGTAAGGACTTAATCCGCTATTTTTGTGTGCCTTGCAAACCGACCAAAACAAACGGTGGCAGGAGCAGGAACCTTCCATTCCATGCACCGGAAAAATGGAAACAGTTCAAGACGTACTGCATCCGTGACGTGGATGTGGAAAAAGGTATCCGGCAGAAACTGCATAAGTTCCCGATACCGGAATCTGAGATGGCATTTTACCGTTTGGATCAGGAAATTAATGATAGGGGAGTTTTAGTTGACAGGGAATTGGTAGAACAGTCGATTACCTGTGACCTGTTACATAAAGACATTGTGACGAACCGTGCCTATGAGGTAACGGGACTTGAAAATCCAAATTCCGTATCGCAGTTGAAAGGATGGCTTTCAGAACGTGGAGTGGAAATCGACAGCCTATCCAAAGGAGCAGTTGCGGAGTTGATTGAGGATGCGGATGGGGAAGTGCTGGAGGCTTTAAAACTCCGGCTTCTCATGGCGAAAACATCGGTAAAGAAGTATGAAGCGATTGAACGGTCAGTGTGTTCGGACGGAAGGGTACATGGATTGCTGCAGTTTTATGGGGCAAATCGTACCGGCCGGTGGGCAGGAAGACTGGTGCAGGTACAGAACCTTCCTCAGAATCATATCAGCGACTTGGAACTAGCACGTAGTCTTGTCAGAAGAGGGCAGTTCGAGGAATTGGAATTATTCTACGAATCCACACCAAATGTACTGTCTGAATTAATCCGTACTGCATTTATTCCAAAAGAGGGATGCAGGTTTATTGTTGCTGACTTTTCTGCTATTGAAGCGAGGGTGCTGGCATGGTTATCGGGGGAACAGTGGAGACTGGATGTATTTGCTACACACGGAAAAATATATGAGGCTTCGGCATCTGCCATGTTTGGTGTTCCGATAGAGGAAATTACAAAAGGATCTCCACTGCGACAAAAGGGAAAGATTGCGGAACTGGCTCTCGGATACGGAGGAGCAGTCGGGGCATTGACTTCAATGGGAGCCTTGGCAATGGGACTTAGTGAAGATGAGTTGCCGGGGTTGGTATCTACATGGAGAAATGCAAATCCGCATATCACACAGTTTTGGTGGGATGTGGATGAAGCAGCTGTGAGAGCAGTCCGGGAAAGGAAAGAAACACAGGTGGGCTGATTCGTTTTCAATATGCTTCTGGTATTTTGTTTGCCATGCTCCCGTCCGGAAGGAAACTTGCCTATGTAAAACCGAGAATGGGTGTCAACAAATATGGCAGGGATGGACTGACTTATGAAGGTGTGGGAGAAAACAAGAAATGGGAAAGGATGGATACTTACGGGCCAAAGCTAGTGGAGAATATCGTGCAAGGTACCAGCAGAGATATTCTGGCAGAAGCCATGATGCGCTTGAATAAAGCAGGATTCTCCATTGTATTTCATGTACACGATGAAGCGGTATTGGAAGTGCCAGAAGGAAAATCGTCTGTAGAAGAGGTGTGCCGGATTATGGCAGAGCCGCCTTCCTGGGTACACGGGCTTCCGCTTCGTGCCGATGGCTACGAGTGCCAATTTTATAAAAAGGATTAGGAGGAATTGCAGGATGAAACTGTATATTTCAACAGGAAATTCCCGAATGGAAAAGAAGTGGAATGGACAGGAGATGGAGTTTAGTGTTTTTTTGGAGCGTCTCTCTCATACTGTCCGTACCAGTGAAACGATGGAACAGTATCGGAAGATGAGCAAGGCAAAGCAGGATTCCATCAAGGATGTGGATGGTTTTGTGCTTGGAAAGCTGAAGGGCGGCAGGAGAAAAAGGCGAATGTACTGTTTCGTTCAGGTCTGACACTGGATATGGACTATGCCACAGAGGATATTGCAGAGCAGATAGAGATGTTTTTTGATTTTAGATGCCTGATCTATTCTACCCATAAACACACACCGGAGAAACCAAGGCTCCGTCTGATTATTCCGTTATCAAGGACCGTATCGCCGGATGAATATGCAGCAGTGGCAAGAAAAGTGGCAGAGGATATCGGTATGGAGTTGTTTGATGATACAACCTACGAACCAAGCCGCCTCATGTATTGGCCTTCCACCTCTGCAGATGGAGAATTCTTTTTCCGTGATATTCCGGGAACATTTTTGAATCCGGATTCTGTGTTGGAACGATATGCAGATTGGAGAGATTCTTCTTCATGGCCTGTCAGCAGCAGACAAAAGGCAGTTGTCAGCAGGGAGATGAAGAAACAGGCTGATCCGTTGTCGAAGGAAGGAATCGTAGGTGCATTCTGCCGGACTTATTCGATAGAAGAGGCAATCCGTATATTTCTGCCGGATGTGTATCAGGAAAGCATGATGCCGGAGCGATTTGATTATATTCCGGCAGACTCACAGGCAGGTGTGGTGATTTATGAAGGGAAGTTTGCGTATTCCCACCATGCCACTGATCCGGCTTGTGGGAAGCTGCTGAATGCATTTGACATTGTCCGCATCCATAAGTTTGGGGAGCAGGATGATAAGGCAGAGGAAGGAACGGATTCAGGAAAGTTGCCATCCTTTAAGGCTATGAGTGACTTTGCGGTGTCAGATGAACAGGTAAAGATAACATTGGCAAAGGAAAGGGAGAAGGCAGCAAGTGAGGAATTCGATGTGGATACCGGGGAATGGCAGACCATGCTGGACTTGGACCGTCAGGGAAAAGTAAAAGACACACTTTCCAATATTGCAACGATTATTCGGTTCGATGAGAACCTACAACCTATCGTATTTAATCAGCTGAAGAATGCACTGGATGTCATCGGGGAACTGCCGTGGGTACAGGTCAAAAAAGGATGGGGTGATGCAGATATTGCCTGTGCGAAGCTGTACTTTGAAAGGGTGTATGGGATTTGGTCACCTACCAAATTCAAAGATGCCCTGCTTGCAGTAGTGTCTTCCGAAAGGCTTTATCATCCGGTCAAGGAGTATTTTTCCACGTTATCCTGGGATGGATGCAGCAGGATTGACAGTCTGCTGATTGACTATATGGGAGCAGAAAATACACCGTATGTCCGTGCAGTTACAAGAAAAACTCTGGTAGCGGCGGTAGCCGTATTTATGAGCCGGGTATAAGTTCGATTCCGTGTTGGTCTTAAACGGTCCGCAAGGGTGTGGTAAGTCCACGTTCTTTGCAAAACTGGGAAAGAGTGGTATTCGGATTCCCTTACGATTTCTGATATGAAGGATGGAAAAACTGCTGCGGAGAAGCTTCAGGGGTATTGGCTTTTGGAATTGGGAGAGCTTGCGGGTATCAAAAAGGTAGATGTGGAAACCGTAAAATCTTTTGTTACCCGGACGGATGATAAATACAGGCAGTCATATGGAACAACGGTGGAGAGTCATCCGAGGGAATGTGTGATTGTGGGAAGTACAAACTCAGAGGCGGGTTTCTGCGTGATGTTACCGGAAACAGACGCTTTTGGCCTGTGCCATGTAACCGGAAAAGGGAAGCATCGTGGATGGGATTTGACTCCTGAGACGGTAGACCAGATTTGGGCAGAAGCGATTTCCATTTATAAAGATGGGGAAGAGTTGTATCTGAAAGGCAAGGAAGCAGCAGAGGCTTATGTGGCACAGCAGGAGGCAATGGAGTCTGATGAAAGAGAAGGAATTGTGGAGGATTATCTGGAGCGATTGCTTCCGGCAGACTGGGACACAATGGATTTGTACCAGAGACGTTCTTATCTTGGTGGCGGAGAGTTTGAAGCAGAAGGAAGAACCGGAACGGTAGTCAGAGAGAGATTCTGTCTGATGGAAGTCTGGTGTGAATGCTTTGGGAAGGAGCGTCAGAATTTCCGAAAGACAGATTCTTATGAGTTAGAATCCATTATTCAAAAAATTGGTGGCTGGAAGAAGTATGAAGGGAATTCCTCCGGCAAAATGCGTATCCCCGGTTATGGTGTACAGAGGGTGTTTGTCAGAGTGAAAAAGGAAACCGCAGGAAACAAATGATGGGTTTCCGTGTGTGAGTGGTAAGACGATAGGCAACAGATGTTGGAAACAGCCATGAAGTCAGCAGACAAAAGGCTGTGTCGGTGCTGTTTCCAATGTTTCCACTTATATTTAATAAATGAAAATAAGTATAAGAGGACACGGATACACCCGTATATACGCATATGGGAGAATAGATGTTTTTGAAAGTGGAAACAGCAGAGGGAAACGGAGATGAAGTTTTGCGAGAAAGTGTAATTGAAAAGGCTCTGGTAAAAGAGGCAAAGAGCAGGGGTGGCATGGCGGTAAAGTTCGTGTCTCCCGGTTTCGATGGGGTGCCAGACCGTCTCGTTCTGCTTCCTGGTGGGAAGTGTGCATTTGTGGAATTAAAGGCACCGGGAAAAAAGCTGCGACCGTTAAAGGAAAAACGAAAACATCAGCTGGAAGCTTTGGGGTTTTCCGTATATGTGATAGATGGATTGGAACAGATCGGAGGTGTGCTGCATGGAATTCAGACCACATAAATATCAGGACTATGCCAGGGAGTTTATTATCGGGCATCCGGTATGTGCTTTGATTTTGGATATGGGACTTGGAAAGACAGTTATTACCCTTACTGCTTTGTGGGAACTGGCACTTGATTACTTTGAGGTAGGAAAGGTTCTGGTCATTGCACCATTCCGTGTGGCACGGGATACTTGGAAGGAAGAACTGGAAAAATGGGATCACTTGAAAGGACTGTCGGTGTCAGTGGTAGTCGGTTCTGAAAAAGAACGATTGGATGCTTTGGAAAAAAGGCAAGCGTGTATGTAATCAACCGTGAAAATGTAGTGTGGCTTTGTGAGAAGCATCACTGGGATTTTGACATGATTGTGATTGATGAATTATCTTCTTTCAAATCTTATCAGGCGAAAAGGTTCAAAGCACTAAGACGATACCGGCCGAAGGCAATCCGTGTGGTGGGTCTGACCGGAACACCGGGAAATCTTATGGACCTATGGGCTGAGATTGGAATTCTTGATATGGGGCAGAGGCTGGGAAGATATATTGGAGCTTATCGTGACAGGTTCTTTCTGCCGGATAAGCGAAACAGGAATATCATTTATTCCTATAAACCGAGGGATGGTGCGGAAGAAGCAATCTACAATTTGATTTCTGATATCTGCATTTCCATGAAGGCCGAGGATTACCTTTCTATGCCGGAGTGCTTTATCATCGGGTGGAGGTTCGGATGGATGAAAAAGAAGAGAAGCTGTACCGTCAGAAGGAAAAGGATATGCTTCTGCCATTTGAAGATGGGGACGTGGATGCGGTCAATGCAGCTGCTCTTTCCGGGAAATTATTGCAGATGGCAAATGGAGCAGTCTATGATGAGAACCACAAAGTCCGCCATATCCACGATAAGAAACTGGATGCTTTGGAGGATTTAATCGAGGCAGCGAATGGAAAGCCTGTGTTAGTGGCTTACTGGTATCAGCATGATTTGGATAGAATTGTTGAACGGTTTAAAGCTGTTCCATTAAAGGCAGCAGGTGACATCCGCAAATGGAAAGAAGGAAAAATCCCGGTGGCAGCAATCCATCCAGCATCGGCAGGACATGGTCTGAACATACAGGACGGAGGCCACATTCTGATTTGGTTCGGACTTACCTGGTCTTTGGAACTGTATATGCAGTGCAATGCCAGACTGTGGAGACAGGGACAGAGGGAAACAGTAATGATTTACCATATCATCAACAAAGGAACATTGGACGAAGATGCCATGCGGTCATTAGAACAGAAGGACTGTGGGCAGTCGGCTATCATAGATGCAGTAAAGGCAAGGATTGGAGGTGTGAACGGTGCGAGCAGAAAGGATGATTAAGGAATATCCGAATTTGAAAAGGGAGCTATCGGTGTTGGAATTTCAGTTAAGCCGATGTGAGGGAATTGATTATGACACCGTCATATCTTCCCTTACTTTCTCTAAGCCGGAAGGGGAAAGAGTACAGACAAGCGGTGTTTCGGATGTGACTGCAAGAGCAGCACTTGCATACCGTAAGGTGGCAGACAGGATGAGTGATGAATGGTTATCTTATCTTGCCGGACAGTACGGACAGATAAAAGAGGAACTGGATTTTTTTGAACATGCTGTACGTGGACTTTCCGGGAAATTACCGGAAATTGTATGGGATATGGCTGTGGAGCGTTTCACTTGGGAAGAACTGATGATGAAATATCATATCAGCCATACAATGGTGGCGAAATACCGGAAGAAAGCTATAAAGGAATTGGATGCGCTGTATGAGGAGAGGGACAGGCAGACGGAAAGTTTTATTTTGAGGTGAGGCAGTGAGACGAGGCGAGGTTTATTTTGTGGATTTTGGAAAAGACAAAACGACACATAAACAGTGTGGCATTCGGCCGGCAGTGATTGTGAGTAATAACCGGGGAAATGGTCATGGACCAACAGTAACGGTTGTTCCGCTTACAGGCAACATACATAAGAGACCTGAAATGCCAACCCATGTGCAGATACCGCTTTCAAGCTGTATTGGACTGAAAAGACCGAGCATGGCATTGGCTGAACAGGTCGATACTGTAGATAAGATAAAAGAAAAGATAAAATCGGGGAAATACATGATAATCTTCTGATGGAGCAGATCACGGTTGCCCTTCAGATACAGATAGGGGTTTTTGAAGAATATAACTGATACCGGGTGGGATTGTGTGTCCCCACCCTTAAATTATGCAACAGTTCGTTTCGTTAATCTTCATCTTTCATTTCTGGAATATGGCGTGGAGCAAGAAGCAGTTCTTTGCAGTCAGAAAAGCCGAGCATATAGGCAAGCTCTCCATAGCGTACCCAATTGGCACTGCGTTCATTGACATACTGGTCGATTAAACGCATCGTTTCTTCCGGCAGATTAAGGGATGCCAGTTTTGCAGCATATTTGTCTGCTTTTTCTTTTGTCTGCATAAATGCAGTGTCCTCTTTTGTAATCTTGTGCAATGCTTCTCCCATTCGGGTATCCATCAGTTGATAAAGTACGGATTTGTTATCCATGTAATCGCTCCTTTCACCGTGAGGTCATATTTAGGTGTTTGCGAAACGCCACAAGCCGCATAAATACGGCATTTTAACTTTTATAAAACAAAACATCTCCTCAACGGATTGTGGTAAAATAGAGTTGCCTAGAAACTATAAACCAACCACCCGAAAGGAGATGTACCTATATGATACCATATAAGCAGCTCACTTTGGCAGAAGTTTTTGAAGATTGCCAAAATAAATTCGATAATGACAAATATCAGTTTCTTTCTCTACTTGACCAAACCATTAATCTTGATGAAATTGTTCCTGTTTCTTTTGTTACTCATTTTCACGCTTCTACAGGAAGACCTCGTAAGCATCCACTTTATCCTATGATTAAGGCTCTCCTTATTCAGCGCATTTTCTCAATCCCGACAGATACTCTTCTGATTATATTTTTAAAATATTCTCAGGAACTACGGGATTTCTGTGGCTTCCGTG
>ENA-OQJH01001216-OQJH01001216.1-human-gut-metagenome-genome-assembly--contig:-NODE-1216-length-11334-cov-1.577853_pt1 | contig 11334 bp, 19 predicted proteins | sample MGYA00242597_ERZ504763 | MGnify/ENA primary metagenome ERZ504763 (study PRJEB26092, sample SAMD00036359) | human gut metagenome | host: Homo sapiens | study: EMG produced TPA metagenomics assembly of... | reverse complement strand
CGCCATCCGTAAGTTGGCTCTTTTGGCGTATGCGGCTGAGGATGAGAGCGTGAAGATTTACCGACTGAATATCGGTCAGCCGGGATCTGCCTACTCCGCAGAAGGCGATGGATGTGCTAAAGAATGTGGATCGTACCACCCTAGAGTACTCACCTTCGCAAGGTTATAGGTCGCTTCGTGAGACGCTGGTAAACTACTACGAGCGCTACCAAATTAAGTTGAATGCGGATGAGATTATAGTTCCAGAGCCTGCATATGCGAACTACATGAGCTTCGCTATTTCGGCGGGTGCGGATTCGTACGGTGGCAACTACCATTGAGGAGGATTCTGCTTGTCTCATGTAGATAAGTTTGAGAAACTGATCAACGAGCGCACAAAGGCGATTCTGATTTGCACTCCAAACAATCTTACAGGCTACCTCTATACGCAGAAGGAGATGAGGTGTATCGCGAGTTCATCTATACTGGATCGCCTTACATTTCGGCAATGCAATTGGAGGGTATCGAGCAGCATGTGGTGCTGATTGATTCGGTGTCGAAGCGTTACTCAGAGTGCGGCATTCGTATTGGTGCTCTCATCACGAAGAACGAACTGGTGAGTAAGACCGTCATGAAGTTCTGTCAGACGCGACTGAGTCCTCCATTGTTGGGGCAGCTAGTGGCAGAGGCTTCCATCTCGAAGGAACGGAGCAGTATCGCGCGAGGTGTACGACGAGTATGTGAAACGTCGGAAATGTATGATTGATGGTGTGAATCGTACCCCCAGTTGCTATACCTCGGTGCCTATGGGCGCGTTCTACAAGGTGGCAAAACTGCCAGTGGTTGGCGAGACGATTATGCAGGCTTCTGCTGCTGGATTCTATACTTCGCCTGATTTGGGAAAAGATCAAGTGAGACTAGCGTATGTGCTTTGTAAAGAAGATTTATAGAGGACACTTATGATATTGCAGAAAGTTTTAGATGAATATGATATATTGAATAACAAATAATTGATATGTACGTACATTTCTTTAAGAGAGTCATAGATTTTCTGGTTGCGTTGTGTGCGCTTCCTTTCTTTTGTGTAATTTACATTGTATTAGCTCCTTCTATTTCTTTATGGATAGAGGCCCGATGTTCTATTCTGGAAAGCGTCTGGGACAGTATGGCAAGCCATTCCCTATGCATAAGTTCCGCTCAATGAAGGTGAATGCACCAGATATTCGTCTGAAGGATGGTTCAACTTACAATGGTGATGATGATCACGTGTACAATGACATTGGCCGTTTTATTCGCAAGACGAGTTTAGATGAGATACCTCAGATTTTAAACGTGCTGAAGGGTGACATGAGTCTGATTGGTCCTCGTCCTGATCCGTTAGATTGGCTGGACAAGTATAAAGAGGAAGAGAAGGTCTTCCTGAATGTGCATCCCGGAATCACTGGCTATAATCAGGCATACTATCGTAATAGTTCCGATGCACAGGAGAAGATTGACAATGACGTGTATTACGCAAAGAACATCAGTTTCGCCCTTGATGTGAAGATAATTTTGAAAACCATCAAGACAGTGTTGTTCCGCGAGAATGTTAATGTAACAAGAGAATAATTACTATGCGAGAATACGGAAGTGAGCATCCTGCCATTGTGCTCCCAGATGGCTATTTTGAGTCGATGGAGGAATATGGTCGTGAGGTGTTGTTCATGAGAAGTGGTCGTGAAGCTTTGCTGTTGGCAGCAATAGCTGCTTCTACAGAAAAAGACAAAACGATACTCTTTCCTGCCTACTGCTGTTGGTCAATGAGTGCGCCTTTTGAGAAGGCGGGCTGGAAGGTGATTTATTACCGCCTGAAGGAAGATCTGACTGTCGATATTGACTATCTGAGACAACTGTTAGAAAAGGAGAAGCCACAGGCAATACTGACAATGAACTTCTATGGTAGTGCTTCGACAGACGATGCTGTACGTATGATTAAGGATTGCGATGAAGACATAAAGGTCATTGAGGACTTCAGTCATTGTACCTTTTCGCTTAAGTTGATACACAATCCAAAGATTAATATATACGTGTCGAGCATACGAAAATCGATAGGTGTGTGTGATGGGGCTGTGATATTAAGCAAAGAGCCGCTACCTACCCAGTACATACAAGAGGAACAAAAGGATTTTGCTGACAAGCGCTTTGTAGCTCAGACGGATAAGGCACGCTATACCTACAGTAAAAATCAAGAGAAGAAAGGTGAATTCCTCAGTACAATACGCGAGTGTGAAGGGATCATCAACGAGTTTACGTCTGTTCGCCCTATCTCAGATCGTGCAAGAAAGCAGTTGGCTCAAGTGAATGGTGAGGAGATTGCCTATGCTCGTAGGAAGAATATGCGCCACTTGTGGTCATTGCTGAATGGCAAGGTGGAGATGGTTCCGGGATTGGAACGATGCATGGAGGGGGCTCCATTCTCATTGCCTATCCTTATAGATAATCGCGATGAGGTGCAAAGTACCTTGGCTAAAAGAGGTATCTATACGCAGTTGTTGTGGCCTATTTGCGAGGAGGCTCAGCAGGTGTGTAGCGTGTCGAAGATGATGGATGCTCGAATGCTGAGTGTACCTATTGACCAACGATATTCATGGGATGACATTGAGGATATGGCAGGCATCATCTGTAATGTGCTCAATGTTTAGGACTAAATAATATAAGAATATTATGCAAAAAGACTATTGGTATTGGCCGCAGGCATCTTGCAAGTGCCTGTCATCAAGAAGGCCAAGGATATGGGAATATATGTAATTGCTGCCGATGGCGATGCGAATGCCGTAGGTTTGCAATATGCAGATAAAGCTGTGGTGGTGAACATCACCAGTGAGGAGGATGTGCTTCGTGTAGCACGTGAGGAACGTATTGATGGTGTGATTCATCCTTGCTCGGAGGTGAGCATGAATGTGATGGGTCGTCTCAATGAGGAGTTAGGGTTGTCGGGCATCACCAAGCTACAGGCGATTCGTGCGACGAACAAGCATCTAATGCGTGAGGCATTTGAGAGGGGCAATGCCCCTTCGCCGAAGTCTTTCTGTTTTGAGGATGCAAATAAAGCTTGGAAGTGTTTCTGTAAGGAATTGCCTAAGGATGGTATTCTTAAGCCCTCTCGAAATAGTGGTTCACGTGGGATTGCAAAGATACAGAAAGGACTCTCTGAGGTTCAGTTTGTTGAATTATTCAATCGTGCTAGAGAGAAATCACGTGATAAGAGTGTTATGCTTGAGCAGTTTGTTGAGGGACCTGAGTTCTCTGTGGAAATCATTGCTTGGAATGGTGAAGTAAATGTGCTGACAGTAACAGATAAGAAGACAACAGAGGCTCCCTATTTTGTGGAGTTGGGTCATAATCAGCCTTCTTGTTTCCCTCAATATACTGTGGATTCAATTAAGGACGCTGCAGTAGCTGGTGTGAAAGCTTTGGGCGTGATGAACTGTGCATGCCATGCAGAGGTAAAAGTTCAGAACGGTGAGGCTTATATCATGGAGATTGGAGCTCGCCTTGGTGGTGATTTCATTTCTACTGAATTGACCCATTTGAGTACGGGTGTAGATATGGTGGCTGCTGCTATCAATTGCGCACTCGGTATAGCGCCATGTCTTGAGCCTTCAGAGGAGAAACATGGAGTCTGCATCCGCTATTTCTGCCCGAAGCCTGGAAAATTGGTAAGTATACAGAACGCCGAGGTGCTGGATGATTCTCGTGTGTATCTCTGGGAGATTTACCACAAGGAGGGCGATATGATTCCAGAGGTGACGAGCAGTCTATGCAGAAGCGGTCACGTGATTGTGACCGAAGAGACTCCCCAAAAAGCCATTGCGTTGGCGGAGAGATTGATTAACGAAGTAAAGATGGAGACAGTATGAAAGCAGTATTCCCCTGTTCATATTACTTGCCTGAGACGCAGCAAGCCTCTACTTGACGGACAACATCGTTCATGCTTGTGCCGAGCAGGACTTAGAGGTGGATCTATACACGCTACCCCTACGCGAGCTGTGCCAGAGGGTGCAAAATGGAAGCGATATGAAACAGATGTGGATGGCAAGTTGCGCATCCACCGGTTCCATTTGTATGGCGAGGGTAAAAATCCTATTTTGAGAGCATTGCGCTATGTGATAGGTGAGGCGATGTTACTTCACTACTGTATATGGAAGAAATATGATGTTGCGTTTATCGATTCGACTCCACCAATACAAGGATTAAAGATGCCACTGATTAAGTGGCTGAAGCGAAAGCCAACGGTATATAATGCTCAGGATATTTTCCTGACTCCCTAGTGAACAACGGACTGTCGAAGGGGGGGGCTTGTATGGAAAATTGGTCGTATCGTGGAGAAGATACCTACAAATATGCAGATAAGATTATCGTAATTTCTGAGGACTTCAAGAAAAATCTTTTGACGAAGGGTGTTCCTGAGGAGAAGATTGTTGTGGTGTATAATTGGGTGGATCAGAATGCAGTGTAGATATTCCGTAGGGAGAAGAAACAAACTGTTCGTAGATGTATGGATTAGACAGGAGTAAATTCTATGTCACATATAACGGCAACATTGGTTGTCTCAGAACATGGATATGCTGCTAAGTGTGCTGAGGAGTTAAAACATCCAATTCTGACATCCACTTTGTTCTTGTGGGTACGGGGGTTTATTTGGACGAGGTGAAGAGAATGGTGGCTGAGAGAAATATAGATAATGTACATATACTTCCATTCCAACCATATGAGGATATTAGTCATGTATTCTCGTTGGGTGATGCGTCTCTCGTGATTTCTAAGCCCGGAACAGGTTCGGCATCTGTACCTTCAAAGACATGGAGCATCATGTCGGCAAGTCGTCCTGTACTGGCCAATTTCGATGAGAATGAACTCAAGAGCATCCTTGAAGATAATAGCTGTGGCATCTTCACTAAGGCGGGCGATAAAGAGGAGTTTAAGAAGTCGATACTTACACTGTATCTCAATCGCGAACTCTGTAAAGAGTACGGCAAGAACGGTCGTCAGTTCGTATTGAATAATCTCACTCGCGAGGTGGGTACACAGAAGTATGTGGATGTGATAAGTCTGTAGTGAAAGACTAATGAATGAATTATTTTTCGAGTTACTCCAGTTGCTATAGGTACGCGCGATGTATTGTCGCATGTTCCTTCGGCAATGGAATGGCAGGAGATAAATGAGCTTTCGGAAAAGCAAGGGCTAACAGGTATTTCGTTTCATGGTAGGCAAAGGCTGTATAAGGAATACTCTGAGCAAACTGTCTATTTGCTCATCGGCCTGAAAATGCAGTGGCTTGGAATGGAAGCATACATTCAGGAAGAAAACTTGTTGGTGGATGAGCGTTGTGAGGAGACTACTCGTATGCTAGCGGAGGATAGTTTTAGGAGTTGTATTCTGAAGGAGCAAGCTAATGCCTGCTATTATCCACAGCCCAAGTTACGTACTTCAGGAAATATTGATATATGGGGCAGGCCCATTGCCTCGAAGGGTTTGTTTGAAGATAGAAAGCTAGTGACTAAGTATTTGATAAACAGGGAGGATGACTATATCCGTATGCAGTACCATCACATTGACTATCATATATTCCCCGATGTGGAAGTGTATTTCTGCCCTATAGTGCTGTTCAACTATCGTAAGAATGAGCGTTTGCAAAACAAGTTCGGAAGCGGAATGGATGGAAATAAGAATAGAAACAAATTGATCAATAACTTAAAAAACAAATAACAAATGAGTATAAATTTGAGAAGAAGGAATATTCCTTTTTCGCCTCCAGATATGACGGAAGCTGAAGCTAATGAAGTTCGTGATGCAATCCTGAGTGGTTGGATTACGACTGGTCCTCGTACTAAGAAACTGGAGAAGATAATTTCTGAATACGTTCACACAGATAAGACGGTATGTCTGAACTCTGCTACGGCTGCCATGGAGATGGTGTTGCGTGTGTTGGGTGTGGGGCCTGGCGATGAGATTATCATGCCTGCATACACTTATACAGCATCAGCTTCGGTTGTTCAGCATGTAGGTGCTACCATCGTGATGGTAGACTCGCAGAAGGACAATGTTGAGATGGACTACGAGACGTTGGCTGCAGCTATCACGGAACGCACTAAGGTGATTGTTCCTGTTGACTTGGCTGGTATTTGTGCAGATGTGGATAAGATCAAGGAGATTGTGACTCGTCCTGAGATTTTGGCAAAATTCACTCCTAAGAATGATATACAGAAATTGATTGGTCGCATCGTGGTGTCTAACGATTGTGCGCACTCGTTTGGCGCTTCTCCGCCACGGCAAGATGGCAGGTGAGATTGCGACTTCTCTTCATTCTCATTCCATGCGTGAAGAACTTCACGACAGCAGAGGGTGGCGCAATGACTTGGAACTTGGCTTTCGGTAGTGAGAAGGTAGAGCGTCAGCAGATGTATTGCGGAAGTCTTGTGCCGTTTATCGAGGATGAAAGCTGGAATGAGTTCATTTACCGCCTCTCACAACTCTTCTCTCTCCATGGTCAGAACAAGGATGCATTGGCTAAGACTAAGTTAGGTGCATGGGAGTACGACATTATCGGCCATGGTACAAGTGCAACATGACAGACATAATGGCTGCTATGGGTTTGGTACAGTTCGAACGCTATTCTGAGATGCTGAAGAAGCGTGAAGAGTATGTGGCCTATATGAATAAGGCTATTGATGATCTTAACGCTAACCTTGACACTAGCCATCAGGTAGCTTATCTGAACCATAAGGCTGAGGATCATTGCTCATCGCATCACTTGTATCTGGTGCGTCTGCAAGGTCGCACCCGTGAAGAGGCTAACCATGTAATTGGGCAGATGGCAGAGCGAGGCATTGCTACTAATGTACATTACAAGCCACTTCCTATGATGACTGCATACATGGCTCTCGGCTTCGACATCAAGTACTATCCTAATGCCTATAACTTGTTCGAGAATGAGATCACCCTCCGCTCAACACTTGCATGACCATGGAGGATGTCGAGTATGTGATGGAGAATTTCGTGGATATCGTCAAATCGTTGTAAGCTATTGGCATTGTGCCCAATTTCAAAAAACTTATGGAAGGTATTTGCAAAATTAACATATACCTTTTCTGTCTCAAAAGACAGATAAGTCTCGTTACGATGATTGTACAACTGCAAGAAAAAACGGATAACTATGATACACATAGATAAGAAACTAATATCAGAACTGTTTGACAGGCTTTGGTAAACCCTCGCCTTCGTCATAGTTTTGATCTTTGTAATCCAGATAATAGTGGGCAGCGTATGCTCAATGTTCCCACTCGAAGATGTGAGCAAGTTATGAAAGAGCTTTGATAGAATAATTTAACCCCTTAATTGATACTTTATTATGATTACAGAAGAATTGAAAAAACGAGTAGCTGACTTTGTTGAAATGGAGTAGCGTTCGGGTTCAATGCAGTTAATAACATCAGGATTACGTCGCTCGCTGCATGCGGATTGCCGAGGAAGATACCGCTGAAACTTTCGAAGCATTGAAGAAGTAATGTTTATCTGTCAGCACAAGTAGCTAAGAGAGAGATTTGGTGGTAATCGGATATGTCGGTTGTTCAACTCTCAAAATAGATGGAGATGACTTTGACGGAATGGCACCGGATGATATGTTCCAACGCTTTTTTGAGCATATCTTGGATGATGACCTGCTGACACTGCCGGTTACTTTGATGACGATGATCCTGACGCTCTAGATGATAACCTAAAGCTTTCTCAAACGACAAAATATTCAATGATCTCTGATTCTGGTGAAGGTTGTCCGCGACCTTCATTGCAATTCTTAAGTTAAAGTGTTTAGGGCTTCTATAAATTCATCAAGAAGGAAGATATGTTCTTGAAGCGTTCTGAGGAGAGTTATAGTAATGTTCGCTTTAATGGTGAGAAGGTTGACTTTGACTCTTTTGAATGGGACTATTTGCTGTATTAGCTAGGAAAAATGGGGGTATGCTGATTAAATATGTATATACTATAAATGAAATATTAATGAATAAAATGAAAAAGATAGCTTTAATATCAGGAATCACCGGTCAGGATGGTTCATTTTTAGCCGAGTTTTTAATAGAAAAAGGATATGAAGTCCATGGTATCCTTCGTCGTTCCTCTTCTTTCAACACCGCACGTATCGAACATCTCTATTTAGATGAATGGGTACGTGACATGAAAAAGGAGCGTTTGGTTAATCTTCATTATGGAGATATGACGGATTCCAGTTCCTTGATCCGTATAATCCAGCAGGTACAACCGGATGAAATTTATAACCTGGCCGCACAAAGCCATGTGAAAGTTTCTTTTGATGTACCGGAGTATACAGCCGAAGCGGATGCTATCGGCACACTTCGCATGCTGGAAGCTGTCCGCATCCTTGGAATGGAGAAGAAGACAAGGATTTATCAGGCTTCCACTTCTGAACTATTCGGTTTGGTCCAGGAAGTTCCACAGAAGGAAACTACTCCATTCTATCCCCGTTCCCCGTATGGAGTAGCCAAACAATACGGTTTTTGGATAACCAAGAACTATCGTGAAAGCTATGGCATGTATGCTGTAAACGGAATCCTTTTAATCATGAAAGTGAACGTAGAGGAGAGACTTTTGTAACCCGTAAGATAACATTGGCTGCTGCCCGTATTGCGCAAGGTCTTCAGGACAAACTTTATTTGGGAAACTTGAACTCACTTCGTGACTGGGGATACGCTAAGGACTATGTTGAGTGTATGTGGCTGATCCTTCAGCATGATACTCCTGAAGATTTTGTAATTGCTACGGGAGAATACCACACTGTACGTGAATTTACGACACTGGCTTTCAAAGAAGTCGGTATTGAACTTCGTTGGGATGGTGAAGGTGTGAATGAGAAAGGCATTGATGTATCGACGGGAGAGGTTTTGGTTGAAGTCGATCCTAAATATTTCCGTCCTGCTGAAGTTGAGCAGTTACTGGGTGATCCTAGTAAAGCTCGTACGTTACTTGGCTGGAATCCTACCAAGACTTCTTTCCCCGAACTGGTGAAAATCATGGTATCGCATGATATGAAGTTTGTGAAGAAGCTTCACATGAAAGACTGATGAATAGAGAAGAATAAGAATGGATAAGAATACGAAAATTTATGTAGCAGGACACCATGGTTTGGTGGGTTCCGCTATCTGGAATAATTTGCAGCGTCGTGGTTACACGAATCTTGTAGGACGCTCTCATAAAGAACTGGACCTTCTTGATGGCGTAGCGTAAAACAATTCTTTGATGAAGAACAGCCTGATGCAGTTGTCCTTGCCGCTGCGCACGTCGGTGGTATCCTTGCAAACTTGCAGTATCGTGCCGATTTTATCTATCAGAATCTCCAGATTCAGCAGAATGTGATAGGGGAGAGCTTCCGTCATAACGTACAGAAACTGCTTTTCCTGGGTAGTACCTGTATTTATCCCCGTGATGCCGCACAACCAATGAAGGAAGACGTTTTGTTGACTTCTCCTTTGGAATATACGAACGAACCTTATGCCATTGCCAAGATTGCTGGTTTGAAGATGTGTGAAAGCTTCAATCTTCAGTATGGCACGAACTATATCGCTGTGATGCCTACCAACCTTTATGGTCCGAATGATAATTTCCATTTGGAGAACAGTCATGTTCTTCCTGCCATGATTCGCAAGATTCATCTGGCTAAATGTTTAAACGAAGATGACTGGAAGGCCGTTCGTAGAGACCTTGACTTGCGTCCTGTGGAAGGTGTGACCGGTAGTGAGTCTGATGCTGGAATATTGGATAAATTGGCAAAATTTGGTATTACTCCTGAATCGGTAACTCTTTGGGGTACCGGAACACCTATGCGTGAATTCTTATGGAGTGAGAGATGGCTGATGCGAGCGTTCATGTACTGTTGAACGTTGATTTCAAAGATACTTATGTTACAGGCAGTAGAGACATTCGTAACTGCCATATCAATGTTGGTACAGGTAAGGAAGTTAGTATCCGTGAAGTTGCCGAAATAATTATGAAGGAAATTGGCTTTAAAGGTATCCTTCTTTGGGATAGTTCAAAGCCTGATGGTACAATGCGTAAATTAACAGATGTATCGAAGTTACACAGTTAGGCTGGCATCATAAGGTTGAGATTGATGAAGGAATCGAGCGTCTTTATAAATGGTATTTGAAAGGTGTCTAAATTTTATAATTTATATATTATGGAAAAATAAACGGAAGGAATGTTTTAATACTGTTGTTGATCCTGCTTCTTACAGCTTGTCAGTCTTATAAAAAGGTGCCTTACTTGCAGGATGCAGAAGTCGTTTTGTATAGTACGCAGAACGAACAGTTATATGATGCAAAGATCATGCCCAAAGACTTGTTGACTATTGTAGTGTCGTGTACCAGTCCTGAACTGCTGCGCCTTTTAATCTGACAGTGGCTACGCAGAGTAATGCTGCTTTGAATTATACGACTACTCAGCCAGTCCTACAACAATATCTAGTGGATAATGACGGTAATATAAATTTCCCTGTATTAGGTGAGCTTCATGTAGGCGGATTGACCAAGAAGGCGACCGAACAAATGATTGTGGAAAAGTTGAAACCTTATATTACGGAAACTCCTATTGTAACGGTACGTATGGTAAATTATAAGATTTCCGTGATTGGTGAAGTTGCCCGTCCCGGTACATTCACGATTTCCAATGAAAAGGTGAACATCTTGGAAGCTTTGGCTATGGCAGGTGATATGACCGTATATGGTCTGCGTGATGATGTTAAGCTGATACGGGAGAATGCCAATGGCAAACAGGAAATTATTCCTTTGGATCTGAATAAAGCGGAGACTATCCTTTCTCCTTATTATTATTTGCAACAGAATGATATTATTTACGTAACTCCGAATAAGGCAAAAGCTCGAAATTCGGATATCGGAACTAGTACAAGTTTGTGGTTCTCTGCTACTTCGATCCTTGTTTCTATTGCCAGTTTATTGTTTAACATCTTGAAATAAAAAGAAAGAGTTATGAAGGAAGAAAATAAAAACGGGAAAGGACCTGAAATGACTGAGGATCAGATTGATTTCCGGGCGCTTCTTTTTAAATATATCATTCACTGGCCCTGGTTTGTAGGTGCGGTGTTGCTATGTTTTGTTGGCGCGTGGTTTTATTTGCATTGGGCTACCCCCATTTATAATATTTCCGCTACAGTTCTGATAAAAGACGAGAAGAAGGGTGGAGGTGCAGGACTTTCTTCGGAATTGGAGGATATGGGTTTAAGCGGCCTGATGACTTCCTCTAAAAAATATTGATAATGAGTTGGAGGTTCTGCGTTCGAAACCCTGG
>ENA-OQJH01001215-OQJH01001215.1-human-gut-metagenome-genome-assembly--contig:-NODE-1215-length-11336-cov-1.897136_pt1 | contig 11336 bp, 12 predicted proteins | sample MGYA00242597_ERZ504763 | MGnify/ENA primary metagenome ERZ504763 (study PRJEB26092, sample SAMD00036359) | human gut metagenome | host: Homo sapiens | study: EMG produced TPA metagenomics assembly of... | reverse complement strand
CATAGAGGAAGAAGAGTTTAAAAAGATTTAGAGGAAAGAGGTTTTATATATGCGGACGAATGAAGAACGTCAGCAATTGATTCATAGAAGAACGCTGGAGATTCAAAGAGAACAGCAGAAAAAAGAAGAGAGAGTAATCAGTGGATCAGGGATTGCTGCATGTCTGATGATAATCATTGGAATAGGATGTCTGATGCCAGAAGTGACAAAACAGGCTTCTGTTTCTGGGGCAAAAACTAATTATACAACAGGAATGGCTAGTATGTTGGGAAATTATGAGGCACTTGGCTACATTTGTATGGGAATTTTGGCATTTGCACTTGGTCTTTGTGTAACGATACTTTTGTATCGTTTGCGTAAGGCGGAAGAACATCGAAAAAAAGCAGAAGAATATAAACAATCGCAGCAGGTGCGCGAAAACAGGCTGAAAAAGAATAACAATAACAAAGCGGGGAAAAATAGAATGAATTTTGAGATAATTGATAATATATTTCAGGTAATAGTATTTTCTCTAATTATAGTGGCAGATATTGTGTGCTGGTTTTGCACAAGAATCGTTTGTATATTATATTGGCTTTGGCGCATAGCTGTTTTATGATGGGAACACTTTACTTTGTACTATATCTTGTTATCCGGGGAAAGGTACCACAGTTTTTTTATGTATCAGAGATTTCCTGGATTGCCAGTTATTTGTTTCTGCATTCGTATCAGATTGTAGGATATAAGGGACAGAGGATGAAGATATCAGTGATTCCGTTGATTTGTGGAATTGGTGTGGCGATTATTTCAATCTGGAGTGGGATTTTTGGTCCGGCGATCCTTCAACGGGAGTATTTACATTAGCAGCAGGAGCGATTGTCTACATTAGTGTTTTTCAGATTTATATGGCGATGCACCATATAAAAGCAGCATTGTATTCTATTATGTATAATTTTACAGGTGAGTCTATATATAAGTTCGTCTTTTTTTCATGACTATACAAGGTTTAATTTGTATTTTTGCATTGATATTGTGCTGACAATTTCGATGGCGATGTTATTACCTTGTACATTTATGGAGGTGGGGAAAGATGATGTACATTGAAAATATTTTTATTTGTATTAGTATTCCATTATTGCTTTCATTGATTTTTATTCAGGGAGAAGCACGTAAATATACATTATTTGTTTGTATTGGAATGGGAATATGTGTGCTTTCTGCATATGTCAGCAGTTTTTTTATGAATTATTATGGAGTGGATACAATAGAGGCATCCATTGAAATTACACCGGTCTGTGAAGAAGTGATGAAGCTTTTTCCGTTATTATTTTATATTTTAATATTTGAGCCGCAAAGAGACCAGATTCCAAGAGTTGCTATTGCAATTTCGGTAGGATTTGCTACTTTTGAAAATGTGTGTTATTTAACAGAGAATGGGGCTGCAGATTTTGATCTTCTATTAATACGGGGAATTTCGACGGGAGCGCTTCATATATTATGTGGTATTTTTATCGGCTTGGACTTGCTATATATTTAGACAAAGGGCAATTGCAATTACGGGAATGGTTGGACTTCTTGGCGCATGTGGTGTTTTTCATGCGATTTTTAATCTGCTTATTTCGGCAGATGGCATTTGGAGGTGGATGGGGTATTTGTTTCCATCGGGCATGATTATTGTGCTGGTGAGTGGATGGCATTTGATGGTAAAGTTAAATCATATGAAGTAAAGTCAGGAGAATTGGGATATTACAAAAGAAAAGGAAGCGGGTATAGCCTGCGATCCAATTTCAGGGTATTTGATTTGATAAGCAAAGCATGCATGAAATCTTTTAAAAATCTTTCATTTTTTTTAAAATAGGTGAAAGGATTTTTTATTATGTCTTTATAGAAGTACAATGTAAAAATGAGTAGAGAGGAGGAGAAAGATGAACCCAAAGGAGATTAGGCGGGAAAAGATTCATCAGCGTATTCATATTCTGCGTATTCGATATGACAGATGTATCATTTTTAGTTTGATACTCCTTTCTGTCGGATTGGCAGTATGTATGGGAATAATGTTTCAAGAGATGCATTTATCTGGTGTACCTGCTGTTGTTGACAGTTATGGCTCTGTTCTACTAAGGGATGGGGCGGATTTATATGTGATTATCGCCGTTGCTGCTTTTGTAGCAGGTGCGATTTTACGATGGTATGTATCTGGTTTCAGAATAAGAAATCAGACAAAAAGAAGAAGTATGAGATACGCAGAATAAGAGGTGAAATGTATGAAGTACCAGAAAACAAGATATGTATTAGCGAGAGTCCTCGCCGTAATACTTACTTTAACAGCAGTATTCGGGTTATCCGCTCCGCTGATAACACAGGCGGCTTCCAATGTATCTGTTCTTTATCGATATGATGGTGATGGAACTGAAACAAAGAATCGTGTAGGGATTCGCTCTGTCATTATTAATGATAAGAAGTATTTTGATATTCATGATGGCAGTGTGACAGATCGCGTAGATCCGAACAACCAGATTGCATTTTTACAGGCCGTACTCCAAAGTGGGAATGAAACAGATGGTGGAACAGACAGTCTGATTGGACAGTGGGCATCTCTGGCAGAGCAGATTTATGGAACCCATAACAAATATGCTGCTTTTGTGAATGCAGGTGGAGGTTTTGCTAAGAACTTTACTGGGGAAGAAAACCGTACAAGAAATGGTTATGCTGATGTTGCTTATGCACTATCACAAAAAGAACCTAAGAGTGATAGAAAGAGTGGAAAAGATAATACTTATTGGACAGGACTTGCTTATGCTAAGAATTTAAAGAGTGTTCGCCAGCAGGCAGCAGAAGAAATCGCTTCCGGAATTAATCGAAAGGTTAGTGGAAGCAGCATTCTTAACAGTACAGAAGGGCAGGATGCTGCGTTAAAGCAGATTGATGATGACACAACGCAGGATGTTTTATATTCGCTTGTAACTTGCGTGGACCGTGTAGGATCCACACCAAGATTTTGTTATAACACTTTTGGACTGGCTTTTTATGATTTCAAATTATCGGTAATTGCCGGAGAAGGGTTAGAGTATATTACAAAGGCACAGAAGTATGATTCTTTAAAAGAAGCAGTAAATGGACAGGCTGCGGGTGTCACTTATAAGACAAATGCCAACTCGAATCCTAAATTGAGTTATTATAAGAATGAGTCGAAAGAGGAAGCAGATATTGGAATGGAATTTAAACAGTCGAATTCCCTGACGACTTCTAATACGTTAGAGACAGGAAAAAGTTATTCTTACAGTGAGATGATTGGCTCAGAAACAACACTTTCCGGAGAGATTCCGCTGATTGCAGAGGTGGAACAGACTTTAAAAATGGAGGTGACCTGTGAGCAGGCATTATCCACAGCATATTCTGAAACAAAAGAATATAGTGAGACTTCCGAGAATACGATTTCTTCCAGCATGTCACTTCCGGCACAGACAGCGGTTGGAATGGAATCTTCTAAGGCAGTAACAAATGTGCAGCTTGGATATGACTGTCCGGTGGCGATTACTTATAAAGTAGCGGTTTTCTCTTTATCAGGCACTGTATATGATGATAATATGAAAATACAATCATTCTCTACGGCAGGCTATCGTCAGAGTCATTTCAGCACAATTTTTGGTTCTGAGTCTGAAAAAGGCGGAACGACAGCAATGGATAATCTTTATAACCGTGCAGTAAGATATACCGCGACACCAAATTACGAGCAGACATATGGACAGACTTATGGATGGACAAAGAAACGGTCTGATGGAAATCCGGCAGATAAATTAGAGAAACTGGAATGGAAAGATATTTTAAACGGAACGATTAAGGAAGAAGAACTTACAGATGAAAAGACGAAAGTTACACTAAATAGAATTCTTGTAGATGAGGACGGTGTAATTCAGCAAACTTTTCATCCGAACCTTCTGGAACAGAATATCCGATTGGCTATGAATCATTAATAGAAGTTCCTTCAACGATGACACAAAATACAAAGAAGTATACGATATATGACAAAACTGTGAAGGATAGTAATGGTGAAGAAGTAGATAATGACATAAATTATAATGCGAATGAGATACTTATAACAAATGGATTCAGCCAATTGGTGAGGAAGAAAAGAAGTCATTAGCGGAACAGGGCGTATCTCAGGAAGAACTTGATGCGCTGAACAGCGTGAATTTCTACTATACGGAAAATGCACCAGAAAGTGGAACAACAGGACAGCGTGCCAATAGTAATCAGAAAGCAAATAAGGCCGTAAAACAGTCTGCCAATACTGCACAAAGAGCAGCATCTGGAACAAACAACAGTCTTATAAATAAGGTTTCCTGGCTGTCAACACATTGTCCGATGTCCGTCACAGGTGGTGTACTTAATTATGATACAGTAAGTATGAATTCAAATATTAAGGAAATTGTACCATTATATCCATTAAAGAAAATCAGTGTCACAAATGGCGTGAAGACATTGAATATGATTAGTGGAGATACGTTTGATCTTAGTACAGTTACCTTGAAAGGCAGTAACAAGAATGATGTAGAGTATTATGGATTTGACCAGAATAAGGGCCATTGGATACTTATTGATCAGAATGGTAAGGAACTGACAGGCAGTAATATTGCATCTCTTACAGAGGAAAAAGCAAATGGTGAAGCGATTCTGACAGCAGGAGACGAAGAAGGAACCCTGTATCTTAAGTATATGATTGATGATGATACTACATATACCAGTCTTGAGAATGAACAACCAGCTACGAATGCAGGACTTGACGCAACAGCAAAAATTAAGGTAAATGTTACAGCAAAACCATTTGACGGAAGTGTTCAGGCAGAGGGAACTACGACAACATATGTTGGTGAGGAACCTGTCAATCTGATTGGTAACGAAGACATTAAGGGATATGCAGTAGACAGTACAGATAAGAAGATTTCCGGTGCACCTATCGTATGGGAAGCAAGACTTGACGAAGAAGATGGAATCAAGCTTGAGAATAACCGGGTATCTTTTACAAAGGAAGGAACCTATCAGATTCGGGCAACCTACCGAGGCAAACATTCAGAATGGATTAGTGTAAAAGCACTTCCAGAAAAAGCGCTGACAACGCTTAAGATCTCTGATGATACAAAACCAGCTACATTAGAAAGCTTTATTTTCAAAGACAAAGGAACTCCTGACATTATTGATTTATCCAAACTTACAGTAAAAGCATTTGACCAGTATGATGGCGAATGGAATGATCTTTCTGATGTAAAATGGCATATTGATTTTGAAGGAGAAAAAGCAGAAGATAGTTTCTCTGATTATCTGGTAGCGAATAAACTTCCAATAGATAAGGCAGGAACCTATAAGATTCAGGCAAGAGCAAGAAAAGGCAGAGCGGTATATGCAGAATCTAATGTATTAGAACTGGTAGTAAAACCGACAAGGAAGCTGACTTCACTTAATATTGAGACAGATATTGAAAAAGACGGAATCGGTATTGGAGATTCTTATTCCAGCGATTTAAAAGAAGATGTAAAAGTAACTGCACTTGATCAGTATGGAGACGAGTATGACTGGACAAAAGAGGAATACAAATGGCTGACAGGCGGAAAGTATTCTAAAGTTACAGGAGATACTTTACTTGGTCTTGTAAAAGGTTCTGATACGCTTCAGTTAATCGTAGGCAAAGATGATGCAAAGATAGAATCGAATGTAATAGACTTTGCCATTGTTACCAAACCATATGTGAAGGAATTATATACCGGTGACTCGGCGGTAGTAAGAGAAGGAGAAGAGTATGATCTTACGAAGTAAACTTTACAGCAAAAGATCAGAATGGAGAGGCATATATTCTTTCGCAGAAAGAAATTGACAGCATTCAGTGGAAATTGACAGATAAAGGAACGATTAAGAGTACACAGGCATCTTTTAGTGCAGCTAAAAAGACGTTATCTGTAGCGGAGGGAACACTTGGCTATGGAGAAACTGGCAATGTTATTTTGACGGGAACGTTTACTAATAAGAATGGAATAGAAGCACAGGCAGTACAGTTTACTTTAACTGTAAGACAAAAGCCTGTACTGGATACCCTTCAGTTAGAGAAGAAAGATGCAGAAAGTACATTGAAAAACGGAGAGAATGCTTATGTCGATGAATACTTCACTGTAAAAGGTCTTGACCAGTATGGAGAGGAATATGGACTGGATGAAGTAGACATTACATGGAATTCGGATAATGAAAAAGCGTTCCGTTTTGAGAACAATAAAGTTATCGCAGCAGTAGAAGCAGGCAAGAAAGCGAATATTGCAGTCAGCGCAACGAATAAGCTGAATCAGAATGTGGTAAGTAATGAAGTAGAATTAAGCGTTCCTAGAGTACGTTCGCTCCAGAAGATTACGTTAGAAGAAGTACCGGAGGCCATTCCATTTAACAGTACTTTGGATTTAACGGCACTGAAAGCAACTTGCTATGATGAGTTAGGTGAAATATATAGTGAGGAAGATTTAAAAGCATATCCTGCTAAAGTTATTTTCTCATTAGATGCCAATGGAATAAATTGCAAGCTTGATACAGCGAAGAATATTCTTCAGACATATGATGAATATGGCTATATTACAATTTCTGCAATGGCTGTAAATAGCAGTACAACCAATGAGATGCAGGATGAGAATGGTAATACTATCATTTCCAGCGTAAAATCTGGGTAGGCCCGAAAGTAGAGGTCTTAAAGAACACAGAAAAGATGATTGCTACTGCAGGAGCAAACACAATCACTTTAGAAGGAAAATGTCTGGAAGATAACATGAAGGCTGGATTGTTTGATGCAGATGGCAGATTGATTACGGAAGCTGGTACCAGTGGAAATGCAGACAGTCAGAGTGCCACACTTGATATTCCATCGAACATTGGTGGAAAGTCAAATGTAGTATATACAGTAAAATATGCAATCAAAGATACTTATATGGATGAACCGACAGGAAAGATTACTGTAAGTAATAAAATTCCAGCAACTGGCGTGAAACTCAATAAAAATAATCTGGTAATTGCTCCAAAGAACAGAGAAGTTCTAAAAGCTATCGTATCTCCATCTAATAGCACAGATAAGTTAAGCTGGAGTAGTACAGCCCGAAGGATTGCCTCCGTCGATAAGAATGGAAATGTTAGCGCAGCAGCTCCGGGAAAAGCAGTAATTACTGTTACAACAGAGAGTGGAAAGAAAGCATCTTGTAATGTATTAGTAGGACTTCGTCAGGGTGACGTGATTTCAAGTGGAATCTATCGCTATAAAGTGACAGATTCAGCGTAGACGGAACTGGTCAGATGGAAGTGGCTGGTTTTATCAAAGGACGCAGAGCAAAGAACGTCACATTTCCAAAGAGTATAGCATGGAACGGAATTAAGTATAATGTAACTTCTGTTGGAACGAGAGCATTTGAAGCAAACAAAAAGATTAAAACAGTCATCATACCAGATTCTGTAGAAAAGATTTGCCACAAAGCATTTTATCGATGTGCGAACATGAAAAAGCTTACAGTTGGAAAGAATGTTTCCTTCTTTGGTGCCCATGCATTTTGTAATAACAAAAAGATTACAAAGATAGTTTTCAAAGGGAAAAAATTAAAGACTTTGAAAGACCCACATGTATTTATTTGTGTGAACCATGCGAAAGTGTACGTTCCAAAGAGCAAATATAAAGTTTATATAAAACTTATATCTGATTTTTGATTATCCCTATAAATATTACACTTTCAAGCTTTTCGAAGTATAGAAAAACACTCATTTTACCACGAATATACCACGATTAAACGAGCCTTGATATGACGATAAAATAGCACTAAAAAGACACCATTGACACATTGAAGTGGTGTCTTTTATTAATAAGCAGTCAATCCTAAGACTAACTGCTTTTGCAAAATAAAGGTAATCACTATTTTGTTTGTTTCTTTAGAATAATATAGCTTGCAATCACAACTACAAAGAATACTAACACGAAAACTAAAGTATGAAATATTCCTATCGGATAAGGTGCAATCCACCCTTCTAGTTTGAAAACCAATCCTGAAATATATCCTGTAATCATAGAAATAGGCATAAAAGCAACTCCGATTATATTAAGCCAATTTACATAAAAGGGGGATTTTTCTTCCGATAGTATTCTCGCTATAAAATATCCAACAATCCCTATAGCTTGAATAATCATTGAACCCCAAACTGCTTCCATTGTTTGTTCTGCATACCAATTACCAAATGCACAAAACAGCCCAATAGCAACAAAAGCTGTTGATGATATATAAAGTACCTTACTCGTAAGCTCTTTATTTTTTTGTTCTTTGTCTGCTACTGGTTCAATTCCCTTTAGGATATAGTCAGTTGTTACTCCAAAAAATCACTCATTATAATTATTTTTTCTAAGTCAGGCGTACTTTGTTCACTTTCCCATTTGGAAACAGCCTGCCTTGAAACTCCAACTTTATCCGCAAGTTCCTCTTGTGATATTCCTTTTGATTTCCTTAAATATTGTATTCTGTCTGCCATATTCATTAGCTAACACTCCTTCTTTCATGGTGTAATTTTAGCAATATTATCAGTTGCATAGCCACCATTTAGATATGGAAATATGTCAACTGGCAGTTGCAATGATGTTTTTTGACAAATCAGCAGAATATTCTTGCTTATAACGTAATTTAAACATATCCATATTATAACAGTTCCATATATCCGCCACAACAAAAATCAGCACACCCCCCTTGACATTTTTCTGTCTTGAAAAATACACACTTTTTCTTTCTTCCTCTTGATTACCAACCACAGAAAAGAAAAAGCCTGTCAAGAGCCTTGCCACCATTGGTGGTGCTTTGCACTCTTTACTGGGCTTTTTGTTTGCTGTATCTTTCATTCAAGAGGAAAATTAAAGACCTCTGTTCCATTTCTCTTTCAGATAATCTTCATAGTCCGTTTCATCAAAATCTAACTGTGGCGAAGTGTCGGGAATGTTATTTCTGCTGTCTATGTCCGCAAGTTGACGGAATATCCAGTCATCATAAGGGTCATGGTATTTATACTCTTTGGGCTGTTCTCTGTATCGGTCTAACCCTCGCATTTCCTTATGTACTTTCATCATGCGTTCTATTTTTTGACGTTGTATCAACTGCTTGATTTCCATAAGTTCTTCTAACTCCGTAACCTCATTGGTAATGTAGTTATGGATATACTGTATGAGTTTGGTTTCCATGTAAAATCTGCATTCTTTTTCATCATTGAAAATTCATTTTCAGACAGATAATCTAAGGAAACATTGAAGTCCTGTTCCCGTTTGATAATATCCATGATATATGGTTCGGTGTGGTCAATATACTTCCATTCTCCTGATAATAATTCATTGGGCGTTACTCCCAGCACGTCCATTATCTTTTCTAATGTGTCAAAGGTAGGATAATTCACACCTCGTTCAATCTTGGAAAGGCTCTGCATATTGATACCGATTTTATCCGCAAGTTCCTGTTGTTTCATTCCTCTGTGTTTTCTTATGGTCTGTATGTTCTCTCCTAAGAAACTGATTTTCTTTTCGTAATGTTCCATAACTTAGTATAACCGCTCCTTTCGTTGCTTTTCTCGGTGTTTATAAGCATATCATACTTAATATTTATTAAAAAGTCAATCAAAACTTCTTGACAAGTAATTCTAATGGCGTTATTATCGTATCAGATAGAGTGATTAAGCACGCTAGGTCAATCACACGCTTGAGTAAGCATAGAAAAGATGTATTTTCATTTTGATAGCATGAATAAGCATGGACTATCAGACCGAAAATAAGGTTTCTGACTGGGGCTGTTCCGTTTAGCCACGAGTCTTACAAGGCTCGTGAGCGTTAAGAACGGATCAGACACAGGAAGAAAGGGAACGCCTTTAGGCGTTCATAAAGGGCGTATATGTAACACCGCCCTGCGTATACATGTCATAGTACCTAGAAACTGTGATAAATAAAAGGAAAAACACAATTTTTACCCCGCAAAAAAACGGGGCATACGAAAGGAGAAATGCACTATAACTACACACAAAAATTTATCCGTTAAGATTGATTACATCAGCATTGTATTTGAAACGGCAACCGCTGAAGATGTAATCATGCACATTTTAGGTTTACCGACTGATATTTTCAATGTCTATCCGGCAAGCATTAAATACAAAACCTATCAAGCACGCTGGCAGATTGGAGATATTTATGTATCGGGGGACGCAAGAAAGACAGAGGACAACCCACAGGGGCTAGGCTGTTATCTTGTTATGACTGGCAGAGGTTGTGATGATATTTTCCGTATTCTCGACAGTAGGAATTATACCTTTGGGGATATGTTCCGACGCTGTGAGCGAAGATACGGACTGGATAATTTTCATTTCACAAGACTTGATATTGCCATTGATGATAAGAACGAAAAGCCATTCTTTACCATAGAGCAGATAAAGAAGAAATGCGAAAAAGAGGAATTTATTTCTAATAGTGAGGGCTACCACTTTGACGAAAGCAAGTTTGATGATTTCGACACCGCAAAGACTGTTTATATCGGTGCTGGTAAATCGGGATTATCCTACCGCTTTTATGATAAGGATAAGGAAGTCTGTTCAAAACATAATAAGACACTTGATGAAGTCGGCAGTTGGAAACGGACAGAAATGCAACTGCGTGATGATAAGGCTCATGTTTTTGCCATGACATTCAAAGACAGACCGCTGGAACTTGGGGAACTGGCTTTCGGGCTATTAGCAAACAACCTACGCTTTGTCGTGCCAAACAGAAATGAAAGTAATAAGAGCAGATGGAAAACGTGTCGGTTTTGGGAACGATTTTTAGGGGCTGTGGAAGTCTTGAAACTGCAAGTACCGAAACTACATAATTCCCTTGAGGAAACACAGCAATGGCTCACAGAGGGTGGCGTGATTTCTGCTGTCAAAAGTTTTTATTTCTTAGAAGAACATGATGCATTAGGTGGACTGGAAAAAGTGGGAACTATGCTTGACAGGGCAAGATACAGCAGTTCCCTTTCCAGTAAATTAACCGCCCACTTACAGAGGATAGACCGCACCGACTTATCCCCTATATCCAGTATGACACGAAACATGGGAAAGGGGGTATCTGATGAATAACAACGACATTCCCGTATGGGAAAAATACACCCTTACCATTGAAGAAGCGTCAAAGTATTTCCGTATCGGAGAAAACAAGTTAAGACGCTTGGCAGAGGAAAACAAGGACGCTGGCTGGCTCATTATGAATGGCAACCGCATACAGATTAAACGCCGACAGTTTGAACAGGTTATTGACAAATTGGACGCAATCTAATGCAAATGAGCCTTGTATGTGT
>ENA-OQJH01001214-OQJH01001214.1-human-gut-metagenome-genome-assembly--contig:-NODE-1214-length-11347-cov-5.652763_pt1 | contig 11347 bp, 16 predicted proteins | sample MGYA00242597_ERZ504763 | MGnify/ENA primary metagenome ERZ504763 (study PRJEB26092, sample SAMD00036359) | human gut metagenome | host: Homo sapiens | study: EMG produced TPA metagenomics assembly of... | reverse complement strand
TACATCGACTATTACAACAATCGCCGAATTAAATTAAAACTAAACGGCCTGAGCCCTGTGCAGTACAGGATTCAGACCGTTGGGGCCGCTTAATTCGTTTTTTGTCTAACTTTTGGGGTTCATTTCATCTCAGGTCAGCGGCCTTTCTGTCTGCGCTTATTCGGCTGTGTTCAGCTGCGCCTTGTGGTATTGCAGGGTATACAGTTGGTAGTAGCGGCCATGCCGGGCCAGCAGCTGCTGGTGGGTGCCCTGCTCCAGAATTTTACCGTGGGACAGCACGATGATGTTGTCCGCATGCTGGATGGTGGACAGCCGGTGGGCCACAATGAGCATGGTGCCCACGGTACGCATCTTTTCCAGCGAATCCTGAATCAGCAGCTCGGTCTCGGTGTCGATGTTGGCGGTAGCCTCGTCCAGGATCATCACGCTGGGTTTGTGGATGATGGTGCGGGCAAAACTGAGCAGCTGCCGCTGCCCGGCGGAGAAGTTGTTGCCGCGCTCACGCACCTCTTCGTCCAGCCCGTGGTCCAGCTTGTTGATGAACTTGTCGGCGTTGACGTAGCGGCAGACCTCCATGATCTCGCTGTCGGGGATGCCCTCTTCCCGCAGGACGATGTTGGAGCGGATGGTGCCCGAGAACAGGAACACATCCTGCAGCATCTGGCCGAAGTGCCTGCGCAGGGAGGAGATCCTGATCTTGCGGATGTCGATACCGTCGATCAGGATCTGGCCCTTCTGGAACTCGTAGTTCCGGCAGATCAGGGAGAGATGGTGCTCTTGCCGGAGCCGGTGGAGCCCACAAAGGCCACCGTCTGGCGGGCATCCACATGGAAGGAAACGCCCTGCAGCACCCACTCGCCGGGAACGTAGCTGAACCACACGTCCCGGAACTCGATCTCGCCCTTCACCTCGTCCAGCTCAATGGCATCGGGGGCATCCTGCATTCGGGGCTGGATGTCCATGATGGAGAACACCTTTTCTGCCGATGCCAGCGCCGACTGCAGCCAGTTGAACTGCTCGGCCAGGTTCTGGATGGGGGTGAAGAACTTGGAGATGTACATATAAAAGGTGACGATGGTACCGCTGGAAATGGTCTGACCCAGAAAGCTGACGTTGTTCAGGTGACCCATGCCGCCCAGATAGAACAGGCACAGAATCGAGCTGACATAGAGCATATACACCAGCGGACGGAACACGCTGAACACGAAGATCTGCTCCTGATTGGCCCGGGCCAGCTTCTGGCTCTTTTGGCGGAAGTCCTCCATCTTTTCGTCCTCCCGGCCAAAGATCTGGGTGACCTTGATGCCGGACAGGTTTTCGGACAGATAGGTATTGATATCGGTGGTCGCGTTCTTGAGCTTGCGGTTGGCGCGGCGGGAGAACTTGCGGAAGATGACCGTGAAGATCACGATGAAGGGCACAAAGCAGAGCACCATCAACGTCAGCTCGTAGTTCAGGCAGAGCATGGCCACCAGAATGCCCAGAATGACAAAGCTGTTCTTGGTCAGCTGGACCAAGAGGTTTGTGAACATCATGGAGATGGCGTTGGTATCGTTGGTCACTCGGGTGACCAGCTTGCCCACCGGGATCTCGTTGAGCTGCTCGTGTGCCAAAGATTCAATGTGGCTGAACAGATCCTCGCGCAGATCGGAGATGATGCGCTGGCCCACCCGCTGCAGGATCACGGCCTGCAAGTAAGTGCTGCCCATAGAGAACACCAGCACGCCCGCATACACCGACACGCCCAGGAAGAGGGCGCGGAGTTCAAACTCCCCGGCCACCAGCTCCTCGATGCGGCCCACGATGAGGGGTGAAATGATATCGTAGGCAATGGAGAAGAGCATCAGCAGGCCCACAATGAGGAATTTGCTCAGGTAGGGCCGGGCATAGCGGGCAAGGCGGCGCATGATCTCGCCGTCCTCCATGTTGCGCTCAAAGCCCATGGCGGTCTTTTTGTCCTTGACGGCGGCATAGGCTGCCACCAGCAGGGCGGTGATCACGCCGATGACAGCGCCCACCAGAACCAACGGATTCAGATGCATCATGCGTTTTCGCCTCCCTTCGTCTCATCCTCCAGCCGCTGCAGATCGACCATCCGGCGGTACTCCGGGCAGGAAGCATACAGCTGGTCGTGGGGGCCGACGGCTTCCACCCGGCCCTCGTTGAGGAAGATGATCTTATCCAGCCGCTCCACCGTGGAAATGCGGTGGGCAATGAGCAGGGTGGTCTTGCCTGCCCGGCTGTTCTTGAGGTTATCGAGGATGATCTTCTCGGTGCTGGTATCCACCGCCGAGACGGAGTCGTCCAGGATCAGGATGGGTGCGTCCTTGAGCAGGGCGCGGGCGATGGAGATGCGCTGCTTCTGACCGCCGGACACCGTCACGCCGCGCTCGCCCAGAACGGTCTCGTAGCCGTCCTTGAAATCCACGATATTATCCCGCACATCGGCCATGCTTGCCGCCCGCTCGATGTCCTCGGGGGTGGCATCGTCCACACCAAAGGCAATGTTGTGGGCGATGGTGTCCGAGAACAGGAAATTATCCTGCGGAACGTAGGCACAGGCATTGCGCACCGAGTGGATGGAGAGGCGGTTCACATCCCTGCCGTCCACGAACAGGTTCCGTCCGGCACATTATAGGTGCGCAGCAGCAGGTCCACCAGCGCGGTCTTGCCCGCACCTGTCTTGCCCACGATGCCCACGCTCTCGCCGGGCGCAATGGTAAAGGAGATATCCCGCAGCACATCGTACTCGCCGTCCGGGTAGCGGAAGTTCAGGTGGCGGAACTCGATGCCGCCTTTGGGGTCGGTCAGGTCGGCCACGCCGGGGCGGTCGGCCACATCGATGGGGGCATCCAGCAGCTCGGTGATGCGGTTCAGGGAGGCCCTGCCGCGGCTGGTCTTTTCGATCAGCATGGACACAGCCATGATGGGCCAGACGATGGCCTCAAAGTAGCCGATGTACTCCACCAGCTGGCCGGCGTTGAACCGGCCTGATAGACCAGATAGCCGCCGTAACCCAGAATGATGCAGATCACGGACTCCACGAACAGGGTCACCAGCACCTCCAGCAGGGTGGCGATCTTCGTGTAGGTCACGTTGATCTCCTCGTTTTCCTTGTTCAGCTTCCGGAAGGCCTGCAGTTCCTTGTACTCCTTGACAAAGGCCTTGATGACCGCGATGCCGGAAAAGTTCTCCTGCGCGAAATCGGAAAGGCCGGAGAAGGCCTCCTGCCGCTCCTCCCAGCGCCGGGTCATCACCTTGCTCATCTGGGTGCCGATGGCAAACATGATCAGGGCCGGGATCAGGGCCAGCAGGGTCAGCCGCACGTCCATGGTCCACATCTTATAAAGGGCCAGCAGACCCAGGGTCAGCGCGTCGAAGAACATCAGCACGCCGTCACCAAAGCACTCCTGAATGGTGTCCAGATCGTTGGTATACAGGCTCATCAGGTTGCCGACCTTATTCACCTGATAGTACTGCTGGGACAGCCTGCGGCTGTGGTCGAACATCCGCTCCCGCAGGTCTGCCGCGACCCGCACCGCCGAGCCGAAGAAACAGATGCGCCACAAAAAGCGCCCAATGACCATCAGCACCACGATCCAGATCATGGGCAGGCAGATGTGCTGCAGCAGCACCTCTTTGGTAAAGAGCAGCGTCTCACCGTTCACCACCACCTGGCCAAGGTTCACCCCGTTGATGACCAGCCGGTAGAGCTGCGGGATCAAAAGCTGGATGTAATCCACCGTCAGCAGGGCGGCAAGGCCCAGCAGCAGTACGGGAGCATGCTTGAGGTAATACCGGTTGATGTACTTGCCGAATATCACTGCGTTTTTCCCTCCTTTTCCAATTCCAAAAAAGCTTTCAACGTACAAAAAAGCCGCTGCATCACACGACGAATCATGTTTTGCAGTGGCTTGTTTGTCTGGAGCGGCCGACGAGGCTCGAACTCGCTACCTCCACCTTGGCAAGGTGGCGCTCTACCAGATGAGCTACGGCCGCATATAAAGTGCCTCCGATCGAATCGAACCAATGACACGGGGATTTTCAGTCCCCTGCTCTACCGACTGAGCTACAGAGGCATATAAGCTGCTTCCAGAGAAGCAGCAGCGACCCGGATCGGGCTCGAACCGACGACCCCCAGCGTGACAGGCTGGTGCTCTAACCAACTGAGCTACCGGGCCACATGGTGGAAGTTAACGGGCTCGAACCGCTGACCCTCTGCTTGTAAGGCAGATGCTCTCCCAGCTGAGCTAAACTTCCACAAAATGGAGCGGCCGACGAGGCTCGAACTCGCTACCTCCACCTTGGCAAGGTGCGCTCTACCAGATGAGCTACGGCCGCACATTTCATGTGGTCTGCCGGGGTTTCGCTCCCGGCGACGTTGGCTATTATAGCGTAAAACGCAGGCTTTGTCAACAACAAATTTCCAAAAAATCAGACTTTTTGCAAAACACGCCTGCCTGCGCCTGTTTTTCAAAACCAAAGCCGAAACCGGAATGAAACCGAAATGTTTCAGCTTTGCGGCGGCAGACACAAAGAAAATTCGGTTGCTTTCCCTTCTTAAAGAGGTTATAATAAACTTGTCAAAAAGTTGCACAAAAACACGTCTGCTGTGCCGCGCGGGCGGGCAGACGTGTTTTGTGCCGAGATTTTGCCAGAAAAAGGAGCAACCGCAATGTACAAGATCACTGAAAAGGTCGCGCTGAACCCCACCGTGACAAAGATGGTCATTGAAGCCCCGCTCATTGCCAAAAAGGCAAAGCCGGGCCAGTTCATCATTGTGCGCCCGTTTGAGGACAGCGAGCGCATCCCCCTGACCGTGGCCGGTTACGACCGCGAAAAGGGCACTGTGGATATCATCTTCCAGATCGTGGGCGGCACCACCATGGAGCTGAACAGCCTGAACGCAGGCGACAGCGTCCATGACTTTGTGGGCCCCTTGGGCCGCGCCACCGAGACCGAGGGCCTGAAAAAGGTCTGTGTTGTGGGTGGCGGCGTGGGCTGCGCCATCGCCCTGCCCATTGCCAAGGAGCTGCACGACCAGGGCTGCACCGTCCACAGCGTCATCGGCTTCCGCAATAAGGATCTGCTCATCCTCGAGGACGAGTTCAACGCCTGCAGTGACGAACTGCGCATTATGACCGATGACGGCAGCTACGGCACCAAGGGTGTGGTCACTGCCGCTCTGGACGAGCTGGTGGCCGCCGGCAACCAGTACGATCTGGTCATCACCATCGGCCCGCTGATCATGATGAAATTCGTCGTCAAGACTGCCAGAAGCACGGCCTGAAGAGCATCGTCTCCATGAACCCCATTATGATCGACGGCACCGGCATGTGCGGCGGCTGCCGCCTGACAGTAGGCGGCGAGACCAAGTTTGCCTGCGTGGACGGCCCCGATTTTGACGGTGATCTCGTCGATTTCGACGAAGCCATGGCCCGCGGCACCATGTACCGCCCCTTTGAGGCAAAGGCCCGCGAGAAGGCCTGCAATCTGTTCAAGACTGAGGAGGCAAAGTAAGATGGCTTTCAATATGGATCCCAAAAAGTGCCCCATGCCCACCCAGGACCCCACGTCCGCAACAAGAACTTTGAGGAAGTTGCACTGGCTATACCGAAGAGATGGCCGTGAACGAGGCAAAGCGCTGCATCCACTGCAAGAATAAGCCCTGCCAGACCGGCTGCCCCGTGGGCATCGATATCCCCGAGTTCATCGGTCATGTGGCCGAGGGCGACTTTGAAGCCGCCTATCAGGTCATTGCCCGCTCCTCCTCCCTGCCCGCCGTCTGCGGCCGTGTCTGCCCCCAGGAGAGCCAGTGCGAGGGCAAGTGCACCCGCGGCATCAAGAACGAGCCGTGGCATCGGCCGTCTGGAGCGCTTTGTGGCCGACTGGCACCGTGAAAACGTCCACACCGCCCCCATCGTGCCCGCATGGAACGGCCACAAGGTCGCCATCATCGGCGCTGGCCCTGCCGGTCTGACCGCCGCAGGCGACCTGGCCAAGCTGGGCTATAAGGTCACCGTCTACGAGGCCCTGCATGTGGCCGGCGGCGTGCTGATGTACGGCATCCCCGAGTTCCGTCTGCCCAAGGCCATCGTGCAGCAGGAGATCGACGGCCTGAAGAAGATGGGCGTGGATTTTGAGTGCAACATGGTCATCGGCAAGGTGCTGACCATCGACGAGCTGATGGGTGAGTACGGCTACGAGGCCGTGTTCGTTGGCTCCGGTGCCGGTCTGCCCCGCTTTATGGGCATCCCCGGCGAGAGCCTGAAGGGCGTGTACTCCGCCAACGAGTTCCTGACCCGCTCCAACCTGATGAAGGCCTACCTGCCCACCAGCAAGACCCCCATCCGCACCGGCAAAAAGGTGGCCGTTGTGGGCGGCGGCAACGTGGCCATGGATGCTGCCCGCAGCGCCCTGCGTCTGGGTGCTGAGACTGTGTACATCGTCTACCGCCGCGGCATGGCCGAGCTGCCTGCCCGTAAGGAGGAGGTCGAGCACGCCGAGGAAGAGGGCATCATCTTCAAGACCCTGTGCAATCCCGTGGAGATCCACGCCAACGACGAAGGCTTCGTCAAGTCCATCACCTGCATTGAGATGGAGCTGGGTGAGCCCGATGCTTCCGGCCGCCGCCGTCCCATTGAAAAGAAGGGCAGCGAGTTTGAGCTGGACGTGGATACCGTGATCATGAGCCTGGGCACCAGCCCCAACCCCCTGATCCGCTCCACCACCCCTGGTCTGGAGACCAACAAGCACGGCTGCATCGTCACCGAGGGCGACGAGGGCAAGACCAGCCGTGAGGGCGTGTACGCCGGCGGCGATGCCGTGACCGGTGCCGCCACCGTCATCAAGGCCATGGGTGCCGGTAAGGCAGCCGCCAAGGCCATGGACGAGTACATCCAGAATAAGTAAGGAACACTTCCCTTCTCCATAAAAAACAGGTGCACCTGAACGGTGCACCTGCTTTTTTGCGCATCTCTATATTTTTAAGTCGTTATGAGGCCCTGTTCCAGACAGTACCAATAGATGCCATCCTCCATCACGGTACGGCAGTGTGCGGCAGCAGCAGCTTCAGCTTCTCAGAGGCATTGCCCATAGCCACACCGGTGCCCACAGCCCCAAACATCTCCAAATCATTGTTGCCATCTCCGAACGCCATGCTATCGGCTTTGGAGATGCCATAGAACTCCAACACCTTTTCCACGGCAATCCCCTTGCCGCCGCTGGCCGGAATGATGTCCACAGCCCGATTCCACCACGCCGCGATCTTTGCATGGGTACATCCTTCAAAATAGCTGGGTACTCCTCTTCCCGGCCACCCATGAGCACCTGGAAAATTTCTCCCTTTGCCATCTCCTCAAAATCCTCAGCGATCTTCAACTCAACGCCGCCGATGGCAAAATACTCTTCCAGATCCGGTTCGGAGCCGTTGGCCGCCAGTCGGGTCGTGTTGGCCAGGGCAACGGGCCGTCCCAACGCCGCTGCGTTCCGGATGAGGGTAGCAACTTCCTCCGTAGATGGTGTTCTTGAAAATATCCTGCTCTGGAGTGAAGCAGTAGGAGCCGTTGTAGGTCAGGAAAGCATCAAAGGACACCCCCTCAAACTTCGGCACCTCCATAGGAGCCCGCCCGGTGGCGATGCAGAGACGGATGCCGTTCTGGTGCAGCCGCCGCAAGGCTTCCAGCGTGCGGGGCCGGGCAGCACCCTTCAGCGGCACCAGTGTTCCATCCACATCAAAAAAGATGATCTTCGGTTTATTCATATGCCTTCCCTCCAGTTGCCGGACAGCCAGGCTTATCCTATGGATTCCCAGCTGTTTTATGGGAAAATTATAGCACGAAGGGGGCGTTTTTTCAAATGTATCCCACTCTTTATGCATCCTGCCCAAAAAACAGAGCAATATTTTGTCACTCAAACCTGGTGGAATCTGATTGATTTTGACTGATATTTTGCTATAATAAGGGGGCAAGGCGGTCATAAACCGCCAATGTCAATCAAAATCAATCATATAAATCGAACAAGGGGGAATGTTCCCGATGCTGGCAGAAGAACGATTCAGCCTGATTCTGGATCTGCTGGCGCGGCAGCGCACCGCCACCGTGCAGGAGTTGTGCGAGGCGTTGAACGCAAGCGAATCCACCATCCGGCGCGACCTGAACGAGCTGGACAAGCAGGGCAAACTGAACAAGGTGCACGGCGGGGCCACCCTGCCGGACAGCCCCTTCCGCACCGACGAGCCCACCATGGCCGCCAAGGAAGAGCTGGCCGTCAGTCAGAAGCAGAGCATCGCCCAGGCGGCGGCAGAACTGATCCTGCCGGAAGATTTCATCTATCTGGATGCAGGCTCCAGCACACTGGCTCTGGCACGGGCGCTGAGCGGCCCGGCCCTGAACGCCAGCTATGTGACCAACGGCGTGGCCCACGCCCGCCTGCTGGCCCAGAAAGGCTGCCGGGTGTTCCTGCCCGGCGGGCTGCTGCGGCCCCAGACCGAGGCCATCATCGGGGCGGCTGCGCTGACTGCCATCCAACAGTACAATTTCACCAAAGCATTCATGGGGGCCAACGGCGTGGCGCTGGATTCCGGCTTCACCACCCCAGACCCCGAGGAGGCCGCCGTCAAGGCTGCGGCTCTCCGCCGGGCGCGGGAGACGTGGTTCCTGGTGGACGACACCAAATTCGCGCAGGTCTACCCCGCCGCCATCTGTGATCTGCACAGCGGTGCCATCCTGACGAACCGATGCCCCAACCCCAAATACCGGCAATACACTCTGATAAAGGAGACCGAGGTATGATCTACACTGTAACGTTCAATCCTGCCATTGATTATGTGGTCCGTCTCGACAGGCCCCTTGAGGTGGGCGAGGTGAACCGCGCCGCCGGAGAGGACTGCGTGCTGGGCGGCAAGGGCATCAATGTTTCCGGCGTGCTCCGGGAGCTGGGCTGTGAGAGCGTGGCTCTGGCTTTGTGGCCGGTGAGACCGGTGCCTGGCTGGAACGTGGTCTGGCCGCGCAGGGGCTCCGGACCGATTTCATCCATCTGCCGAGGGCATGACCCGCATCAACGTCAAGATCAAGGCGGGCACTGAGACCGAGCTGAACGGCGCAGGCCCCAGCATCCCGGAAAGTGCCATGCAGCAGCTGGAAGCCCAGCTGGACACCCTGCAGCCTGACGACATCCTCATTCTGGCGGGCAGCATCCCCAAAAGCCTTTCCCAGAGCACCTACGAGCGGCTGCTGGCAGGCTGGAGGGCCACGGTGTGCGGGCCGTGGTGGATGCCACCCAGGATCTGCTGGTCAACGTCCTCCCCTATCACCCCTTCCTGATCAAGCCCAACGATCACGAGCTGGGCGAGATCGTGGGCCGGGAGCTGAAAACGGACGAAGAGATCACCGCCGCTGCCCGCGCCCTGCAGGAAAAGGGTGCCCGGAACGTGCTGGTAAGCATGGCCGGAAACGGTGCCCTGCTGGTGGATGAGCACGGCGAGGTGCACCGCATCGGCTGCCCCAAGGGCAAGGTCGTGAACAGCGTAGGCGCAGGCGACAGCATGGTGGCCGGTTTTGTGGCAGGTTATCTGCAAAGCGGCAGCTATGAGCAGGCCCTCAGGCTGGGCACCGCCTGCGGCAGTGCCACCGCGTTCAGCCTTGGGCTGGCAACGAAAGAAAAGATTGCCGAACTGATGCAGGAAATTTGAAGCAGAGCCTCTTTGCGGTCTGCGGCGCAGACCGCAGCTGAGAGGGTTGCACAGAGAGAGAAAGGAGAACCTTATGCGCATTACGGAATTATTCACCGCAAAGTCCATCGAGCTGGATTCCGCGGCCTCCAACCGGGACGAGATCCTCTCCCGGCTGGTAGAACTGCAGGCCACCCACGGCAACATCACCGACACAGAAGCCTACAAGAAGGCACTCTACGCCCGGGAGGATGAGGCCTCCACCTACGTGGACAACGGCATCACCGTTCCCCACGCCAAGACGAATGTGGTCACCCGGCCCAGCCTGGCCGCTCTGCGTCTGAGCACCCCGGTGCAGTACAACGCCGAAGATGACGGCAAGACCGACCTGCTCTTTGCCATTGCGGCCCCCGAAAACGGCAGCCTGCATGTGGATATGCTGGCTCGCATGATGCAGATGCTGATGAATGAGGACTTTGTGGAAAAGCTGAAGGCCGCCAGGACCCCCGCCGAATTCCTTGCCCTCATCGACGCACAGGAGGAGGCCCAGTTCGGTGAGGAGAGCTTCACCCAGCAGGCCATCCCTCAGAGCGGCTACCGCATTCTGGCCGTGACCGCCTGCCCCAACGGCATTGCCCACACCTACATGGCCGCCGAGGCGCTGGCCAAGGCCGGTGACAAGCTGGGCCTGCCCACAAAGGTGGAGACCAACGGCTCCGATGGTGCCAAGAACGTGCTGACCCGCGCCGAGATCGCAGCCTGTGACGGCATCATCGTGGCTGCAGACAAAAATGTGGAGACCGCCCGCTTTGACGGCAAGCCCGTGCTGTTTGCCCGGTGGATGACGGCATCCACAAGCCCGAGGAGCTGCTGAAAAAGGTAGCCCACGGTGAAGTTCCTGTTTACCACGCCAAGGGCGGTGCCGCCGCTGCCGAAGAGGAGACCTCCGGCGACAGCTTTGGCCGCAAGGTGTACAAAGATCTGATGAACGGCGTGTCTCACATGCTGCCCTTTGTGGTGGGCGGCGGCATTATGATCGCACTGGCCTTCCTGCTGGACGATTACACCATCGACCCCTCCAACTTCGGCATGAACACCCCCATCGCCGCCTTCTTCAAGACGGTGGGCAGCGCCGCCTTCGGCTACATGCTTCCCATTCTGGCAGGCTTCATCGCCATGTCCATCGCCGACCGTCCCGGCCTGGCCGTGGGCTTTGCGGGCGGCGTGCTGGCCATGAACGGCACCAACTTTGCAGGCCTTGCCAATGGTGAGACCACCGGCATCTCCGGCGGCTTCCTGGCCGCTCTGCTGGCCGGTTTCGTGGCCGGTTATGTGGTCGAGTTCCTGAAAAAGATCACCGAAAAGCTCCCCGCCAGCCTGAACGGCATCCGCCCCATGCTGATCTACCCGCTGGGCGGCATCCTCATCATCGGTGCCGTGATGTGCGGCATCAACCCTGTCATGGGCATGATCAACACCGCCATGACCAACTGCCTCAACGCCATGGGCGGCACCTCCAAGTCCTGCTGGGTGCCATCGTTGCCGGTATGATGAGCATTGACATGGGCGGCCCCTTCAACAAGGCTGCCTACGTCTTTGGCACTGCCGCACTGGCTCCGGCAACTACGAGGTCATGGCTGCTGTCATGGTGGGCGGCATGGTTCCTCCCATCGCGAT
>ENA-OQJH01001212-OQJH01001212.1-human-gut-metagenome-genome-assembly--contig:-NODE-1212-length-11358-cov-2.062417_pt1 | contig 11358 bp, 14 predicted proteins | sample MGYA00242597_ERZ504763 | MGnify/ENA primary metagenome ERZ504763 (study PRJEB26092, sample SAMD00036359) | human gut metagenome | host: Homo sapiens | study: EMG produced TPA metagenomics assembly of... | reverse complement strand
ATTCTCTGAAAGGGTTGACATCAGTTCTGAATTTTTGTAGTATATCAAATAACATTTACTAGTATGGATTGGTAGAAAGAGAGGTCAAAGGACATGGGAAAGATTATAGGAGAAGGTATTACGTTTGATGATGTGCTGTTAGTTCCCGCATATTCAGAGGTAATTCCGAATGAAGTAGATCTGTCAACATATTTGACTAAAAAGATAAGACTTAATATTCCGATGATGAGCGCCGGAATGGATACGGTTACAGAACACCGTATGGCGATTGCAATGGCTCGTCAGGGCGGCATCGGTATTATTCATAAAAATATGTCGATTGAAGCTCAGGCGGAAGAGGTGGACAAGGTAAAAAGATCTGAAAACGGGGTTATTACAGATCCGTTTTATCTGTCACCGGAGAATACTTTGGAAGACGCTAATAATTTAATGGCAAAATTCCGTATTTCAGGAGTTCCGATAACAGAAGGGCGTAAACTTGTCGGTATTATTACGAATCGTGATTTAAAATTTGAAGAGGATTTTTCTAAAAAAATTAAAGAATCTATGACTTCTGAAGGATTGATTACAGCAAAAGAAGGAATTACTCTTGAAGAAGCAAAGAGAGTTCTTGCAAAGGCAAGAAAAGAAAAACTTCCGATTGTGGATGATGAGGGAAATCTGACAGGATTGATCACAATCAAAGATATTGAGAAACAGATCAAGTATCCGTTGTCTGCAAAAGATTCGCAGGGACGCCTTCTCTGTGGAGCGGCAATCGGAATTACAGCAAATTGTCTTGAGCGAGTAGATGCTCTGGTAAAGGCAAAAGTAGATGTTATCGTTATGGATTCTGCGCATGGTCATTCTGCAAATGTTCTTCGTACTGTTCGTATGGTGAAGGAAAAATATCCGGATCTTCAGGTAATTGCCGGTAATGTGGCGACAGGAGAAGCTGCGAAAGCATTAATTGAAGCCGGAGTTGATGCGGTGAAGTCGGTATCGGACCGGGATCTATCTGTACGACTCGTGTTGTTGCCGGAATCGGTGTGCCGCAGATTACTGCGGTAATGGACTGCTATAATGTTGCAAAAGAATACGGTGTGCCGATTATTGCAGACGGAGGCATCAAATATTCAGGAGACATGACGAAAGCAATCGCCGCAGGAGCAAACGTATGTATGATGGGAAGTATTTTTGCGGGATGTGATGAAAGTCCGGGAACATTTGAACTTTATCAGGGAAGAAAATATAAAGTATACCGTGGAATGGGTTCAATCGCTGCTATGGAAAACGGAAGCAAAGACCGTTATTTCCAGGAAAATGCAAAGAAGCTCGTTCCGGAAGGTGTAGAAGGCCGTGTAGCTTATAAGGGAACGGTTGAGGATACTGTATTCCAGCTTATGGGAGGACTTCGTTCGGGTATGGGATATTGCGGAACACATACGATCGAAGAACTTAAATCAAACGGAAGATTTATTAAGATTTCAGCAGCATCTCTTAAAGAAAGTCATCCGCATGATATTCATATCACAAAAGAAGCGCCAAACTATAGCGTAGACGAATAAAGAAAATCAGCATCATTACATAACAGAAAAACGGTTTGTGTGACGATGGGAATCAAAGTAAATAGAAAACGTGATCAAATAAATGCCTGTTGAATTTCTGACAGGCATTTGTTTTTATAACGGCGACGAGCCAAAGTCCGGGCTTGTCCAAGACTTTGTCACCGCTTATAATCCCGGAATGTGCTTTTTGTCACTTTCGGGGATTCATCATATCAGCAGACCAAAATGCGAAAGATACATAGAACAGAGGCAAAGAAATGAGTCTTTATAAAAAAAACAGAAGAAAAGTATCGAAAAACAGAAAAAATGCATCGGGACATAATACTGGAAGATCAAGTACAAAGAAAAGCCGTTCTGTAAAATCGAATTCGTTAAAGCAGAAGATGAAAAAGAAAAGAATCAGAATAACGGCAGTTGCAGGACTCGCAGTGCTTCTTATTCTGACGATTATTTTAGTTGTGCGCTCCTGTATCGGAGAGAGAAATCAGTTTGTAGAAACAGATGCTTCACAGCCGGATATTGATGTACAGCTTTTGGATGTAAATCCCTATTCAAGGCCCGGAATCGAGAGCGAAGGAGTAAAAGGCGTTGTTATTCATTATACTGCAAATCCGGGAAGTACGGCTCAGGATAACAGAGATTATTTTAATGGCCTTCAATATTCCGGGCAGACGGAAGCAAGCAGTAATTTTATTGTAGGATTGGATGGAGAGATCATACAATGTGTACCGACATGGGAGATCGCTTATGCATCGAATGAGCGAAATGCAGATACAGTATCGATTGAAGTCTGTCACCCTGATGAAACAGGAAAGTTTACTGATGCGACATACCGTTCTCTTGTACAGCTTACAGCATGGCTTTGTGTCAAATTTGATTTGAAAGAAGATCAGATTATTCGCCATTACGATGTTACAGGAAAAAATTGTCCGAAATATTTTGTAGAAAACGAAGATGCATGGGAAATGTTTAAAGATAATGTGTGGGACGCGGTTCAAAAGAAATAGATGATCCGCTTGTTTGGAAAATTATATTGAGGACAGTTTCTTTGATTTTCGGAAAATTTGCGCAGACTGTATTTGTAAAATCCCTTGTCATGTTTCTATGGAATTGATATAATGTGTTAGATTTGTTAGTTTGAGTGAAATGTGGAGGGTAAAGATGAACGATCTGGAAATGTATCGTGAACAGCTTGCGATGTGTGATGATAAGCTTATAGATGCGCTTGTAGAGCGAAATGGAATCATCGAAAAGATAATGTCATATAAAGAAACATACGGGATGCCGATTTTGCAGCCTGCGCAAGAGGAAAAGCAGGAAAAAAGGTTGGAAGAAAAGTTACAGGGAAATAAATATCAGGAAGAAATCCATGATGTATTCCAGAGGATTTTGCGGAACAGCAAAAGAATTCAGGCAAGAAAGCTGTTTCCATATAATATTGTATTAATCGGGTTTATGGGAGCGGGAAAGTCTACGATTTCAGATTATCTCAGCACGATGTTTGATATGAAACTTGTGGAGATGGATCAGGAAATTGCCGAGAGGGAGGAAATGAGCATTCCGGATATTTTCGCAACATATGGGGAAGAATATTTCCGCAATCTTGAGACGGAATTATTAAAGGAACTTCAGACAGGCAGAAATTGTATTATTTCTTGTGGGGGCGGAGTAGCGCTTCGCAGTGAAAATGTCGTTGAAATGAAGAAAAACGGAAAGGTCGTTTTATTGACTGCCAGCCCGGAAACAATTTATGAACGCGTAAAAGACAGTAATGACCGCCCGCTTTTAAAAGAAAATAAAGTGTGGAGTTTATTGCACAGTTGATGGAAAAAAAGAAAAGAGAAGTATGAAGATGCGGCAGATGTTGTGATTCGCACGGATGGAAAAACGATATTGCAGATCTGCGAAGAACTGATTACAAGACTGATGGAGTTGGAAGAGAAATAATGTTTGAAAGATTTTTCCCGGATGAATATGTGGTATCTACATATGTAATCCCATTTGAAAGATTGTATGAAGAGGGATATCGAGGAGTAATTTTTGATATAGATAATACTCTTGTGCCTCACGGTGCACCGGCAGATGACAGAGCAAAAAAAACTGTTTCGGAGATTGAAAGAGATTGGATTTTCCTCCTGTCTCATTTCTAATAATCAAGAAGAACGAGTAAAAATGTTCAATCAGGAGATTCGGACAAATTATATTTATAATGCGCATAAACCTTCAACGAAAAATTATGAGAAAGCGATGAAGATTATGGGAACTGATAAAACAAATACATTTTTTGTCGGAGATCAACTGTTTACAGATGTCTGGGGAGCGAAAAGAACAGGAATACATAATATTCTTGTGAGGCCGATCAATCCAAAAGAAGAGATTCAGATTGTTCTTAAGAGGTATCTTGAGAAGATCGTTCTTCATTTCTATAAAAAAAGATTGAAAATGAAAGAAATTAGTATAGAATTATTAAATGGAGTGCTAAAATAGTGAACGATTTTGAAGGAGGAAGATAAATGATTTCAGCAGGAGATTTTAAGAACGGAATTACTGTGGAAATTGATGGAAATATTTACCAGATTTTGGAGTTCCAGCATGTAAAACCGGGAAAAGGTGCAGCTTTCGTAAGAACAAAATTAAAAAATATTATCAGTGGCGGTGCGGTAGAGAGAACATTCCGTCCGACAGAGAAATTCCCGAAAGCTCATATTGACAGAAAGGACATGCAGTATCTGTATCAGGACGGTGATTTGTACAACTTTATGGATGTTGAGACATATGATCAGATCGCTTTGAATGCGGATGTCGTAGGAGATGCTTTGAAATTTGTGAAAGAGAATGAGACAGTTAAGATCTGCTCACATAACGGAAATGTATTTTCTGTTGAACCGCCGCTTTTTGTCGAGCTGGAGATTACAGAAACAGAGCCGGGATTTAAGGGCGATACTGCACAGGGAGCAACGAAACCGGCTGTTGTAGAAACAGGCGCTACGGTTATGGTTCCGCTTTTTGTTGAGCAGGGAGATGTTCTGAAGATTGATACTCGTACAGGAGAGTATTTGTCAAGAGTTTAATCAAAGCGATATTTTAGATTTTGTGTCTATATAGTGTTTTGAAATTATATAAAAAGATTCCGTCTGAGGGCGGAATCTTTTTTGTGCAATATTACATGTTGCATTTTCTTTTTTGATTCTCTATAATCAAGAGCACATAATATTTTTCAAATTATCAATGTATTTCAAGGTACAGTTCGTACCGGATTTCTCATTTAATTCAAATTGAACCGCATAAAAAGGAAGGAGTTATATGACTTATATTGAATTTGCAGATGCGGTAGAAAAGATGATGAACAAAAAGATGAAAGGGGGCGTTCGTGCAAGCTTATATACGGCAATGAAAAATAATGGGAAAGAGAGAACGGGTATTTTGATTGAAATGCCCGGGATCAATATTTCTCCGACAATCTATCTAGAAGAGTATTACGAAAGCTATGTGGCGGGTAGAAAGATAGAACAGATTGTAGATGACATCAAGCAGCTTTATGAAGAAATAAAACAGGAAAAACCGTGGGATTGTGAATCTTTCGGGATTATGAAGGGGTCAGAAACCGGATTGTATTTAAAGTGATCAACACGGCAAAAAATCGAAAATTTTTAAGAACCGTTCCCCATTTAGCGTTTCTTGATCTGTCTATTGTTTTTTATGTTCTTGTTGATGTGTCTGAAGAAGGAACAGCGGCAATGGTTGTTAACAGAAGCCATGCAGACACTTGGAAGGTGCAGGCAGAAACATTGTGGGAAGACGCGGTGAAAAATGTAAAAATCTGCTTCCGGCAGAATTTGTTACGATGAACCATGCATTAAAATCTCTTTTAGGGGATGTGGAATATGAAGAGGGAGATCTTCTTTTAGAAAAGAAAAAAGACTATGATCAGATGTATGTTTTATCAAATAAATTCAGAAATTATGGAGCGGCATGTATTGCTTATCCTAACGTGCTCGAAATGATCGGTCAGATTTTAAAGAAAGATTATTATATTTTGCCAAGCAGTGTTCATGAAGTGATCATTGTGCCATATTCAGAAATCTATGTATGCAGTAAGTTGGATGAGATGGTAAGAGAAATCAACAGTACACAGGTTGAAGAGGAAGATGTATTAAGTAATCATGTGTATTTGTATGACAGAGTTTCCGGTAAGCTTCGTGTCGGATCATCTGTACAGACAGGGAGGATGATGGCATGAGACGATGGATGAAAGTTGTATTTTGTTTTCTTTTTGGAATCATTTTTACGAACATGTTCACTATGGATCAGGCAGTCGCAGATGAAAGCTTTGGAAAAAGAGAAATCTCAGCAGAATCATCCGTATTGACGCAGAAAAAACAAGCAGTGTTAGATATGGAAACAATGACATTTTCGTTGGAATCAGAGGCAGATGAAGACGGAGATACGATATCGAAAGGTATGATACTGACAACTGCGGGAATCACATCGGATACATATCCGGCAGTTTTGACAAAATCGGATGAGATGTTCAAAAAAGCGGCGGCAATTTCAGAAAGATCAAAAGTAGAACTGACAGTAGGAGAAGAGATTTATTATGGCAATTACAGCACTAATTATTTTGATGTAAACGGAAAACCTGCATACTGTCTTGAACCGCTGAAAGATACTCCAAATTCAGGTTCGTATGAAACGCAGGCATTAACCGGCGGAGCTGTAAGAAAAGGATTGTATTATGCATATGGCGGTCCAGGATATGAATTGTATAGGGCAAAATATGGTGCGATCGGCATTGGAGAAAATTATTCTGTAAATGACGAATACTGTATGAGTCATTGCATTTTGTCGTATCTTTATATGGGAACGGAGGAAGCGTTTCTAGGATTAGATCAGCAGGTAATTGAAAATTTAAAACAGAAGGCAAAAAATATAGAAGTATGCCGGATCCGCCGGAATCATTTTACGCGTTTTTGTTTAACTTAAATTCAGCCGGACAGACAATGGGAGGAAGTGGAAAAGACAGAGTCGGATCTATTGAGATTTATAAATATTCCGATCATCCGGAATGGATAGAAGGAAACAGATGCTATTCTCTTGCAGGAGCGGTGTTTGGTATCTATGAAAGCGGAAAAGACAAACTATTATGGGAATGACTACAGACGAATCAGGTTATGCAAAAAAGAAATATTCCGATCGAATTATGATATCAGGGAAATTAAAAGCTCCGGCCGGACATGTTATACAATTTAAGCCGCAATCTATCCGAATAGATGAAAACAAAGTATGTACATATAAGTGCACAGATCAGGCGCAGTATTATCCGATAGATCTGATTTTACAGAAAAAAGATAAAGAAACAGATCAATCAGAAGCTCAAGGAGCGGCAACATTGGAAGACGCTCAATTTTCTATTAAGTATTATTCCGGATATTATGAAAAAATCCGGCAGATTCAGGAGTAACACCGGTCAGAGAATGGATTATGAAAACGGATTCAGAAGGAAGAATAAGAATGAAAGAAGAACAAAAAGTCAGTGGAGATCCGTTTTATAAAAACACGGAAGGAGAAGTTGTTCTTCCGCTTGGAACTGTTACATTTCAGGAAATAAAAGCTCCTGAAGGATATTTGCTCAACAATGAAATTTTATAGAAACGGTTAGGGAAGAAGGCACAGGACAGACAGATACAATTTTTCAATGTCCTACAATACCTGATCAGATCATCAGAGGTAATCTGCAGATTGTAAAATTTCGTGAAGATAAAGAGGAAGAATCAGAGCAGGGCGAACAAAAAGTACCTTTGGAGGGAATTGTTTTTACAATCACATCAAAAACAACAGGCTGGCAGTGTGAAATTGTAACAGATGAAAACGGATATGCGTCAACATTCCGACAAGGAGAAGAACAGCAGAAAGGAGGTCTTGTATATGATACATATATTGTGAGCGAAAAAAAGGCGCCGGAAGGGTTGACTCCGGTAGGAGATTTTGAGATTACAATAGAAGAAGATGCGAAAACGCTATATTACATATTAGAAAATAAGAAAATATTTCTCCGGTAAAGCTCGTGAAAAAAGATAGCGAGACAGAAAAAATAATTCCTGTTGCAGGAGCGGTGTTTCGGCTTTTGGACAAAGATAAAAACCGATTACGATGACGACACATTACCCGAATGAATCAGTTTACGATCTGTTTAAAACAGACGAAAACGGAAGTTTTGTTTTGCCTGAGAAACTTCCTGCCGGAAATTATTATTTTCAGGAGGTGGAAGCGCCGCAAGGTTATCTTATAGAAGATGGATTAATTCCATTTACAATTATAGAAAATCATGACTGGGAGAAACCTTTTATTGTTGAGTCGAAAGACAGACCGGCGAAAGGGCGCATTTATATTCAAAAAAATGATTCTGTAACAGAAAAAGGAATCTCAGGAGTAAAATTTGAGATAAAGGCAGCAGAAAGATATTTGTACTCCTGACGGAACTGTTCGTGTGGAAAAAGGAACAGTAGTCGGATCATTAGTGACAGACCAAAGCGGGAAAGCATGGTCGGAAGAATTGTATCTTGGAACGTATGAGATCATAGAGACAAAGCAGGCAGAAGGTTATATTTTGCCGGAAAAGAGCGTTGAGATCGAATTAGAGTACGAAGGTCAGGACGTACCGGTTGTGACAAAAGAGACGGAAATATTAAATAAGCCTACGTCTGTAGTTATCCGAAAATCAGATGGGGAAACAAAGAAAGCACTTTCTGGCGTGAAATTTGAACTGCGGGAAAAAATATCGGAAATAAACGAAGAATCCGATGCAGAAGAGGAAGATCTCAGCGAAGAGAAAACAACATATATTACAGATGAAAATGGAGAAATACATCTTTCTTATCTGCGTCCGGGAGTCTACTGTCTTTATGAGTCTGAACCTTTGACAGGATATATAAAAAATGAAGAAGTGTGGGAGTTTCAGATCAGGGAAGACGGAACAGTAGAAGGAGAACAGGAAAAAATTCTGGAGATTGAAAATCATCATACACGGATCACGGATACACACGCCGTTTGGAAAGAAAGCAAGGCAAAAGAAATTATTGCAGGAGAGGAACATATTATCTGCGATACAGTCAATTTTAAATATATGGAAGCAAATGCATCTTATACGATGAAAGGCATATTGATGGATGCAGATACAGGAAAAGAACTGCTTCAGGACGGGAAACCGGTAACATCAGAAAAAACATTTAAGGGGAAAGACGCAAAAGACGGGATTACAATGGAATTTGATGTTGATTCAAGAAAATTTCCGGGGAAAAGAATTGTAGTTTTGAAGTATTGTATCTCGGTGATTGTTTGATTGATGCACATCGAGATCTGAGAAATCAGGAACAGACAGTATCTATTTTGAAAAAAGAAGAAGTTACGGTAAAAACCGGAGATAATAAGGTATATATGAAGCAAACGATTTTGATTATGTCGGCGTCTGTCTGTATTTTATATGCTACTTGGAAACGAAAAAAACGAAGACATTAAAAACGACCGATCAAGGATGCAGCAGCTGAATTGTTCTATTTGAGAAATTGCTTTAGAAATTTATTTAAAGATTGCTTATTAGAATTATTAAAATTAGTATTTAGAGCTTGCTCAAAATTACTGGGCTTAAAATTACTGTTTAGAATTTGCTCAAAATCAGTAGTAATATAAAGCGGTTAGTGTTATAATATTGAGAAGTAAAGACTGTTTTTCAGAACAGAGAAAGGACGTAGATTATGAGCAAAGTAGAAGAATTTATCGCCGAGACAAAACTGAATGATCTGCTGCACAAAAAAGAGGCGGAAAGTCAGAAAAATAAAGTGATCTGGGTATTGGCAATTATTGGAGCAGTGGCAGCAGTTGCAGGAATCGCTTACGCAGTGTATCGTTTCTTTACACCGGATTATTTGGAAGAGTTTGAAGATGATTTTGACGATGACTTCGATGATTATTTCAGCGAAGACGATCAGGTGTAAGAAACTGTTTGCAAAAGTAAAACAGAATATACAGGCAGAGTGTGGATGAAACTGCACCCTGCCTGTTTTGCAGTTGAAAAGGTGTCTGCTTTGCAATGATATATGGATGAAGGATTGACATAAAAGTTAACAGAAAAATTGATAAAAGAGTAAGAGTTAATGCGGTAATTTTCTGCTGTGTTAAAAAGAAAAATTATTATGAAAGGAAAAGCTTATGAAGAAAGGGCAGATTTTTGAAGGAATAATTGAAAGAGTAGATTTTCCGAATAAAGGACTTGTGAAAGTTGAAGAAGAAGGTAAAGATGCCAGATATGTGACTGTAAAAAATGCAGTACCGGGGCAAAAAGTGCGATTCATTATAAATAAATTTAAAAAAGGGAATGCAGAAGGCAGGCTGTTAGAAGTTCTGGAAAATTCCTCTCTTGAAACGAGGAAACCTGTATGCAGTATTTTTCCGGCATGCGGTGGATGCATGTATCAGACAATGCCGTATGAAGAACAGATGAAAATGAAAGAAGGACAGATCCGAAGAATTATGGATGAAGCTGTGGACGGCGAGTATTTGTTTGAAGGTGTGAAGGCAAGTCCGAAAGAATTTGCATATAGAAATAAGATGGAATTCTCATTCGGAGATGAATATAAAGATGGTCCTTTGTCGCTCGGACTTCATAAAAAAGGAAGTACTTATGATGTGCTGACCGCATCCGACTGTAAACTCGTGCATGAAGATATGAATAAAATTCTCGTGTGCGTATTAGAGTATTTTAAAGAGCGGAAGTCAGTTATTATAAAAAGATGCAGCATGTCGGATATTTAAGACATTTACTTTTAAGACGGGGAGATACGACAGGAGAGATCCTTGTCAATCTTGTCACAACAACGCAGGAAGAATACGACTTATCAGAACTGACAGAACAGCTTTTACAGCTTCCGCTTGAAGGGAAAATCGTAGGCATTCTTCATATTTTGAATGATTCTTTGTCAGACGTTGTAAAAAGCGATGAGACGAGGGTTTTATATGGTCAGGATTTCTTTTATGAAAAACTGCTCGGATTACAATTTAAGATTACACCGTTCTCCTTTTTTCAGCCAAATACAAAGGGGGCGGAAGTGCTTTATGAAACAGTGCGTGAATACATAGGCGATATCCGTGATCTGACGGTGTTTGATCTGTTCAGCGGAACAGGCACGATCAGTCAGGTGCTTGCTCCTGTGGCAAAAAAGTGATTGGCGTAGAGATTGTAGAAGAAGCAGTGGAAGCGGCAAAAGAGAATGCAGAAAGGAACGGACTTTCTAATTGTGAGTTTATTGCCGGGGATGTGTTTGAAGTGCTTGATGATATAAAGGAGAAACCGGATGTGATCATATTAGATCCGCCAAGAGATGGAATCCATCCGAAGGCATTACCGAAGATCTTGGATTATGGAGTGGATCGTATCGTATATATTTCATGTAAAATGACAAGCTTGGCGCGGGATTTAGAGTTGATACAGCAGAGAGGGTATACGGTTGAAAAAATGACGGCAGTGGATCAATTTTGTGAGACTGTGCATGTGGAGACGGTTGTTCTTTTGTCCCAACAAAAACCAGATGACACGATAGAGATCGACTTAGACCTGGACGAGCTGGATGCCACCAGTGCCGAGTTGAAAGCAACCTATCAGGAAATCAAAGATTATGTGCTGAAAGAATTTGGCTTGAAGGTTTCAAGTTTATATATTTCTCAGGTAAAACGCAAATGTGGAATTGAAGTGGGAGAAAACTATAATCTTCCAAAATCAGAAAATGCAAGAGTTCCACAATGCCCGAAAGAGAAAGAA
>ENA-OQJH01001211-OQJH01001211.1-human-gut-metagenome-genome-assembly--contig:-NODE-1211-length-11366-cov-3.315242_pt1 | contig 11366 bp, 22 predicted proteins | sample MGYA00242597_ERZ504763 | MGnify/ENA primary metagenome ERZ504763 (study PRJEB26092, sample SAMD00036359) | human gut metagenome | host: Homo sapiens | study: EMG produced TPA metagenomics assembly of... | reverse complement strand
CCGAAGAAAGTTATACCGGTTTATGTTACCTACGAAAAACTGCGGCAGCTTGTGCCGATACACCGATCCATGACTGATCGAACTGCTGTTAAAGGAGACCGGTTACGGCGATTATGCCGCAGCAATGCCAGCCGGAGACAGGCGTCATGCAAACCTTTTAATGCTGGTGGAGAAGGCGATCGCCTATGAAATACCAGTTACAAGGGACTGTTTCATTTTGTGCGCTATATTGATGAACTGCAGAAATACGATGTGGATTTCGGCGAGGCAGATCTGATCGGGGAAAACGAAAATGTCGTGCGCATTATGAGTATCCATAAGAGTAAAGGACTGGAATTTCCGGTCGTATTTGCCGCCGGGATGGGAAAAAACTTTAACCGCCAGGATACAAGAAGCCGTCTGGTATTGCACCCGGAACTTGGCATCGGTCTTGACTATATGGACGGAAAACAGCGTGTAAAATCCGTGACGATCGCAAAACGTGCTATCGCAAAGCAGATCGATATGGAAAATCTTGGCGAGGAACTGCGTGTCCTTTATGTGGCATTAACGAGAGCGAAAGAAAAGCTGATCTTAACCGGAAGTCTGAAAAAGGCAGAGGAGACACTTTCCTATATAAAAGCATTTCCAGAGGAACTGTTATCTTATCTGGGACGCGAGAGTGCAGCCGGTTATTTGGACTGGATTCTGCCTGCGGCTGCATCCTGTCAGGATAAATATCAGATACGTCTGATGCGGGCGGCAGAACTGGTGCAGGAAGAAATGGAAACACAGATCAAAGATGACTGGAACCGTTCAGCCTGCATGGAAAAGCTGCGCAGGCAGATGAAAAAAAAGTGCTGCAGTTCTCGGAGCGTTTTCACAGACGGTATGCATATGAAAATGATGTGCAGAGAAAAAATAAGTATTCCGTGTCGGAGTTAAAACATCGTGCCATGCGGGAGACGTTTGAAAAAGAGGAGGAGGCAGTTCCTGTTTTTCAATCCGAGGAGGTTGTGCCGTATGTGCCTGCATTTGCAAGAGAAATAGAGCAGCAAAGTGAGGATGCCAGCCCTGGAGCACTTCGCGGAACGGCAATGCACCGCATCATGGAGTGCTACCAGTTTCTTCCGGTGTGTCCGCAAAAGAGCAGGTCGCCGGGATGCTGGAGAAAGAACAGATCACACCGGAGATGCATGGACTGATTCGCATACCGCAGGTTGAATATTTTGTAAATGCAGATATTGGAAAACGGATGGGAGCAGCTGAAAAAGACGGAAAATTGTACCGTGAGAAACCATTTGTCATGGGATTTACGGATGAACAGTTAGACGAGTTTGGTTTTGCTGAAAACACGGAACAGGCGGAAAAGGTAATAAGCATGGGGCGTGTAGGAAATATAGGAGAAACGGAATATACAGGGAAAGAGCTGACCCTGATCCAGGGAATCATCGATGTATTCTGGATTGAAAAGGACGGTATTGTCCTTCTTGATTATAAAACAGACCGTGTGGATACGGAAAAGGAATTGTCCGAGCGTTATGCGGCACAGTTAAAACTTACGAGGAAGCGCTAAACCGAGTCTATGAAATGAGAAAGATGCAGCCGGAAATCCGCTGAAAGTAAAGGAAAAACTGTTGTATTCCTTCCGGCTTGGGAAAGTGATCCCGGTATAGAAAATTTAAAAACATTGTACAAAAGCCAGTCTGATTGGAGTTTTGTGCAATGTTAAGAAGCAGATAAGCATGCAGCAGAAAGGAAATTTGACCATGTCACAGATTATTTTAGCATCCGCGTCCCCAAGACGCCGTGAACTTTTAGAGCAGATCGGTCTTAACTTTGAGGTCTGTCCGGCAAAGGGGGAGGAGATCATCATAAAAAAGAGCCAAAAGAGGTTGTCATGGAACTTGCAGCACAGAAGGCGAGAGAAGTCGCATCCATGTTAAAAACATATGGAGATGAGCATCGGACGCTGATGACACCGCAGGATACTTTAGTCATCGGTGCAGACACCATTGTTGCCGCGGGCAGCGAAATCTTAGGAAAACCAAAAGATGAGGAAGATGCCTTCCGCATGATCTCTTTATTGTCAGGGAAAAGCCATTCGGTGTACACGGGGGTTGCTTTTGTGTTTATCGACCGGACCGGCAGGGCAGGGGAACATATCTTTTATGAAAAGACTGACGTTTTTGTCAGACAGTTAAAGAAAAGTGAAATTTTGCGTTATATTGCGACAGGAGAACCGTCGGACAAAGCCGGTGCATACGGAATCCAGGGAAAATTTGCAATTTATATTGACAAAATCGACGGTGACTATAATAATGTGGTAGGACTTCCGGTTGCAGCGATTTACAGAGAGCTTGACCGGCTTGGAATTGACCCATATACATGGTAGATAAGCGGGAAAATACAGTGTGAAAAATGAGATTTTTACACTGCACAGAATGGAGGATTATTATGTACGATGAAGCGGTAGTACAGTATTTTTTGGAACATCAGATGCAGCTTTTTAAAGAAAATGTTGCAGAATCGCCGGAGGAGGCCGAAGAATTTTTAGAGGACTGCATGGCAGTTGTCTGCAAAAATATCAAAGAAGTCCGTGCTTATTTTGAAGATGAGGGCGCAGATATTGCCGGAATGAGCAATGCGGATTTAGCAGAGGCAGAGGAAGTTTTTGCAATCCCGGACGGCAGATATCTGATCGTGGAAGCGTAGGAATGACGTTTTTATGGAATACGCTATGCCAAAATACAGATGCGTGTGAGAAATCGGTAAACAGGACAAATAGACAGGTAAGAGGAAAAAAGAATGAAACAATATGATGTGATTATTATTGGAGCCGGTCCATCTGGTATCTTTTGTGCATATGAACTGATCCATGCAAAGAAGAATCTGAAAATTTAATGATCGAGAAGGGCAGACGAATCGAAAAGAGAGAATGTCCGAAACGTAAGACAAAAGTCTGCGTTGGATGTAAACCTTGTTCCATCACGACCGGATTTGCCGGAGCGGGAGCTTTTTCTGACGGTAAACTGTCACTTTCCCCGGATGTCGGAGGAAATCTGCCGGAAATTTTAGGCTATGATAAAACCGTGGAATTATTAAAAGAATCCGATGATATTTATTTAAAATTCGGTGCAGATACAAAAGTTTACGGAGTGGATAAAGAAAAAGAGATCCGTGAGATCCGCAGAAAAGCGATCAATGCAAACTTAAAACTGATCGAATGTCCGATCCGCCACCTTGGAACAGAGGAAGGCTACAAAATCTATTCCAGACTGCAGGAGCATCTGTTAGAGCAGGGCGTTGAGATGGAATTTAACACCATGGTCAAAGATATCATCATTGAGGATAACAAGGTCAAAGGATCATTACCGAAAAAGATGAGGAATATCTTGCAGCAGAGGTTATTTCTGCAGTTGGACGAGAGGGTGCTGACTGGTTTTCACATATCTGCGGACAGCATGATATTGAAACAAAGGTAGGTACCGTAGACATTGGTGTACGTGTGGAGGTGCGTGATGAGGTCATGGAATTTTTAAATCAGAACCTCTATGAGGCAAAACTGGTTTACCATACACCGACATTTGATGATAAGGTGCGTACCTTCTGTACCAACCCGTCCGGTGAGGTCGCAACAGAATACTACGATAACGGACTTGCGGTGGTAAACGGTCACGCATACAAGTCGAAAGATTTAAAGACCAACAATACCAACTTTGCAATTTTGGTTTCCAAAAACTTACCAAACCATTTAAGACACCGATCGAGTACGGTAAACAGATCGCACAGCTTTCCAACATGCTCTGCGACGGAAAGATCTTAGTACAGACATTCGGTGATTTCAAGAGAGGAAGAAGAACAACGGAGGAACGCCTCTGCAGGAATAACCTGATCCCGACTTTAAAGGATGCTGTGCCGGGTGATCTTTCCTTAGTATTCCCGCACCGTATCATGGTCGATATTGAGGAAATGCTAATGGCGCTCGATAAGGTGACACCGGGTATTGCCAGCGACGAGACACTGCTTTACGGTGTGGAAGTAAAATTCTATTCCAACAAGGTAGTGGTCAACTCTGATTTTGAAACCAGCGTAAAAGGACTGCGTGCGATCGGAGACGGAGCATCTGTGACGAGAGGATTGCAGCAGGCATCTGCAAACGGAATTTCCGTTGCAAGAAGTATCTTAAAATCAATGGAACAATAGGACTTTCTATCAGATTGGGTAAATTAGGATGAAGAGAAAATTTACAAGGGTAGCAGCTGTGCTGTGTGGCATGTCGCTGTTATTGACCGGATGCCGGATCGGAAATAAAAATATTGTGGTTTCGAATATATTAAATGACCGTCAGGTATTCAAGATCGAGGGAACCGTCTGCAGTTTGAAAGAGGCGCGGGTTTATCTGACGAATTATCAGAATATCTACGGGACGGCATATGGTGTGGATCTCTGGAAACATGATTTCGGGGATGATTCATTGGTAAAATATATCAAAGCGGTCACAATGGAAGAATTAACCCAGGTGGTCAGCATGGATCTGCTTGCACAGTCAAGGGAAGTTGCACTTTCAGAGGATGAGCTTTCTGCAATATCAGAGGCGGCGGCAGAGTATTATGCATCACTTTCAAAAGAAGAAAATACTTATCTTGAAGTGACGGAGAGCGATATCAGCGAATATTATCAGCATTACGCATTAGCACAGAAACTTTATAATTCGCTGACAAACAGTGTAAATGAGGAAGTCAGTGACGATGAGGCGCGTGTGATCGAGATCATGCAGATATTTGTCGCAGACAGTACAAAGGCAAGTGATGTGGCAGCAAAGTTAGAGCGTGGAGATGATTTTGCATCTGTGGCAAATAACTATAATGAACTTTCTTCCATACAGACTACGGTGGCCAGGATGAACTGCCCAAAGAGGTCGAGGAGGTTGCGTTTAATCTTGATAATGGACAGACGTCGTCTATGATCCAGGCAGGCAAAGGGTTTTATTTTATTAAATGCCTGAATAAATATAATGAGGAACTGACAGAGGCAAACAAGTCCAATATCGTGGAAAAAAGAGAAAAAGAGGCATTTGATGATGTCTATAATCAGTTTGTGGCGGGACTGAATTCCAGTATCAACAAAGATATGTGGGATGAACTCACATTAGATACCACAGATGGTATACAGACGGACAGTTTTTTTGAGATTTTTGAAAAACATTGTGGGGAAATATAAGGGAAAAGAGGATGAAATATGACAAAAGATATGACGAATGGTTCTCCGATGAAGCTGATTTTAGGTTTCTCCATTCCACTTTTGTTTGGATATCTGTTTCAGCAGTTTTATAATCTGGTGGATACACTCATTGTCGGAAGATTTCTCGGTGTGGATGCACTTGCAGCGGTAGGTTCCACCGGATCTTTAAACTTTTGATCATCGGATTCTGTATGGGTGTCTGCAACGGTTTTGCAATTCCACTGGCACATAAATTTGGTGCCGGGGATTACCGTGGACTGCGTGCATTTATGGTAAATGCCATTTATTTATCTGCAATTTTTGCAGTGGTCATGACGGCAGTCACAGTAGTATTCTGCCGCCCGATCTTAGAACTGATGCGCACGCCGGACAACATTATCGACGGGGCGTATCTGTATATCGTGATCATTTTTGCAGGAATACCGGCAACATATTTGTATAATCTTATTTCGGCCATCATCCGTTCGATGGGAGACAGCAAGACCCCCGTCGTGTTTTTGGTAATCTCATCTGTGATGAATATTGCGTTAGACCTTGTATTTATCATAAATCTTCATCTGGGTGTAGCTGGCGCATCACTTGCAACGGTGATCTCTCAGGCAGTGTCCGGAATCGGATGCCTGATCTACAGCTGGAAAAAATTTGAAATCCTGCATCCGGATGCAGAGGAACGCCGGTGGAACAGTTCTTATATGAAAACACTCTGTGGCATGGGTGTGCCGATGGGACTGCAGTATTCCATCACGGCAATTGGAAGCGTTATTTTACAGAGTGCAGTCAATACGCTCGGTTCAAACGCAGTTGCATCCATGACCGCCGGAAGCAAGATAGGAATGTTTTTCTGCTGCCCGTTTGATGCGATGGGATCGACGATGGCAACTTATGGCGGACAGAATGTCGGTGCAAAGAAAATGGATCGTATTTCGAAGGGATTAAAGGCATGTTCCATGCTTGGAATCGGATATGCGATCCTTGCATTTGTTATTCTTGCGCTGACCGGAAGAAATCTTGCACTGTTCTTCGTGGAACGCGCTGAGGTGGAAGTCATCGGGAATGTATACCTGTTTTTATTGATCAACAGTGCATTTTACATTCCACTCGCATTTGTCAATATCGTCCGTTTCCTGATCCAGGGTATGGGATACAGCAAGTTTGCAATCTTAGCAGGTGTCTGTGAGATGGCGGCGAGAACGCTCGTCGGATTTGCATTAGTGCCGCTGTTTGGTTTTCCGGCAGCATGTTTTGCAAGCCCGGTCGCATGGATCTTCGCGGACGCATTTTTGTTCCCGGCGTACCGGCATGTGTACCGGAAGACGGAAAAGATGCTGAACGTGAGCATACAATAGTGGTTTTGCCGGAACAAAACGTGAGTACCATATAGATAATAACAGAAAGTAAAGAGGAAAAATATGAGTATATTAAATGTTGAACATCTGACCCATGGCTTTGGCGACCGTGCAATTTTTGAGGATGTTTCATTCCGCCTGCTTGCGGGGGAACATATCGGATTAGTTGGAGCCAATGGCGAGGGAAAGTCCACATTTATGAACATTGTGACCGGAAAACTGATGCCGGATGAGGGAAAAGTTGAGTGGGCGAAAAATGTGCGGACCGGATATCTGGATCAGAATTCCACCCTGCAGAAGGGGATGACAATCGAGAGCGTCCTAAAGTCGGCGTTTGCGTGGCTGTTTGAGCAGGAAGAACGCATGAATGAGATCTGCGATCAGTTAGGCAGTGCCGATCCGGATCAGATGGATGCCATGATGGAAGAACTTGGTGTGATCCAGGATATGCTGACGATGCATGATTTCTATGTTATCGACAGCAAAGTGGAGGAGGTTGCGCGAGCACTTGGATTATTGGAACTGGGACTTGACCATGATGTTTCAGATTTAAGCGGTGGACAGCGTATGAAGGTGCTGCTTGCAAAGCTTCTTTTAGAGAAACCGGACATTCTTCTTTTGGATGAGCCGACAAACTATTTAGATGCAGACACATTGCATGGCTGACGCGTTATCTGCAGGAGTACGAGAATGCGTTTATCCTGATCTCACACGATATCCCGTTTTTAAATGACGTGGTAAATATCATTTATCATATGGAAAATCAGAGACTTGACCGCTATGTAGGAAATTACGATAAGTTCCAGGAAGTTTATGCAGTGAAAAAATCACAGCTTGAGGCTGCATACCGCAAACAGCAGCAGGAGATCAGTGAGTTAAAAGATTTTGTGGCGCGCAACAAGGCCCGCGTTGCTACGAGAAATATGGCGATGTCCCGTCAGAAAAAACTTGATAAAATGGATGTGATCGAGCTTGCCGCAGAGCGTCCAAAGCCGGAGTTGATTTCAAACTTGGAAGGACACCGGGAAAATATATCTTTGAGACCAAAGATCTTGTCATCGGGTACGATGAACCGTTATCAAAGCCGCTTAATATTTCTATGGAACGCGGTCAGAAGATCGCCTTAGTCGGTGCAAACGGTATCGGAAAGACGACTTTACTGCGCAGTATTTTAGGACTGGTTCCGGCTTTATCAGGGGAAGTCACTCTGGGGGAAAATTTAGAGATCGGTTATTTTGAGCAGGAGATCAAAGGGGAAAATAAAAATACCTGTATCGAAGAAATCTGGGAAGAATTTCCGGCTTTTTCCCAGTACGAAGTGCGTTCAGCACTTGCAAAATGCGGTCTGACCACAAAGCATATCGAAAGCCAGGTGCGTGTACTTAGCGGTGGTGAGCAGGCGAAAGTACGTCTGTGCAAACTGATGAACCGCACGACTAACATCCTGCTTCTGGACGAGCCGACGAACCATCTGGATGTGGATGCAAAAGACGAATTAAAGCGTGCTCTAAACGAATACCGCGGAGCAGTACTTTTGATCTGTCATGAGCCGGATTTCTATCAGGATGTGGTGAACGCCGTGTGGGACTGCTCAAAGTGGACGACGAAGATTTTATAAAAAATGTGGGGCTGGATTTCAAAAGGTAAAAATACCCTTTGAAAAAACAGCCTATATTTATTCATAAGCTAGGAGAGAGAAATGAAGCCGGATTATTATGAAGATTTTACCTGTATAGCAGACCGGTGCAGTTTTACATGCTGCAGGGAATGGAAGATCGGGGTGGATGAGGACACTTTTGTAAAGTGGAAACACACTCTGACGCCGGACGGGATGTATGATACAGATAGAGGACAGCAGGCAAAAAAAGAAAAGCTGAGTGGGTATGTAAGAAAGAAGGATGGCAGCAGAGTCATCGGATTAAATAAAGAGAAAAATTGTCCATTTCTGAATGGCAAAAAATTGTGCAGATTGGTTCTTACTTATGGGGATGAGATACTTCACAGACCTGTCAGCTTTTTCCAAGAGAGATCCATACCTTTAACGAAGATGTCACAGAATACGCCCTGATGCCGTCTTGTCCGGCGGTCATTGATCTGTTGCGGAAAAGAGAACATATTTCATTTTCCGGAGAGATGGATACATCTGCTTATCGGGAACTTGCGCCGCTTGTGAACTTGCGCGCATTTTTAATGAAGCTGATGGAGGATGGAGCGCATACGCCGGAGCATAATCTGATGAAGATTTTTTATGTGCTGCTTGATCTATATGAGCGTGTGGAAGATGAGCAGGCAAAAGATGGTGTATGGAAAATAAGCAGGTAAAAGATGCGGCAGAAGATGCGTTGGGACTGGATTTGACAGACATGGCAAAAATGTATCCGGGTGGATTCCTTTTAGAACTTTCAGAAACGATTGATGGAATTGAACAGACACTGCAGTATTCCATTGAGGAGCGCAACGAACTCTTGCTCGACCTTGCAGAGAATTATCGCAGGGAAGGTTTATATGAAAAATACTTAGAGCCAGTGGCACAGCTTGCAGAACAGTTGTCCGCACAGGGAATCAATGAGAAAGTCGTAAAAGAATGGCAGGAGTTTGAAGTGCAGTTTTTGAAATACCAGCGTTGATGCGGCGGTTCCTTTTGACAGAGTTGTATGCAGATTCTTTAAAGCCGGAGGGAAATTTAGAGGAGATGGTCGTACAGGTGCAGTGGATCGCAATGGAATATGCCACAATAAGGCATGCTGTTTTTCTGCACTGGCTGTTAAGTCAGGGGGAGGGGAGCTTCTGCGAAGAAGGAATTTCAACTTCCTGCCGAAGAGGAATTTCCTACGAAGATGTGCGTGATTATATGGTTGTGGTCTCCCGCATGACGGGATATGAGGAAGATGATATTTACGAATATTTGGAAAACAGTTTTGAACATATCATCTGGGACTGGGGATATTTTGCGTTGATTTGTGGTTGACATATTCTGTTAAATGTATTATTGTATTAATTAGATAATACACAAAGGAGGCAAAAGTTATGAAAAAGGAACATCGAAACAAAATGATCGCTCCGATTATCATTGCAGCAGTTCTGATCGTGTATTATGTTGCAATTGCTGCGGTATTTATGCTGATCCCGGATCTGACTGTCATCATGAAATTATTGATGGTAATTATTCCGCTGGCACTGGCAGGAGTAGCATTTGCAGTAACCGTAGAACGTGTGCAGGAGATAAGGAGTGGAGAAGAAGATGATCTTAGTAAATACTGATTATATCAGCGGCAAAAATTTAGAAATGCTTGGTCTGGTAAAGGGAAGCACGATCCAGAGTAAAAATATTGGAAAAGATATTACACAGAGTTTCAAAACATTAGTTGGCGGAGAGTTAAAGGCATACAATGAAATGATGAATGAGGCTAGAGCACTTGCAACAAAGCGCATGGTGGAAGAGGCAGAGAGCTTAGGTGCTGATGCGGTTGTAAATATCCGTTATGCATCTTCTGCAGTTATGCAGGGGGCAGCAGAAGTCATTGCATATGGTACGGCTGTAAAATTTACAAACTAGCAGAAATTTCTTGACTTATAGTGCACTTCAAGTTGTAGAATTTATAAGTACTTCCGATGGGGAAGCAGATGATAGAATCCGTCAACGGAAAGGAGCAATACAATTATGAAGACTATAAGTAGAGAAGAATTTGAAAAACAGAACGTATTTGGAACGGGTGCGGAGAATACAGGATTTGCACAGTATTTTTATCGGTAATTCTTATCTGAATCTACTGACAGATCCGAAGAACTGTGCTGTATTTATGGCAAATGTGACATTTGAACCGGGATGCCGTAATAACTGGCACATTCACCACGCAGCAAAAGGCGGTGGACAGCTTTTGATCTGCACAGCAGGAGAGGGATGGTATCAGGAAGAAGGAAAAGAGGCATTTGAAAAATGATTTTTCATTTTTCAAATGCCTCTTTTGGAATCACAGATTACTTATAAGGTGTAAAAGATATGGCTGCTATAGAGGTTAACGGTGATCTCCCATATAAAACAGTGCAACGGTACCCGGACCGGAATGTGCACCAATCGTAGCACCGATATAATCAATCATGAAATTTTCATATCCAAAACGTTCTTTGATCAGATCAGCAACAAACTGTGCATCTTCCGGGCAGTCACCATGACTGATAAAGATAATATCATTTTTATCTTTCCAGTCACCGAGTTGTTTTTCCATGCAGTCGACCAGTCCGATCAGTGATTTCTTGCGGCCGCGCACTTTGCTTAACATGACAAGATGTCCCTCATCATCGACATGAAGTACCGGTTTTAAATTGATCATCGTACCTACAATTGCAGCTGTCTTAGAGAGACGTCCGCCGCGATGCAGATGAAAAGATCGTCCACGGTAAAATTATGTACGAGATGATATTTGTTTTCTTCTAACCAGACAGCAATTTCATCCAGATTTTTTCCAGCTTCCTTTAACTGAACTGCTTTATAGACTAAGAGCCCCTGACCTAATGTTGCGGCAAGTGAATCCACAACTACGATACGGCGGTCTGGATATTTTTCACATACGTCTGCTGCGGCGATCCTGCAGCTGTTAAAACTTCCGCTGAGACCGGAAGAAAATGCGATATGGAGAATATCCACATCATTTTCTTTCAGAATCGATTCATACAAAGTAGCAGCTTCTTCGGGATTCGCCTGTGAGGTGGTCGGTAATGATCCGGCACGCATTTTATCATAAAACTCTTTGACCGGCATTGGATTTTCCCAGGTGTAGGATGTGCCTTCTAAGGTGT
>ENA-OQJH01001210-OQJH01001210.1-human-gut-metagenome-genome-assembly--contig:-NODE-1210-length-11370-cov-1.782265_pt1 | contig 11370 bp, 15 predicted proteins | sample MGYA00242597_ERZ504763 | MGnify/ENA primary metagenome ERZ504763 (study PRJEB26092, sample SAMD00036359) | human gut metagenome | host: Homo sapiens | study: EMG produced TPA metagenomics assembly of... | reverse complement strand
AAAAAAGAAAGAGGATAGAATATCCAAACAGATACTTTGTCTGAAGTAAAACAGATACTCTATTTGAAATAAAATAGAGCCTTTATTTGCCCTAAACAGAGCCTCTGTTTGGAATAAATAGAACCTCTATTTTCTCCAAAGGAAGCCTCTGTTTTCTAAAACTGTATCTTTGTTTTTCCGAAATGAAAACCCGGTTTCCGTGTGACTTAATTTGTTTTTATAGTGACTTAAATTGTTTCTACAATGACCTAATTTGTTTTTATAATGACTTAAAAGCCTAAAATATAGCAATTAAGAGTACTATTTTTGAACTATGTACTTTTTTGTCATCAGGTTCGTATGATTTACTCACCTCATTTTTATCAGATACGTTATCTTTGCAATACTTAAATGAATGAAAATACCATGAATCGAATGAAACATTTATTTTGTGTTCTTTTACTAGCAGCTTTAGGAAGTTTTTCTTTCAAGGCAAACGCTTACACCGAACGCAATATGCTGCAAAAAGCGGTAGACAAAACTACGTTGAAAAACGTGTTGGTAATGAAACAAGCATGGGTGCCTTATCCTGCTTATACAGATCGCGCCGCCTGGGATTCTTTGATGGGCCCCAATAAGCAACGCCTCATCGAAGCCGGCGAAAAACTCCTCGACTATAAATGGCAACTGATACCTGCCACCGCTTATCTGGAATACGAACGCAGCGGTAACCGTAAAATAATGGAAGTCCCTTATGACGCCAACCGCCAGGCACTTAACGCCTTGATGCTCGCCGAACTGGCCGAAGGAAAAGGGCGTTTTATCGACCAATTACTGAACGGAGCATATATGAGCTGCGAAATGAATTCATGGGTTCTATCCGCACACTTGCCCCGTCAGAGCAGCAAACGTTCACTTCCCGACTTCCGCGAACAGATTATCGACCTCGGTTCAGGCGGATACGGAGCTTTAATGGCTTGGGTACACTATTTCTTCCGCAAACCATTCGACAAAATCAATCCTGTGGTATCTTTGCAAATGCGTAAAGCATCAAAGAACGTATTCTCGATCCGTATATGAACGACGACGAAATGTGGTGGATGGCTTTTAACTGGAAACCGGGAGAAATCATCAATAACTGGAATCCCTGGTGTAACTCCAATGCCCTGCAATGTTTCTTACTGATGGAGAACAATAAGGATAAGTTGGCGAAAGCTGTTTATCGCTCCATGCAGTCAGTCGATAAGTTTATCAACTTCGTGAAATCCGATGGTGCCTGTGAGGAGGGAACCTCTTACTGGGGACATGCCGCCGGAAAGCTCTATGACTATTTGCAGATACTCTCTGATGGCACAGGCGGTAGACTGTCTCTGTTCAATGAACCGATGATTCGCCGGATGGGAGAATATATGTCCCGCTCATACGTGGGCAATGGTTGGGTGGTGAATTTTGCTGATGCATCGGCACAAGGCGGGGGCGATCCTTTGTTAATCTATCGCTTCGGTAAAGCTGTAAACAGCGATGAAATGATGCACTTTGCCGCATACCTGTTGAATGGAAGAAAACCGTATGCTACCATGGGAAACGATGCTTTTCGTTCGCTTCAATCTCTACTTTGCTGTAATGAGCTGGCAAAAGCAACTCCGAAACATGATATGCCGGATGTACCTGGTATCCCGAAACGGAATTCTGTTATATGAAGAATAAGAACGGTATGTTTGTTGCCGCTAAAGGCGGATTTAATAACGAAAGTCATAACCACAACGATGTAGGAACCTTTTCTTTATATGTAAATACAATTCCTGTGATAATTGATGCCGGTGTAGGTACATATACCAAACAGACGTTCGGCAAGGACCGCTATACCATCTGGACCATGCAGAGCAACTATCATAACTTGCCGATGATTAACGGAGTACCGCAGAAATTCGGGCAGGAGTATAAAGCTACCAATACCGTTTGCAATGAGAAGAAACGGATGTTCTCTACGGATATAGCTACTGCTTATCCGGCAGAAGCGAAAGTGAAAAGCTGGGTTCGCTCTTATGCTCTTGATGATAAAAAACTTATTATTGGTGATATTTATACGTTGGATGAGGCTATTGCTCCTAATCAAATGAACTTTTTAACTTGGGGCAATGTGACTTTCCCGTCAGCCGGAAAAATCCGCATCGAAGTAAAGGGACAAAAGGTAGAAATGAACTATCCGTCGCAGTTTAAAGCCGAACTGGAAACAATCAAACTGGATGATCCGCGCCTGTCTAACGTATGGGGAAAAGAGATTTACCGCATCACACTAAAGACTGAAGAAAAGAAAGTGACTGGTAAATATGGATTTGTTATTCAACAGGTGAAGTAGGATGAAATAGATTTTAAAGCTAGAAAAAATTAAAGTAATAAACAATTAAATCACAGTAAGATGAAAAAGTATTAATTTGCCGGGCTTTTGGTCCTTGCAGGAGTAAGCGTAAGTGCGCAGAACCTGATAAAAAACGAAAAATTCGCCACTGAAGTAAAGACTAAAGTGACTAATGCCAACAAAGCTACCGCAGGAGAGTGGTTTATCATGAATAATGAAGCTGACGGCGTAACTACTATTGCCTGGGAAGAAACAGGAGATGCCAAATATCCGAATGCAATGAAATTGGATAACTCCGGTGCCGAAAAGAATCTCTCTTGGTATAAAGCTTTCCTGGGACAACGTATTACCGATGGTTTGGACAAAGGTATCTATGTTCTTACTTTCTATGCAAAGGCTAAAGAAGCAGGAACTCCAGTCAGTGTATACATCAAGCAGACCAATGAGGAAAAGAACGATAATGGCAAGTACAATACTACTTTCTTCATGCGTAGAGACTATGACGCAGATGCTCAACCAAATGCTTCGGGCGCACAATACAATTTTAAAATTAAAGATGCCGGTAAATGGACTAAAGTAGTGGTTTATTATGATATGGGACAAGTGGTAAATGCTATTAGCAGCAAGAAAGCAAATGCTAACTTGGAAGTGTCTGATACAGACGATGATGCTGCTATTCTGAAAGATTGTTATGTGGCTATTCTTTCCCAGAACAAAGGTGGCGTTGTAGAAATCAGCGACGTGACATTGAAGAAGAAATAAAGAGCAAAGGATTTAATATAGTAGGTTAACAAAAATAGGGCAGTGAAGTAGTGATACTTCGTTGCCCTATTTTTTTTGTTATATGAATATAATGGAGAGTTCCGAATAAATAAATGTATGAAACAGTCAATCTCCCTTCGGGACTGATTTCATGCGATTTATTGAATTCCGAGTTTCTTCTTCAGTTCCTTAGGCAGAGAATCTTTGTGTACCATCACACAGATTGTTTTAGCACGTACATAGCTTTCAGACATATTCAGATAACCTCCGGATTTGTTGCTTTCCGCTCCCCAGGAATTCTTGGTGATATAATATTTAGTACCATTCTGATCTTTCACAATACCGGTGATGTGCATCAGGTGGTCGTCAGTTGTCACAAACTTCTCGTAACCATCCTGACGGATTTCCGGTGTTACGTTGATTTCCGGATAAGGATGCTCAAACTTGAACACTTCGTCCATTCGTTGATATTTTGGCATTTTCTCAAAACGGGCACGGTCGGTAGTCGAGTAATCTTTCACATCCTCCACTTGCGGGTTAATGGCGATTCCGTTCTTGAAAGAGAAACCCTGTTCGCTTACGTCACCGTCCAACATACGGTATATCCTTTGTTCAGTGCATAGTCGATAACCCCGATCAGTTCGTCCAACGGAAGATTATACATCGGCTGGTTTTCCCAGTTGTCGGGAACTTCAGGTGAGAATGTCTCATAATAAGGCTTGTGAGTGAAACTAGTCAACTCAACGTAATCATCCATATTCAATCCCAGACTTCAGTGAAAGATTGAGGAGTATATTCTTTTCCTTTATAAGTGAATTTTTCGGGAAGCTTGCCCAGATAAATGTCGAACAGATTATTAATAAGTGCATCAAATTGCGGAGTACGCTTTTTAGATTCAATATTTGCGTCTACCAATGCTTTGAGGTAGCGTGACAATGCTCCGTGATTGTGGTCTTTGTTATCGCCCAGCAATCCGGTGTACACTTCTTCCGGAACGATTCCCGCTTTCTTATAAGCGTTTTTGAAAGTGTGTGCCAAACTTCCTTCACCGATACTTCCTTTACCACGACGGAGATAATTGTCCTCCATCTGATTCATGTACTTTTGGCGGACGATAAACATTTCCGAGAGATCATATTCTCCTTTTCCCATTCGGAGCAGTTCCGACTCCATGAAAGAAGCGGTGGCAAAGCACCAGCAGGTTCCTGTGGAACCTGATCTTTAACAGGCGTTGCTTGGTGGGATACAACGGTTGTGAACTCATAACCGGGTGTTTGTGCAAAAGAGGTTACGACCAATAATAGGAGCGCAACCGACATAAATAGCTTTTTCATAATGTGTTTTATTATCTTTCTTCTGCAAATGTATAAAAAAAGCGAAGATACTCGAAAGTTCCTCGCTCTATTTATTATAATTAGTGTGTTTATTTACATGGCAACCTGCTGTGACAGCAGTTTTTGAAGTTTACCGTTTAATGTTTGGCACATGGCACCATTTCCCATTGCTTGATAGCGTTTAATACGGTACTGTAACATCATAATTTTTTCATTTGCATTCTTTTTCATAATTTGTTTCCTCTTTTTTTGCCCTCCACGTTTTGAAGAGCGGTTTTACATCTTGTTTTCTCTAATAACACTGCAAAGATACAAATTGTTTTCGAATTATATGCTGTAAAACATAAAAATCTTCTTTTTTCTTTTGAATTTTCTTTTTATAAGGGTTCGAACACGGTCTATATTACAAACCTGTTACAAAATTCCCGGATTTTCCCATCAATGACAATATTATTCTTATCTATCACATTTTTATGTACTTATCTAGGTATTCAGAAAATATTCTTCTATTTTTGTCAGTCAGCAACCTTATTAATAGAATAAACCAAACACTTATATGAAAACATTCACCCATCTTTTGTGCGTCCTGATTTTGTCGATTGTACTGTTTGCTTGTAACAATGCTCACTTCCTCAAAGAAGAATCCTACCGGAATCAAGTAGTTCAAGACTTTGAGCAGAAAAAACAGGCACTTCCTCATGGAGATTTATTTGCGATCTTTGGTGATTCCGCTCTGTCAGTGTACGAGCGCGAAGCATTGATGTTTCTCTACGCTTATATGCCGATAGGGGATGTGACGGACTATCCGGGAGATTATTACTTGGAGAATGTCCGGCTGTCGAAGCAGACACGTGACGAGATGCCTTGGGGCAAAGAGATTCCCGATGAAGTGTTCCGTCATTTTGTTCTGCCGATCCGGGTGAATAACGAGAATCTGGATGATTCCCGTCGTGTGTTTTATGGTGAACTAAAGACAGGGTGAAGGGGCTGCCGATGAAAGACGCGATATTAGAGGTGAACCACTGGTGTCACGAGAAGTGGTCTATCGTCCGAGTGATGCGCGCACCAGCTCACCATTGGCATCTGTCAAAACAGCGTATGGACGTTGTGGCGAAGAGTCTACATTTACGGTGGCTGCGCTCCGGGCAGTCGGTATTCCGGCACGGCAAGTGTATACGCCCCGCTGGCGCATACGGATGATAACCATGCTTGGGTGGAAGCATGGGCGGATGGACATTGGTACTTCTTTGGAGCTTGTGAACCGGAACCGGTTTTGAACCTGGGATGGTTTAATTCCCCTGCCAGTCGGGGAATGTTGATGCATACCAAGGTTTTCGGACGTTACAACGGTCCGGAAGAGATTATGCTTGAGACGCCGAATTATACAGAAATCAATGTGATTGATAATTATGCCCCTACTGCCAAAGCTATCGTAACGGTGACGGATGCCGACGGTCAACCGGTAGCAGATGCCAAAGTCGAATTTAAGATATACAATTATGCGGAGTTTATACAGTAGCCACGAAATATACAGATGCAGAGGGGAAAGCCAGCCTGACTGCCGGTAAAGGAGGATATGTTGGTTTGGGCATCCCGCAACGGACAATTTGGTTATGCCAAAAATCTCATTTGGAAAAGATGATGCATTGCAACTCTCTTTAAATAGGAAAGAAGGTGAAGTCTATTCCTTGCCAATGGATCTTGTACCTCCGGTGGAAGGAGCGAATATTCCCGAAGTCACTCCCGAACAACGGGTGGAAAATGATCGGCGGATGGTGCAGGAAGATTCAATCCGCAATGCGTATGTAGCAACAATGATGACGGAAAAACAGGCCAAAGAGTGGATAGATAAACTATATGGAAATACCTTACAACCGGAAAAGAAAGAAAAATTAGTAAACTTCCTGGTTGCTTCGCGAGGAAACCACCAAACCTTGAAAGACTTCCTTTCAGCTATCCGAAAAGAGAAAGACGCTGTTTCATGGGAAGAAATACGGGCTATATGGATATTAGAGAGTCTTTCGGCTAAAGATCTCCGCGATGTAACTCTGGATGTATTGAATGATCATCTGCTGACTAATATCTCGGATTGGGAGAAGATAGAGGCTGATTTATTTAAAAGAATGTACCTCAATCCTCCTCGTATAGCCAATGAAATGTTGACTCCTTATAAAAAGGTACTTCGTGAAGCCATTGAAAAAACAGTGTACCAGTCTGTGCCCGATAGCATGAAACGTGATCCCAAAGTATTAATAGAATGGTGCAGAAAAGAGATTAAAATCAATAATGAACTGAATTCCCAACAGATTCCTATCTCTCCGATGGGAGTATGGAAAGCACGGGTGGCTGATGAAAAGTCGCGTGACATATTCTTTGTGGCAGCTTACCGGAGCATGGGATGGGCGTCCGCTGCCTGGATTGATGAAGTGACCGGAAAGGTGCAGATTCTAAATGAAGAATTTGCAAAGGAAGATGTCAACTTCGATACGGCAGAAGCTGCACAGTCTCGAAAGGGAGTATTGCAAGCTACTTATACTCCTATCCGCTCTGTGGAAGATCCTAAATATTATTCGCATTTCACTCTTTCCAAGTTTAAAAACGGCACATTCCAGTTGCTTAATTATGACGAAGGAGAGACGGATATGGGGGATGGAACTACCTGGCGTAATTTGTTAAAATATGGGAGAGAGCTTGATGAAGGCTATTATATGATGGTGACCGGAACTCGGTTGGCAAGTGGCGCGGTGCTTTCCAACAGTACATTTTTTACTATAGAACCCGGTAAGACAACCACCGTTGACCTTGTGATGCGTGAAAGCAAAGATCAGGTGCAAGTGATCGGCAATTTTAATTCGGAAGCGACCTATCGTCCGGTTGACAGCACTGAACAGTGGAGTATTCTGCAAACCTGTGGACGTGGCTATTTTATAGTGTGTGCTTGGAGTAGGGCAGGAACCTACCAATCATGCGCTAAGAGATATAGCCGCTTTGGGCAATGACTTCGAACAATGGGGGCGTAAGATGGTCTTTCTTTTTCCTTCGGAAGAACAATACAAGAAATTTAATGCCGACGAATTCAAAGGACTTCCGTCTACCATCACCTACGGTATTGATGTCGATGATAGCATCCGCAAAGAAATTGTACAGGCTATGAATTTAAACAATTCTATTCTGCCGGTGTTTATCATTGCAGATACATTTAATAGGGTAGTCTTTGTTTCTCAAGGATATACAATCGGTTTGGGTGAGCAATTGATGAAAGTTGTACATGGGTTATAGAAAAGAGGAGGTATACAATAATCGTTAATTCTTGCCCTTAATGCGTTTTTTCGGAAAAGAATGATTACGTTTGCAGCAAATTATGACTAAGTACATTTTTTGCATATTAGCATGTGCATTTCTGGTATTGGGATTTAGTAATGTTTCCAATAAAGAATTGCAGGGATTCCAGAAAAAACTGAAACCTCGTCTAATGACATGCGATATGAAGCAGTGTCATGCTGTTGCGTTTCTTCTGCCGGCTTCGACAAGCCAGGTAAAGATTCTCATTCGCAGTTTGTTGACGAGACATCCACTTGTAATGTTAGTGACTGCATTTTTGACAATATCTCTTTTCCGAGAAGCATTGTTCCTTTCAAGAACCTGAAGTTCAATACCAATACTGTCATTATACAGATATTGAGCTCTCTGAATGTTATGCTTCCGGAGAATCGTTTGGGGCATACCGGCCTTGATGTCAATTACACTAAATATTCGTGTAAGTATTACGTCTATACATTGGCGCATATTCTCATTTAGACTATATTCTTATCTTTGGGTAAGGTGAGGTGCCTATTCAGATCCTCCATCTACCATCATTTCCTTTATTTATTATCTTAGTTTTATTCATGTTAACATGGAAAACAAAGAAATGTATTTCCTATGACTTGGAACAAAGGACGGATATTGATGTGCCTGTCTTTAAGGATTAAAATATTGTGTTCCCGTTGTGAAACGGGAGTTACGTCGTATAAAAGCAAGGATATATACCGAAGTGGTTTCAGGCAAGTGTTATCCGCCGATTGCTTCTATATGGTGATGAGGAAGGCCCAATGGGATTAACTTTCATGTGTGTCTAAATTTTGTAATGGTTTTACCATTGGGCGCCTCTTCTTTTTTTGAATAAGATTATACAACCTAATTTTTTATATTACTATGATTCATTTATTACTATCTATCTTGCGATGATGGGCTTACGTTCCTCATCGGTTTTTTTGTCGCTGCGGTCATTAAGTTGATTGCCTATGCGGCCGATTCATTTGATTTTTATAGTTCTCACCGTTTGGAGCTACTCCGTTTGCGACGCTGGCGTCAGCATCGGCAAAAGGTGGAGAGATTAGTCCGACAGATTCCCATTGCAGATGAAGATGCTTTGGGAGATTTCCGTGAAGATTACAGTAAGGGGATCGATAGAAACTTTACTGGTTATTCCGGCTATTATCATGGCGTGAGTCCGGGAGCTTCTGAAAATAATCTGATGAATTATTATTATTCACAGGATACCCGCGAATTCTTTCTTCGGGAAGAAGAGCAGGCACATGTCAATAAGAAGAACTCAAAGAAACTTACTAACAACAAACAATAAAAGAAAACTAATTTATGGAAAATATAGATTTTGCTACCTTGTTTCAAGGTATTGGTACAATGATGGCAAGCGGATGGGTGCTTGCTTCTGCAAGAGTTTTTTTAGTACTTCTCGGTTTGTTACTGATCTATTTAGGCTGGAAGGTATACTCGAACCGATGGTAATGATTCCGATGGGATTGGGAATGGTAGCTATCAACTGCGGAACCCTCATTATGCCCGACGGTACACTGGGTAATCTCTTTCTCGATCCGATGCTTTCAGATACAGATCAATTAATGAATACTATGCAGATAGATTTCCTGCAACCTGTTTATACCCTGACGTTTAGTAACGGGCTGATAGCTTGTTTTGTCTTTATGGGTATCGGGACGCTTCTAGATGTCGGCTTCCTGCTTCAGAAACCATTTGCAAGTATATTCCTGGCTTTGTGCGCAGAGCTGGGCACTTTTCTGACAGTACCTATTGCTTCTGCTCTTGGTCTGACTCTGAAAGAAAGTGCATCTGTGGCTATGGTGGGTGGAGCCGACGGACCAATGGTGTTGTTTACTTCGTTGGCATTGGCAAAGCATCTCTTTGTTCCTATTACGGTGGTTGCTTATCTTTATTTGGGCTTAACGTATGGAGGCTATCCTTACTTGGTAAAACTGTTGGTTCCCAAACGCTTCCGAGCTATTAAGATGGTGACAAAGAAAGCTCCGAAGAATTACGACGCTAAAGTGAAACTGGCTTTCTCTGCTGTTCTTTGTGCTATTCTCTGTTTCTTGTTCCCGGTAGCTTCTCCTTTGTTTTTCTCTTTGTTCCTGGGTGTTGCTGTTCGTGAGTCGGGTATGAAACATATCTATGATTTTGTGAGTGGTCCGTTGCTTTATGGCTCCACTTTTATGTTGGGCGTACTGCTGGGTGTACTTTGTGATGCACATCTGTTGCTCGATCCGAAGATTTTGAAACTATTAGTATTAGGTATTGTAGCATTATTACTTTCCGGTATCGGAGGAATAATCGGAGGATATATCATGTATATTATTAAACGGGGTAATTACAATCCGGTAATCGGTATTGCAGCTGTTAGCTGTGTACCCACTACCGCGAAGGTTGCACAAAAGATTGTAAGCAAAGATAATCCGGACTCATTTGTTCTGGGAGATGCTTTGGGAGCTAATATCTCGGGCGTAATTACTTCGGCTATTATTACTGGTATTTATATTACGATAATTCCATATTTATAAATAAAAGTATAGCAGTTTCTTGAGATACTGTTGGTAATGATGCAAAAAGAAATGGTGAACAAAAGCTTGAAGGCTGTATGTTCACCATTTCTGTCTTGTATTAGTACTATTATGAGACGATATCTCATCCCTTGTCGCCATATTTATCCATGTAAAGCGGCATCAATCGTTTCTTTTACTCTTCGTATGGAAGTTACATTTCGTTCGTATTCGTTGATGTGTACCGTGCCTCCCATGGAGACGGCTTCATTTTTGAATATCATTTCGCTCTGAATACTTTCACGTGCCGAAAAATGAAACTCGTTGATTCCGGTTTCTGCGGCAATGCGCGCGATATTATTTTCATTTACTCCGCATCCGGCGAGTAATGTGATTCTTCCGGTAGCCTGTTTCTGTAACTCTTCTAAAAGGGGGATTCCCAGTTCAGCCGTAGGTTGCTGACCGGAAGTCAGAATACGGTTGCACCCCAGTTTGATGATCTGTTCCAATGCTCTCTGCGGGTTACGGCATACATCAAATGCCCGGTGAAAAGTCACAGATAGCCCTTGAGCAGCTTCCATTAGTTTCTGCATTGCTGGCAAGTCTACTTCACCCTCTGCTGTCAGGCAACCGAATACCACTCCGTCTGCCCCTAATTTTCGTGCAATTTCAATATCTTTCAGCATTGTCCGGATTTCGATATCCGAATACAGAAAATCTCCTCCACGAGGCCGGATAATAACGTGTAGTCGGGTATGAGTCAGTACTTCCCTTGCGATGGCGATCTCACCATAGGAGGGCGTTGTTCCACCTTCCGGTATTCCGGCACACAGTTCCACACGGTCTGCTCCACCTTTCTGTGCGGCCAGGCAACTTTCCACTGAATTGGTACAAATTTCAAATTGATACTTTCCCATAGTCGTGATATTAAAAAAGGGCGAATTTCTTCGCCCTTATATGAATCTTCTTTTGAATCGTTACGTTATTTAGCGAAACTTACCGCACGTGTTTCACGGATAACGGTAATCTTCACCTGTCCCGGGTAAGTCATTTCATCCTGGATCTTCTTGGCGATTTCACCTGACAGGCTTCTGTCTGCTTGTCG
>ENA-OQJH01001209-OQJH01001209.1-human-gut-metagenome-genome-assembly--contig:-NODE-1209-length-11385-cov-3.878575_pt1 | contig 11385 bp, 17 predicted proteins | sample MGYA00242597_ERZ504763 | MGnify/ENA primary metagenome ERZ504763 (study PRJEB26092, sample SAMD00036359) | human gut metagenome | host: Homo sapiens | study: EMG produced TPA metagenomics assembly of... | reverse complement strand
TAACTGTAAAAGGTTTGATTTCGGTTTATGTCTGTTGCCTGGTGTGAGGGTTAAGACAGCGTTTTTGCGTCCTCGCTGGAAGCGTGCTCCGCGAGACGTGCGATTGATTTTATTGTATTCTAATGTTTTTAAAACTTTTTCATTCATATGATTTGTAATTCCTTGTGGTTGAAAATTTAGTTTGCAGTGGCAGCATGCGACGGATATGTGTGTTCGACTTTAGTCCGCAGTGCCAGCCCGAAAAATCAGAGATTGCGCTGGGTTGACGGGGAGTTGTGTTCAACTTAGTCCGCAGTGCCAGCCCGAAAAATCAGAGGTTGCGCTGAGTTGACGGGGAGTTGTGTTCAACTTTAGTCCGCAGTGCCAGCCCGAAAAATCAGAGATTTTCCGGGGCTGACGGGCATTCGCCCTATCAAATGAGAAAAAAACAAAAAAAGAGCCTGCAAGCAGTCTTTTTATTTTTCCCTCATTTGGCACTGCTCATTGCTAATTCACATTATATCCCATTAATTAGGGGAATGAAAGCCGGAAATGCAAAAAATAGTGTTGCAAGCGTATGTGTTTCAAACTATAATAAACTAGGTGCGGTTTTCATTTTTGTTAAGGAAGGGAAAATCATGCAGGAGAAAGAGAAGGGTGGCTTTTCTTTTATTAATGAACAGATCAAGGAGAAGCCGTTGAATAAAAAAACGTCTTGTAAAAAAAGCATTGTTTACGGTAGCGCTTGCCGTAATTTTTGGTGCGGTGGCTGCGCTGGTGTTTAGTTTACTGCAGCCTGAGTTTTCAAACTGGTTTTACCCAGAGGAGAAGCCGGTTGTTACGATTCCGCAAGATGATGTCACGGAAACGGAGGAGCCAAGTCAGGGCGATATACAGGAAGCGTCGGAACAGAAGGATACACAGGAGACAGAGAACGACGGGCAGCAGGGAGAAAACGGGGCAGCGGAGAACAACGGATCGCAGGAAAATGGAGAAGTGGGAAACTCACAGCAGGAACAGACGGGTGAAACGGAAACAGAGCAGACCGGAGAGAATGTTCCGGACAATGACCTGCGGGAACTTGAACTTGCTGATTTTCAGAAGCTGCAGAACAAGTTATATGCCGTTGGAAAAGAAGCCAATAAGTCTATTGTGACTGTAACCGGCGTAAAGAGTGACACCGACTGGTTTAATAATCCGTATGAGAGCAAAGGTCAGGCCTCCGGAATCATTGTAGCGGAGAGCAGCAGAGAACTTCTGGTTTTGACAGAGCGCAAGGCGATTGCGGATGCCCAGGAGATCTACGTTACATTTATTAATGATGTTTCAGTGAAAGCTGAGATGAAAAATACGATGCAATACAGGGATTGCCGTGTTGAGCGTAAAGACTTCGGAGCTTACAGAAAGTACAAAGAATGCGATCACGGTTGCAGTTCTTGGCAATTCACTGACCGTTACGCAGGGAACGATTGCGATTGCAATCGGAAGTCCGCTTGGAACAAATTATTCGATACTGACCGGAAATATCACATCTACGACAAATAGTATTTCCACGATAGATCATAATTACAGTGTATTTACGACAGATATTGTCGGAAGCAGCAATGGAAGCGGTGCGCTTGTCAATGTGGATGGTGAGATCATCGGGATCGTGATGCAGGGATACAGCAGTGCAGGCGATGAGAATACGCTGACAGCGATTTCTATTTCTGAATTAAAGGCATTGATTGAGATGTTGTCAAACGGACAGGATATTCCGTGCATCGGGCTTGAAGTGACAACGGTTACTGCGGCGATCGAACGTGAATATGAAATACCAAAAGGCGCCTATATCAAAGATGTCTGCATGGATTCACCGGCAATGGCGGCGGGACTTCAGAATGGGGATGTCATTACGGAGATTGACGGGGATGAGATTCTTACGGCAGAAAATTATGAGAAAAAACTGCTTTCGTTAAAGCCGGAAGATACGGTGGAAGTGAAGATTGAGCGGCAGGGACCGGAAGGTTATACGGAAATCACCTGCACGGTAGAAGTCAGTGTACTGCCATAGAGATGTGAACCAGATACAGGCATGTATTTTAGAAGCAGAAATGCGGATGCGACCATGCATGTCAGAAACAGAAATGTGGACACCGGTATGCGTTTTAGAAGCAGAAATGCGGATACAGGCATAATAATTTTAGAAAATAAAAGCAGGAATAAGGAGTAGTATGAAGTATATTGAGAGCCTCAGAGAGGGCGAGCGAATTAATGAAATCTATCTATGTAAAGTAAAACAGTCTGCACTGACAAAGGCAGGAAAACCTTATGATACATTGATCTTACAGGACAAAACGGGCACACTGGATGCGAAGATATGGGAGCCTGGTTCTGTTGGAATCGACGAGTTCGATTCACTGGATTACATAGCCGTAATGGGTGATATCACCAGCTTTCAGGGCAATTTACAGCTGAATGTAAAGCGTGTCCGCAAGGTGCAGGAAGGGGAGTATGATCCAAAAGATTACCTTCCGGTCAGCGATAAGGATATCGACCAGATGTATGAGGAGTTAAAAGGCCTGATTGCGAGCACCAAAGAAGTGCATTTAAAGAAGCTGTTAGAGAGCTTTTTTGTGGAAGATGCAGATTTTGAAAAACGCTTTAAATTCCACTCTGCTGCAAAGACTGTGCACCACGGATTTGTCGGTGGTCTGCTTGAGCACAGCTTAAGTGTGGCAAAGCACTGTGATTATTTTGCAGGCTGTTATCCGATGTTAAACCGCGATCTTTTGATCACGGCAGCTATTTCCATGATATCGGAAATTAGAGGAGCTTTCCACATTCCCGGAAAATGATTACACGGATGACGGTCAGCTTTTAGGACATATTATTATCGGAACCGAGATGGTCGGTGACAGGATCCGCACGATCCCGGATTTTCCAAAGGGACTGGCAAGCGAGTTAAAGCACTGTATTTTAGCACATCACGGCGAGTTAGAGTTTGGTTCACCGAAAAAACCGGCGCTGCCGGAGGCATTGGCACTCAGTTTTGCGGATAATATCGATGCAAAGATGGAGACGGTGCGCGAAATCTTTAACAACGTGCCGGAAAATAATCAGGAATGGCAGGGGTACAACCGTCTGCTTGAGAGCAATATCAGACGCTCCGGGAAATTATAATTATGCAGAAAAATGATATCATAGAACTGAAAATCGAAGATATGGGCGTGGACGGCGAAGGAATCGGAAAATACGATGGCATGACCTTTTTCGTTAAAGATGCGGTGCTTGGAGATGAGATCGAAGCCCGCATCACAAAGATGAAGAAAAATTATGGTTATGCGAGAGTGGAGCAGATTTTATCGCCGTCTAAATTTCGTGTGACACCACAGTGTGAACTTCACAGGAGATGCGGCGGATGTCAGATACAGGCGTTGGATTATGAAAAGCAGCTGGAATTTAAGCAGAACAAAGTGCGCGGAAATCTGATTCGTATTGGCGGTTTTGCGCCGGAATTGATCGACCGAATCATGCTTCCTGTCGTGGGGATGAAAGAACCATACCGCTACCGGAACAAGGCACAGTTTCCGATCGGTGCGGATAAAGATGGGAATCCGGTTGCTGGTTTTTATGCAGCGCGTACCCACAGTATTATCCCGGTCAATGACTGTAAACTGGGTGTGGAGGAAAATCAGATTATTTTAAATGAAGTCCTTTCTTATATGAAAGAATATCATGTGGCATCTTACGATGAAAATACAGGTAAGGGGCTGGTTCGTCATGTCCTGATCCGCTATGGGTTTTCCACAAAAGAGCTTATGGTCTGTGTGATTATCAACGGAAATAGTCTTCCTAAAGTGGAAAAACTGATCGACAGATTGACAGCCATCGAGGGAATGAAGAGCATTTCCATCAATCAGAATACGAAGAAAACAAATGTGATCCTCGGGGATGTGACGAAATGTATCTGGGGCGATCCATACATTACCGATATGATCCATCTACGCGATACGAAGGATTTTTCACTGACTGATACAGCGGTCGCATACCATATTTCACCGCAGTCATTTTATCAGGTCAATCCTGTCCAGACGGAAAAACTCTACAGCCTTGCGCTCGACTATGCGGGACTGACCGGAAAAGAGACCGTGTGGGATCTATATTGCGGCATCGGCACGATTTCACTTTTTCTTGCACAGAAAGCGGGAAAAGTTTATGGGGTGGAGATCGTCCCACAGGCAATCGAGGACGCGAAGAATAATGCGGCGCTCAACGGTATCAATAATGCTGAGTTTTTTGTAGGAAAAGCAGAGGAAGTGCTGCCGGCATTTTATGAAAAAAAGAAAGACACAGATGCAGATATGCTGCACCCGGATGTGATCGTGGTCGATCCGCCGCGAAAGGGGTGCGATGGTGTATGTCTTGAGACGATGCTTAAGATGCAGCCGGAGCGGATCGTATATGTAAGCTGTGATTCGGCAACGTTAGCGAGGGATCTTAAGGTGCTTTGTGAGGGCGGATATGAGCTTTGCAAGGTAAGGGCGGTGGATCAGTTTGGGAATACTACACATGTGGAGACAGTATGTTTATTGTCCAAACTCCACGAAGCGAAGCATCATGTGAATGTGAGACTTGACATGGACGAGATGGATTTAACGGCGGCTGAGAGCAAGGCTACTTATGAGGAGATAAAGAAGTATGTAGCAGAGCATAATGATGGGATGAAAGTAAGTAATCTATACATTGCGCAGGTGAAGGCTAAGCATGGAATCATTGAGCGAGAGAATTATAATTTACCTAAGTCAGAGGAAGCCAGACAGCCTAAGTGTCCAAAGGAGAAGGAAGAGGCTATTGTTTGGGCACTGAAATATTTTCAGATGATTCCAAGTGAATCATAAGATGATTCGTGGCAGACAGATACTTGATGATATGGTGGAAAGCGTAAGAGAACATACTCCATTGGTCTAAGGAAATTATATCACACATTTTAATAATAAAATTAGTATCAGTAAAAGCAGCGTATTTGTAAAGAAGTTGGATACAAATATGCTGTTTTTGATGCAAATAAGAGAATGAACTGTTTATGACAGAAAATTTGTAAATTTAACATAATAACTGAAAAATTGTTGTGGAAAGGAAATTGCAGTAGTAAAATTAAAATAGCCGTTTTGTTGCGTATTTTTATTTCATACTTTATTCCAAAGCGAAGTTTGATACAAAAGTACGTTTTATCGGACATCACGTATATTATTCTTATAATACGAGGAAAAGAATATGAAGGAAATAAAATGTTTAGAAGCTAATAAATATCAAGATAGTAATTATGAAAAATATGAGAATGGAATATATAGGAAGGACAATCTGTTTTTTGTAACGCTTTCATTTATACAAGAACCAGAACTTGGAGAAGGAAAGGATGCATCATCTATATCTCAATATCCATTGGAAGATTTATTAGACAAGTTTGGGGTGTATATTTCTGATTTTTATAAGAGTGAAAACGATGCGGGTAAAGACACGTGTTATTTAGAATTTGCAAGTAGTGATGCGAAAGATATTATCAATTTACTTACAATAATAAATAAGCATGTATATAACAGAAATGTGATTATTGATGGAGAAGAAACAGTCACACTAATTATAGAATAGGAAAAAACATGAGATATAAAATGAATAGACTATGCTCCGCATTATTGGTTTTTACTATATGCATACAGTCGTTGGTAGGATGTGGTAGCGATACCGATAAACGTTCGAGTAGTAATGTGTATGTAGAGGAAAGCGTAATTAAGGAACAAACTATTGCAGAAAGTACCATTGATGAAAAGTACTTAGATGAAACATATATTACAGAGAATTTAATATGTGAGGATGGAATATATGAGTATACCATGGATGAAAATATTATTAGTGAAGCATATATAATAGAGGTTACTATTAGTGAAGATGTGGAAGAAGAAATAATAGCACAACTTCCTGATGATTTTTCTGAATATGAAATTGACTGGGCTGCTGTGATTGGTAAGTTTGCGGTTGGAACAACAATAATTATAGCAACTGGCATTGTACAGCATTATTTACATTCAACATATTTCTTGTTTGCTTCGCCGATAAAGGTAACTCGTGATGCGCTTATTGGTGGTTCAATGGAAGCTGCTATTAGAGTGGCTCTTGAAGCAGATAAAGCCGGGAATAATGCAGAAGCAGCAATTAAGAAATATGCAATAGAAGGATTTGCAGATGGATATATGTGGGGAGCGGTTACTTCTGTATTATCCGTAATGCAAAAAATTTCAAGTTACCAAAGAGCTTGGCAATGTCGAGTGGTAAAGCAGGCAAGATTGCGCTGGATGGAACGGTACTTGACGAAGCTGGAAATGAACTTGGAAAAGCGTATATTGGGAAAGAAGGGATATATGTATTAAAAGAAACAGCAACAAGTACAAAAATTGAGTTATTCGATGTTGCAGGTAAACAAGTTGTTAATGCAACAGCAGAGCAGATGGCTCAAATTGCAAAAGGTACATTACCACCCAATTCAATATTTAGGTTAGGTACAAGTGATACTGCAAAAATATGTAGGACAGATGCTGCAGGAATTGTATATCGTATCAATGATGAGTTAGTCCCTAATATTACATATAAGTTAGGTACAGTAGTTTACCAAACAGATGACTATGGAAGAATAGTAAAAGTTACTTTTGATGAATTAACATTAAAAGATGCGGATAGACCGAGAAAAGTAATTCAGAATACCCTTTCAGAAATCGGAAGAGGATATGAAAAGGTTAATGATGATAGGGGACATATCATAGCAGATCGTTTTAATGGAAACAATTCTCTTGCAAACATTGTATCTATGGATTCTGATTTGAACAGGGGAGAATACAAAGCAATGGAGGATATCTGGGCAGAAAGTATAAAATTGGGTAAAAATGTTAGTGGTACTATTGAACTGAAATACTCTGGAAAATCATATCGACCTGATGTATTGGATGTATGGTATGATATAGGAGAAGGCAGTATAGAAAAAGTATTTTCAAATTTATAAATAAACTGGAGGATAAGTTATGAAAAACAAAAGATTTAAAATGTTGTTTGCTGTGGGTGTGATATTATCTATTTTTTCTTTTACTGCTTGTGGAAGTACAGGAGAAGAAAACAAATCCAATTCAGAGAGTGAGCAGATGCAAGAAACAGAAGAGGAAAAGAAGGGTTTCTTTGATGCTTCCTATACTACTGAAACTACTATAGCATATTCCGCAGGAATGATAGTGACTGGTCTTATGGAAATCAAAGAAAAGAGTTCCCTATAGATGATGCTTGTTATGTGAGAATAGCAAGTACAGCAATAACAGACAAAAATAAGGGTGTTGAGAATGAGATAGCAGTAACTTACAGATTTACTGGAACTGAAAATTGTCAAGTTAATTTAACTGATGGAATTGCAGAGCAAATAGATACAGGAGATGCAAATGTGACAGAGTTTACAAGGACAATTTTTGCAAAGAAATCCAAAGAATCAGAAGAGGACATTATTATTTTCCAGTATGTTCCGACGGAGAGCGCCGAGAGTATTACGCTTGAAGTGCTTTATGATGATCAGATTGATTCAAGATACGATTGTAGAAACGCAGTATATTTTGTATCGTCTGAAACAGAAGAGACAAAGACGTGAGAAAAGAGAACGGAACAAAATAATCAACAGAGGAGAAGATAGAATATGTCAATGATCAAGTGTACTGAATGTGGAAAAGAGATTAGCGATAAGGCAACGGCATGTCCTCACTGTGGTTGTCCTATGACAGAGATATTGTCAGCCACAAAAGAGAATAAAAAAGAAGAAAAAGTAAAACCAATAAAGATAAAAGAGCCTATAACTCCAGAACAGAAAAAGAAGAGAATCTTCATTATGAGTGTGACAGCATTTGTTTTGATTGCTGCGGTAGCTTTGACTTGGTATTTTGGAATTAAAATACCGCAAGACAAAGCATATGCAGAGTACTTAGTGACATTTGATGCTTATAATCAGGAAATCGAAAACTATAATAGTACAGTACTGAATTATAATGAAAAAGCTAACAAGATTATTGCAGCTAATAAAGAATTAACAGGTGTAATTGAAGAGGCGCAAGCATTGATTGATTGTGGAGATACGCCTTATGAATCAGAGACAATGACAACCTTAAACAATACACTCAAAAATTCAAGAAATAGCATATGTGAAACACCAAATATTTATGAGAAGAAGACTGCTCTTGAATTAGACGAGAGTTTAAATAAGTCACTAGCAAGTAAGATTTCTGAAGCAAATGAAAGCCTGAATGTGGAAAGGTCAGAAATTGTATCGGCTACAAGTGAAGTTGGAGAGGAAAGTGCTGGCTTATCAGTACCAGATTATTCAAAAATCATTGCAGAAATCAAAGATGAGGAAGAACTTCTCGAAAATAGTTATACAATACAAAAACAGATTACTAATCCAACACAGGATTTTGTACTTGCAAAAATCAATAATGTAGAGAATATAGCGAATGTCGTTTGTGCAACCGAGGAGAATGATCCAAACGGTAAACTGGGAAAAGATGGAGGATACACTGCACAGATATACTTTTCATCTCCTTTGCTTGGCACAGAAACTATTGCAGGTGATAAACTGATTGATGCTGGAACTGATGCCGGAGGAAGTATTGAGGTCTATAAAACTGTTGAGGCAGCAGAGGCAAGAAATTCATATTTGGCATCATTTGATGGTGGTATTTTTGATTCTGGTAAGCATACGGTAATTGGAACTATGGTGGTGCGTGTATCAACGAATTTAACCGCCACAAAGCAGGATAGTTTTATTAACGAGATTATTGAAGCCCTTATTGAGTTATAATATTCGCGAAAAATACATAACCTTTTATGAAATGAAAATAAATCTGAAAGGGTAAATAAATGAGTGATAAAGAAAAGACTAAGGAAAAGAAAACCATATCCCAAGAAGATGTGATGAAGCTTTTGGATTCCTGTTATGATAAGTGCTTAAATGGAGTACCAAAGGTTAGCCAGAGCGTAGAGGACATGGCAGAAGATTATCTAAAAAAGTATCAGACTAAGGAAGAATCTTGTAAGGCAATGTTAAAGAACCAGATTGCAAAATGTACAACATCTGGATTTATTACTGGCTTTGGTGGTATCATTACTATGCCTGTTACACTTCCAGCAAATGTGGGAAGCGTAATGTATGTGCAGATGCGTATGATAGCTTGCGTTGCATATATGGCAGGATACGAGTTAAATAGTGATCAGACGCAAACATTTGTATATGCCTGTCTTGCTGGAGTAGCGGTCAATGAGTTAATCAAACAGGCGGGAATAAAGTTTGGTGTTAAGTTTGCAAATGGACTGATTAAGAAAATTCCGGGCAAAGTACTTACCAAGATAAATCAGAAGTTGGTTTCCGGTTCATAACGAAGTTGGAACAAAAGGCATTGTCAATCTTGGAAAAATGTTACCGGGCGTTGGTGCCGTAATTGGTGGTGGATTAGATTTGGTTGAGACTAAGGTTATTGCAGACCGGGCATACAAGTGGTTCTTTATGGGGGATTTTAGCGAAGCCAGCAAAGAGGATAATATTATTGATATTGAAGATGCAGATTTTGATGAGATTATCCCGGAAGAGAAACATGAATCATAGTTTAATGTGGTACTGTAGTTAGTATAGTGTAGAAATATTGTGCTGATAGGGGAAAAGATGGTAATACTAAAGAAAATGTTTTGCACAGAGAAAGAGGACTGGATGAAATCAGCAGTCGGGTAATGATGGGAGAAATCATTCTTTATTACCGTGGAAAGGTTTTTGGTGGAATATATGATGACAGACTTTTGGTAAAGCCGGTTCCGGTGGCAGTGAAAATGATGCTGGATGCTGAGATGGAATCGCCGTATGATGGTGCGAAAAAATGATTCTGGTTGATGATGTGGATAATCGGCAGTTTCTGTGTGGATTGGTTGAGAGTATGTGGGAAGAATTGCAAGTAACACTTGACAAAAACAAACAAATATTCTATATTTAACAGCAGAGATTTTATACCCAAAAGCAGAAAAAACGAATGCACAAATGAAGCTCAACCCCTTGTGGTTTGGGCTTTTTTCAATTCTGTAGAAAATCTGAGAACAACTATTTCTAAAAAGTCAATTATCATTTTGTAATGGCAGGGATTTCGCTTTTAACTTTGAGACCGTTTCAAGTTTTGTGTAAACGTTAAAAACTGATATAAGATTTGTAAATAGTTACAAATGGGCAGAGCCGATTTTCCGGATTCTCCCCCTATTGTTTTATAAGCTGTGATTTTTGTTTTTTGTCTGTTGTTCCTGCACCGGATCGGTTTGTGTCCGTCCGAGATATTGATTCAGATTTTCCTGTTTCCGTTTCAAATTTCGCACCTCTATTTCGCAGTTCTTGTAGGTTGCGGTCAGTTCTTTTTTCTGCGTTTCCAATGACTGATACTCGGCTCGCAGCTTATCCACATTCAATCCTTTTAGCTTGAAAGCCTGTATGAGATGATAGGCTTTGTTGGGACTGTTTGAAATAACAGAAGAATACATGAAGGATCGGCTTTATGAATTCAGAGGGAAAAAAGTTATACTTGATTCAGACTTGGCAGAAATTTATGGGTATGAGACCAAAAATTTTAAAAGGTAGGTTAAGAATAACATTGCCAAATTTGAAGGCGATGATTTTATGTTTGAATTGGATGATGAAGAAGTGGAAAATCTTTCAAGGTGCAAAAATTTCACTTTGAATATGGGAAGAGGTTTAAATATAAAATACAAACCTTATGTGTTTACAGAGCAGGGAGTATATATGCTTATGACAGTTTTACGCGGCGAGCTTGCAATTAAACAAAGCCGTGCACTTGGGAAGACTTTTAAGAAAATGAAAGATTACATTTTAGAAAATCGCGATCTTATTGGTCAGCGGGAAATACTTCAGTTAAGCATGGAGACTGCAACAACAGAATAGAAATTAACAAAATCAACTCAGATATGCTCTCTCTTGAAAAGCAGATTTCAGATGTTGCAGAAGGCTTGAAGGATGTTGTGACAAAATCTGAGTTGGCTGATATGATGAACAGCTTTGTTTCAGATGATGATGAAAAGTGGCTTATGTTTAATGCAAAATTTAGTAGTGCAGATGAGGCATATGAGTCCATTTATAAGCAGGCAAAGTCGTCAATATATGTCGTTGACAATTATATTGGATTAAGAACGCTGGTACATCTTAAAAATTCTCCTACAGGAGTAAATATTACTTTATTCAGCGATAATGTTGGGAATAATAAACTTCATAATATAGAATTTACGGATTTTTGCAAAGAATATCCATCCGTAAAAATATCAATGAAAAAGACAGGTGGTATATTCATGATCGTTTTATCG
>ENA-OQJH01001208-OQJH01001208.1-human-gut-metagenome-genome-assembly--contig:-NODE-1208-length-11389-cov-4.885722_pt1 | contig 11389 bp, 12 predicted proteins | sample MGYA00242597_ERZ504763 | MGnify/ENA primary metagenome ERZ504763 (study PRJEB26092, sample SAMD00036359) | human gut metagenome | host: Homo sapiens | study: EMG produced TPA metagenomics assembly of... | reverse complement strand
AATATGTAAATGATATATAAATGACATATAAAAAGGAGGAAAAAATGAAACTGGGGATCGATATGGGCGGTATGTCCATCAAAATGGGGCTGGTAAATGAGGAAAATGAGATTATTGGGAGAATCACAATTCCAACCGATCTGACGGTGCCGTATCAGATGCTGGTGGAACGCATGGCAGATGCCGTACAACAGATGCTTGAAAATGCAGGCATGACATTGGAACAGTGTGAGGGGATCGGAATTGGAAGTCCGGGAACGATCGACGCAAAGCGGGGAGTAATCCTGTATTCTAATAATTTTGGCTGGGAAAATGTACCAATCGTAGAAGAACTGAAAAACATCTGGATGTGGGAATTGAAATTGCCAATGATGCGGACGCTGCGGCACTGGGAGAAGTATATGCCGGTGCGGCAGAAGGTGCAGAAAATGCAGTTCTTCTGACACTTGGAACGGGTGTGGGCAGTGGAGTGATCCTGGATAAAAAGATTTTTCGCGGTGGGATGCCGGGAGGCTGTGAGTTAGGACATTTGTCTATACACCATGATGGCGTTCGCTGTACCTGTGGAAGAAAAGGCTGCCTGGAAGCATATGCCTCTGCGTCTGCACTTCTTCGGATCGCACGGGAAAAGGCAGCAGAGCACCCGGAATCTGTCATGAATGAGATGTGTAAAAATGACCTGGAACAGATGAATGGTAAGATTCCGTTTGACGCCGCAAAAGCCGGAGATGAAGCTGGCATGGAAGTTATAAAAGAATATGAGGGTTACCTCGCATGCGGAATTGCAAATGTGATCAATACGTTCCGGCCGGAAAGGTGATCCTTGGCGGAGGAGTTGCTGCGCAGAAAGAAAATCTGACCGCACCGCTTAAGGATCTGGTGAAAGATATGTGTTTCGGTGGCAGTCATGGATATATTGCCGACATCGTGACCTCTGCACTTGGAAATGATGCTGGGATCATTGGAGCAGCAAATCTGGTAGTGTAAAATTGCAATGCGCAGTGTCACAGAAAGATTAACGGAGGCGGCAATGGGAAAAACAATTATGTATGAGCGGATCTATGCGGATCTGCTTGCAAAAATACAGAATGGAGATTACCAGCCGGGAGACCGGCTGCCATCGGAGAAAGAGTCAGCAGAGCTTTATGGGGTAAGCCGTATTACAGCGAAAAAGGCGATGGATATGCTGGCAAAGGAAAAAAGATCAGCAGAGAGCCGGGAAGAGGTTCTTTTGTGTGCAGTCCGGCTGCTGCTGTGGAGATGAAAAAGGAGAGCCGGGGGACTGCCAATCAGCGGATCGGTGTAATATTCGATGGGTTTGGAAGCGATTTTGGCACACGGCTTTTGCAGGGGATTGAGAGCGAATGTGACAGGAGACAGTCAGATCTTTTGTTTAAGTGTACTTATGGAAGTATCGAAAAGGAAAAACAGGCGATCGACGCAGCAATCCGTGCGGGAGTAAAAGGTATTCTGCTTCTTTGCGCACAGGGGGATAATTATAACAGTAAGGTGTTAGAACTGGCACTGAACGGGTATCCGCTGGTGCTTATGGACCGGAGGATGCAGGGCATTTCAATCCCGTGTGTCAGAACAGATAATTATGAAGCGGCGAACGAAGTTACCAAAATACTTATCGCAATGGGGCATAAAAAATCTGTTTTCTGACGCATGCGTCCGTTACGACGACAACGATCCATGAGCGCTACGAAGGATTTGCTCATTGTATGCTCAAATATGAAGATGCCAATGGGACATTTGCAAAACTTGAAAAATATAACCACATTCCAGAGGATATTGAAAAAGAATGTCGGGAATTTGATTATGCGCAGATTGCAGAGATCCTGGAAAAAACAGGGAATGTACGGCATATATTGCCGCTGAATACCGGATCGGGGTGCTTTTTCGAAATATTTAAAAGAGCATGGGATTTCAAAAAAGATTGCTGTATTTGATGGCATTGATGAGATCTATGAGCAGGATGATTTTATCCATGTGCGGCAGAATGAATTTGCGATGGGACAGCAGGCAGTCACACTTTTGGAGGAAATTACAACCGGAAAGAAACAGAACGAGGATATTATAATTCCCTATCAGATATCGGGGATTCTATAAAGCAGGAGATTCGTGTGAAAAAGACAGTACAAGAAGGGAGATTAAGATGAAAATAAAAGAGAATTATGCAGCGATCGAGCGTACGGTTGCTCTTGTAAAAGAAAAATTTGGTGCAGACAGCAAGATCGCGGTCATGTTTGAAAAGTGCATTTCGAATACGCTTCAGACAACGATTAAAATAAAAGAAAATGATACAGTATTTGTGATCACGGGGGATATTCCTGCTATGTGGCTGCGTGATTCGGCATGTCAGCTCCGCCCGTTTTTATTGTTTGCAAAGGAAGAACCGGAACTTGTGGAACTGGTATGCGGGCTGATCAAAAAACAAATGCAGTGCATTCTTTTAGATCCATATGCCAATGCATTTAATGAAAATGGCGACGGACAGTGCTGGGATCATGACAAGACGGATATGAAACCGGAGCTGTGGGAACGGAAATATGAGATCGATTCCTTATGCTATCCGGTACAGCTTTCCTATCTGCTCTGGAAGAATACAGGATGTACGGAGCAGTTTACCGGAGAATGGTTAGAAGCCGCAAAAGCCGTGATCCGCGTATTCCGAACGGAACAGGATCATGAAAATGCTTCCCCATATACATTTGAAAGAGAAAACTGCAGTTTTACCGATACTCTCTCAAGGGACGGAAAAGGTGCTCTGGTAAAAAGCAACGTCGGACTGATCTGGTCGGGGTTCCGTCCGAGTGATGATGCCTGTGTATATGGATATCTGATCCCGTCAAATATGTTAGCTTCCGTCATCCTTGGAAATATAGCAGAGATTGCCCGTGAAATCTACCATGATGAGAAACTGGCAGAAGAGGCAGATGCTTTTTCAAAGGAAGTGAGAAGTGCGATCGAGACACTTGCTATCCTTCCGGCACAGAAAACGGAATACTACGCATATGAGGTAGATGGTTTCGGCCAGTATCTTGTAATGGATGATGCAAATCTGCCAAGCCTTCTTGCGATGCCATACTATGGCTATTGCGACAATAAAAATGAGAGATACCAGAACACCAGAAAAGTGATCTTAAGTGACCAGAACCCATATTATTTCAGCGGAGAGTGCGCGGAGGGAATCGGAAGCCCACACACATACACGCGTTTCATCTGGCCAATGGCACTGGCAATGCAGGGACTTACCTCTGATTCCAAGGAGGAAAAATTAAAAATGCTTGAGATGATCGCAGACTGTGATGCGGAGACCAATCTGGTACATGAGTCATTTCATGTGGATCACCCGGAAGAATTTACACGTCCGTGGTTTTCATGGGCAAATTCCGTATTTTGTGAACTGGTACTGGACTATTGCGGACAGAAAGTAACCCTTTGATTTAAAAAGATATCTGTGCCTGTGCATAAATATGGGATATCAATGGAAACAGGCAGAAGCAGAGATTTTTATAATGTCCTAAATGGGCAGGAATGGAGAGCACTATGAAAAAGGCGCATATTATTTCTCATACACACTGGGACAGAGAATGGTATCTTCCATATGAAAAACATCATATGCTTTATATTGAAATGATGGATACACTGATCGATACTATGGAGAAAGATCAAGAATATAAATATTTTCATCTGGATGGACAGACCATCATGCTGGAAGATTATCTTCAGGTACGCCCCGAAAACCGTGCACGTCTGCAGAAATTGATCGGGGATGGCAGGATTGCAATTGGTCCATGGTATGTATTGCAGGATGAATTTCTGACAAGCAGTGAGTCGAATGTCAGAAACTTACAGATGGGTTATAAACTTGCACAGGAATTTGGCGGAAAGTGGACAAAAACAGGATACTTTCCGGATTCCTTTGGAAATGTGGGGCAGGCACCGCAGCTTTTAAAGAAGGCGGGCATTGACACGGCAGTATTCGGAAGAGGTGTAAAACCGACCGGATTTAATAATCAGACGGCCGACGCCTATGAGTCTGCCTATTCTGAGATGAACTGGCAGTCAGCAGACGGTTCTGCGGTGCTTGGCATTTTATTTGCAAACTGGTACAACAACGGCGCAGAAGTGCCGGTGGAAGAAGAAAAGTCAAAAGTGTACTGGGATAAAAAACTTGCAGATGCTGTGCGTTATGCCGGTACGGACCAGCTTTTATTCATGAATGGCTGTGATCATCAGCGGTACAGACGGATCTGTCAGCTGCCATCCGCACGGCAAATGCGCTGTACCCGGATGTGGATTTCGTACATTCTGATTTCACCGGTTATGTGGAGCAGATAAAAAAGGAACTGCCGGACGATCTGAACATGATCACGGGCGAACTGCGCAGCCAGAAGACGGATGGATGGTATACGTTAGCGAACACAGCATCCTCCCGCATTTATATCAAACAGTGGAATGTCCGCTGTGAGATGCTGTTTGAGAAAGTGGCAGAACCGCTCGCTGCGATTGCGGCAAAAGAGGGGATGGAATATCCGCAGGATCTGTTTACTTATGGATGGAAACTTCTGATGCAGAATCATCCGCACGACAGTATCTGCGGATGCAGCGTGGATGATGTACATCGTGAGATGATAACCCGTTTTGAAAAGACAGAACAGGTGGCACTGCACATTATTTCCATGTGTATGGACTATCTGAAAGGAAAGATCAATACCAGTGCAGTGAAGGAAGGAAACATTCCATTTGTCGTGGTCAATACGACCGGCTGGGACCGCACAGGTGTTGTGGAGATGGAGTTAGAAACCGATCGCATGTATTTCAGTGAGGCACCGTTAGCCGAAGTGATAGCACGCATGCATGAAAAGAAACTCCCGGAATACCGCGTACTTGACAAAGACGGGAGAGAGATCCCGGCGGTTGTCACTGAAATTGCAAATCATTTTAATTATGACCTGCCAAAAGATAAATTCCGCCAGCCATATATTGCAAAACGCGTAAAGATCACCATGGAAGCAGCCGATGTGCCGGCATTTGGATGGGACACTTATGTGCTGGCAGAGGCAGCGGGACATCAGAGTGCAGAACATGCAAGTGCAGAATGTATCAATACTGTGGAGTCATTGATCACAGCAGAAAATACACTGGAAAATGAGTTTTTAAAGGCACACTTTGAACCGGACGGTTCTGTGGAACTGACCGATAAAAAGACAGACCATGTATACAGGGGACTTGGTATCTTTGAGGACTGCGGGGATATCGGAAACGAATATATTTCTTTGCCCCGGTAAATGACGTACCGGTGACGACAAAAGGGACGAAAGCAGAGATCACAGTGGCAGAAGATAACGCATGCCGCGCCGTGGTCAGTGTGAAACATACGATGATGCTCCCGGATGCAGCCGATGAGACGCTGGCAGGAGAGATCGAGGATCTTGTAGAGTTTAAACACCGCAAGGCATCCCGCGGCAGTCATCTGGTTCCATTTGAGATCGTGACAGAGTATACCTTAGAGAAGCACGGAAAAGCACTGAAAGTAAAGACCACTTTCAATAACCAGATCAAAGACCACCGTCTGCGCGTCCTTTTTGAGACGGGATTACATACAGATTTCCATTACGCAGATTCTGTATTTGAGGTGGCAAAGCGCCCGAACGTACCGGCAGATACGTGGGAAAATCCTTGCAATGCCCAGCATCAGCAGTGCTTTGTCAATGTGCATGAGGATGCATATGGACTCACCATCGCCAATAAAGGTCTTGCAGAGTATGAGATTTTGCGTGACGGAAAAAATACGATCGCAGTAACACTTCACCGTGGTGTGCGCGAGCTGGGAGACTGGGGTGTATTTTTAACACCGGAAGCACAGTGCCTGGGCGAAAAGACCACGGAATATGAGATCATCCCGCATGGCGCAGGGGAGGAACTTTATCATTCCTACGAGGAGGCATACCAGTTCCAGACAGACTGGCAGACCGCGGGAATGGAAAGACAGGCGGGAACCCTGCCACAGACTTACCGGTTTGTAGAAATGAAACATTTACAGGCAGTTCCGACAGCATTAAAACACAGTATGCTGACCGGGGATGTGATTTTGCGCTTCTGCAATCTTTCGGATGAAGAGACGACGGTTTCTGTCTCACAGCCTGAAGTTTATACCTATGATCTGTTGGAAAAAGACCAGCTACAGAAAGAAGAGAATGAAATCGTATTAGGAAAACATGAGATCCGGACGATCGGATGGAGAGCATAAACAGAGATGACGCACAAAAAGGACTGGCAGTAAGCTGATAAAAATTCAGCAATGCCAGTCCTTTTGTGTTTACAGAGTTTAAATTATTTTATTCCATAAACTTCAATCTCATAAATACGCGCAGCACTGTCGCTTCCCTGTGTAGGTTTATTTACTACGAGTTTCACATACCGTGCGTCTTTTGGTGTAAATGCATTGTGCGTCGTGCCATTTGTATTTTTTGTCACGCTGTATACTTCTTCAAAACTATTTCCATCCTGGCTGACAAGAATGGTATAAGATTTCGTGTTCATGTCTGCACTCTCGCCACCTGCTTCTGCATGGAAAATGTCAACTGCACTTACGGTATTCACTTCGCCTAAATCAAGGGTAATTTCATGAGGTGCAGCTCCTGTTGCACACCATTTCGTCGAAACATCGCCATCTACCGCAAACTCCGGCGCTTCGTTTTCATTTACATATGCGTCTGCTTCGGTTCCTGCTCCCTGGGAAAGAAGTACAAGACCATCTGCTGCATCTGAGGTGATAACAATATAGCCTTCTTTTTCTTTCTCAATGCTTCCAGCCTTATTCACCGCTGTTACCTTAACACTGTAGATGCCCTCTTCTGGATAAGATACCGATACGCTCTCGCCTTCTGCTGTTTCGATATCTGCTCCTGCAAATGTCCAGTTTACGGTTTCTGTATTTGCAGAGCATAAACTTTCAAAAGTAATCTTCGTACCTGGTGCAGCCAGTGTTACATCTGCTGCAAAATCTGCTTTCGGCAGACTGTTGTCTGGCCAATCCATAACGACCTGTGCACTGTTTCCCTCTTCTAAGGCTGCATTGACTGGAACGACCTCAAAGGCAGACTTGTTGGTATCATCTGTACGGGGAAGTGTGTTGATATAGAAACTGGTTGTGTTGGATACGCCAAGCAGGGATCTGGAATTATCCTGATTCACACGGTAAACTTCATAATAATCAGCAGCTATATCTGAACTCCACGCAAGACGTACACCTGCATACATTCCATCTTCATCAAACTCGGAATCTAATACTTCCAGATTGCTTACGGCTGCATTTTCTTCGGAATCTGCCTCCATCATTGTGATGTTACCGAAACGTAACTGCAGTCCGCTCACATCTTCAGCAGAAGTTATCTCATAAGAGATGGATTTGATCGTCTTTCCTATGATAGAAGAAGTATCATAAGAGACAACGGTCCATTCCTCACCGACGTTCTGGTCACCCTCTAATGTCACAACAGAACCATCTTCTAATTCAAGTACCGCATTTAAAGTAATTTCTGTTCCCTTTGCCTTTGCAGCAGTCGTATAGATCATATTGTCTGCAGCGGTAAGTTCTGCAGCATATAACTTAATTGTGGAAGAGGTATCCTTTGCCATATTGCCTCTTAAAATGAGGCTTGTTCCACCATAGTAAGCATCTGCTACATCCAGATCAGCACTTAATTTATTGCCGTTACCGTTTTCAATAATATAACGGTAGGTTGGCATAATATCTGCGATGCTGCGGTTGTTCCAGTCAAGTAAGCTTATCTGGCTGCCGTTCTTAAAGAAACTGTAACCATTCCCTGTAGAGAAATTTGTTACAAACGGAAGAGATGTCAAAGGTGTACGCTCTACTATATAAGAAGAAATGCCTTTCCACTGTGTGTTACTGAGTTTTTTGACATCTGCGGATGGATCACCCATGGAGTTGACCCAGAGTTTATTTTCCTGTTTCCAGAAATTCTGGATCGTATCAGCAGAAGTATAAGCCCAGCTTGGACAGTAAAGTCCCAGTGAAGTATAGGTCCCGCCTTCTTCATTTTCGAATAAATCCCATTTAATTTCCGTATTATAGCCCTCGCTCTGGATATCTACACCCGCATAGAGATCATAAGGTTAATACCGTTTTCGGAAGCAAGCGCGGCAGACTTCTTCAGAAGTTCCTGATCGGCAAGGGTGTCTGAAGTCCACCAGAAATTTAAAAACATTGCATCGGCGACGGGGTCTCCGTCTTCAGACACAAGATAAGCCAGGTTTTCTTCTGTCAATGCATTCTGCCAATCCATTTTGCCGTCCACGGTCATGGAATCATAGTAGACCAGATCCAGGTCCGGTGCCTGCTCTTTGAAATATTGGATAAATTGCTGCATGCGCGCCGCATGGTCTGCAGTCAGCGGTTCTTCATCGGTTCCTTCGGTTTCCTGGTTCATGAACAGCCCTCAAAACCATAAGTCTGCGCAACTTCAATGAGTTTGTCTGCTACCGGATAAGAGCCATCTTCATTTTTTACAAGCAGGTCTTCTAACCACTCCATTTTACCGCCATGTGCGGTCTGAGGCATGAAAACAGTTCCAAGAACTCTTACGCCATTTTTATGTGCTGCATCTACAACGTCAGGGCTTGGCGGTACAATGAGACCTTCTCCGGAAGAACCACCCCAGTAAACCAGCGTATCCACATACTGCCAGTAGGTGAAAGTATTTGCATTCACTTTATTCAGACCATGAGGCGGGTTTCCACTGGTACTGCTGTTCATAATGGAAATTGCCATGATATTTGTTTCTTTGTTCTGAGTTGAGTTTACTGTCTGCAAATGTTCTCTTGCGGCGCGCTCTGAAAGGGGGACGGTACTTACATTGAAACGCAAATCTTCATCTGTTTTTGCATCCCAGCTTAAAAGTTCAGATGGAAACCAGTAAGAGGATTCCGGCTGACGCGCCATCGTAAGCTCCTGATTTTCATTCTCTTCCGTAAGAGAATAAATTCTCTCCGCCGTCTGAGCTGTTTCTGTTATTTGAGTTGTTTCCGTCGTGGCAGCTTGTGTGTCACCCCCTGTGCTGCCACAGGCTGTTAAGCCTGCAGATAATGCTGCTGCCAGAGAAATGGCAATGCATCTTCTTCCTAAAACTTTGTTTTTCATAAAACATTTCCTTTCTTTTTTCTCCCACCGTCTTTTCATAGTGTTACTTCTTAAACATATTTTTTAACTCGCCTTATCATTTGTTAATAATATGTTATCATAAAGTTATCCGTTTTTGTTATCAATGTCAACTTTTTATGTTGTATTTTGTGCTTTTTCTCTATAGTTCACAAATATAAGTTTAAATTTTTGAGCTATCTGCTTAATTTATTTAAACATAACAAACAACTCTGTTAACTTTTGATAACATTGCTATGAAAGATGATGAACAGAATTTGAAAGGTCAGTCTACGATAGAATCCCGGTACACAATTTCAGGGCTGATATATGTCAGCTCGAAGGGCGCATCAGGATGATCCATTCGATAGATGATCTGTAAAGAAAGTCTTTTTCCCAGAAGGCTGGTGTGAACGTAAGCGGTTGTGAGAAGTCCGTTGATGTTCGTATATTCATTGCTTCCGTCAAATCCGGTGAGGATAATACCGTTTGGAATACGCTCCGGATGTTCTGTCAGGTACAGGTGAAGAAAATGGGCAATATAGTCACTTGCGCAAATGAAAGCCTGTGGAAGTTCCGGGATAGAATCCAAAAAGGCATACAGATCATTATGATATGAGAAAATACCAATGGGATCCGTGTGACAGATGGCTGGATTTAAGGGAATATTATGATCTTTCAGGCAATGGCAGAAACCAATATACCGGTCTTTGTTCGTGATCGCGTAATGGATATCGCCAATAAAGCCTATGTTCGTAATGCCTCTTTCCAGTATGGATTGTGTGATTTCATACATGGTATTATAGCCCTCGATCAGCAGCAGGTCGCCATGTAAAGCACGGTTGCCGACTTCGGGTACCGTATCAAGGAACACTTTAGGGATGTTTAAAGTGTTATTAATTAATTCAACCATTTTCGTGTCATATACATTCAGAATAATTGCCCCAGAGACAGTTCCGTTGGTCAGGGCAGAGGGAAAGGAGTAAGAAGGTGTATAGGAGGATGGCACATAAGTATAAAGAAGGTTAATATTATGGGTTGCCAGTTCCTGCGCTAATCTATGGATAATGTTTGTCCAGAATGTAGAGGAGTCCGGGCGGGATACGATTAAAGAGACTGTTTTATCCTCTTGCGGGTCGTTAGGGATTGCGGCGGGCTCCTGCATGAATTTGGAATATCCTAATTCTTTTGCCTTTTGAAGTACGCTTTCACGAACTGCTTCTGAAACGCCTGAATGATTGTTAAATACTTTCCATACCGTAACGCGTGAGATCCCCAATTCATCTGCAATGTCTTGCATAGTTACTTTACTCATAGTAGAAATACTCCTTTTTAGATTTATAGTACAAATAGAAAAATGTGTAGTTGCAGTCAATAAAAGACAGGTATGTAGTTTGAAATTATAAGTACAGTATAGCATTAAAGAGATGATGTTTGCAACAAAAAAATTAACAAATGTTAACAAGAGGCGGTTCGATTAATAAAAAACAACTGAAAAATAGTTGAAATGCACAAAATGCTATATAAAAATATATTAAGAACAACAAAAGTGACGACAAATGGATAAAAAAGTTAATAAAATTATTGACAAAATATAAAATAAAAGTTAATATTTGTTCATAAACAGGGAAACAAAAGTAAAGGAGGAGACTGATGAAAGAGATAAAGAAAAAGAAGGGAAAAAGACGTTGGACAAGAGATGATACGGATTTAACACTGATTTCTCTTCCAACTTTTATATGGTTTGTATTGTTTTCTTACCTTCCAATGTTTGGAATTATCATTGCATTTAAAGATTATAAATTGAGCCCGGGGCATGGATTTATCTATAATCTGCTTCACAGTGACTGGGTGGGCTGGTCTAATTTCACATATTTCTTTAAATCAAATGCCTTTTGGATGTTATTGAGAAATACGATCGTTTACAATCTTGTGTTTATTGCACTGGGAGCGGCCGTTGCAGTAGGATTTGCGCTGATGCTGAGCAATTTGCGGAATAAATTGGCATCAAAAGCATATCAGACGATGATGTTTTTCCCGTATTTTATGTCATGGGTTGTGATCAGTTATATTGTTTATGCAGTATTAACGCCGGAAAAGGTTATTTAAATAATATCATTGTTGCACTTGGTGGAACAAAGATCATGTGGTATCAGGAACCGAAATACTGGCCGTTTATCCTTACCTTTTTAAGGATCTGGAAAGGCATGGGATATG
>ENA-OQJH01001206-OQJH01001206.1-human-gut-metagenome-genome-assembly--contig:-NODE-1206-length-11395-cov-3.093362_pt1 | contig 11395 bp, 7 predicted proteins | sample MGYA00242597_ERZ504763 | MGnify/ENA primary metagenome ERZ504763 (study PRJEB26092, sample SAMD00036359) | human gut metagenome | host: Homo sapiens | study: EMG produced TPA metagenomics assembly of... | reverse complement strand
GATGGGACGGAGTTGCATTGAATGTTATTTGAGTGATGATACAAAGTCTTGGATGGAAGGTGGTGGTAGTGGATATGAACGCAGAAAAGTGAATGTGACGGGTGCGGTAAGTATGGTCGGTTCGGATGTGATAGAGTCACGCCCTGTTGCCAACGTAAGTCAGGCATTACAAGGGGCGGTTCCCGGTTTGAATCTTTCTACCAGTTCAAGTGGGGGTGACCTTAATACCAGCATGAATATCAATATTCGTGGTACAGGTTCTATCGGCGACGGTTCTGTAGATAGTCCTTTGATTTTAATTGATGGTATAGAGGGAGATTTGAATTCTTTGAATCCTAATGATGTAGAAAGTGTGTCTGTTCTGAAAGATGCCGCTTCGGCTTCTATCTATGGTTCGCGTGCTGCATTTGGTGTAATCTTGGTTACGACTAAGAGTGGGAAGGCCGGTAAGGTGAAGGTTAATTACTCCGGCGATATTCGTTTCAGTACCGCGACACAGGTGCCCAAGATGGCTAATTCATTGCAATTTGCCACTTATTTCAATACTGCGAATATTAACGCTGGCGGTTCAAATATATTCAGCGATGAAACGCTGGCGAATATCAAGAAGTATATGAATGGCGAATTCACAGACCCTAGCCAGCCGGAATATTGGGGAACAACAGCCAATGTGGAGAATGGGAAGTGGAACAACTATGGCTCGGCTTTTGCCAATACGGATTGGTTTGAGGAATTCTATAAAAGAATGTGCCTTCTACACAGCATAATCTGAGTCTGAGTGGGGGAACTGAGAAGTTTAATTGGTCGGTCAGTGGAAGTTTCTTGCTACAGAATGGTCTGATTTCTCATGGGCACGACGAACTGGACCGTTATACGTTGAATAGTAAAATCGGAGCCGAACTGGCTTCATGGGCACGCCTGGATTACTCAACAAAATGGACACGCAAGGATTATGAGAAGCCTCAATATCTGACAGGGTTGTTCTTCCATAACATTGCACGCCGCTGGCCTTCTTGTCCGGTAGTCGATCCGAATGGAAACTGGATGGCAGAAATGGAGATTTATGAATTGGAAGACGGGGGGATATATAAGGAGAACAACGATGAGTTCACCCAACAGTTAAAGTTTACCTTCACGCCGTTGAAGGATGGAACATCTATGCTGAAGGTGCTCTGCGTCTTACCAATAATAAGACTACTCAAAACAAAATTCCTATTTATAATTATAATGTAGCCAATGAGCCGATGTTACGTGATTCTGGATACGGAACAGTGACTTATGTGTATGATAACCGCTACAAGCAAAACTATTATGCTGTAAATGTTTATACCGATTATTCTCACAGCTTTGGAAAACATAATGGAAAAGTTTTGTTGGGCTTGAACTATGAACGCTATAATCAAGACAATATGTGGGCAAGCGGTACAGACTTAACAACTGAAGATAAACCTTTCTTGAGCCAGACACAAAGTAACAAGAAGAATGGTGACGGTTATTGGAATCGGGCTACAGCAGGTTATTTCGGACGTTTCAATTATGATTATGACGGTAAGTATCTGGCGGAGTTTAATATTCGTTATGACGGTTCTTCACGTTTTCTAGCCGATAAGCGGTGGGCATGGTTCCCGTCGGTATCTTTGGGATGGAATATTGCCCGTGAGGAGTTCTTTGAGAAATTGAGTGAAACAGTTAATACGCTGAAACTTCGTGGTTCTTGGGGACAATTAGGTAACACTAGTTCCAATTATAACAGTTTCTGGGATTGGTATCCGTTCTATCAGCAGCAGGCCATCAGTCTGCATCCAGCAACTGGCTGATTAATGGCGAAAAACAAAATACATCTTCCCTTCCCAGCATCGTTAATGCTACCATGACTTGGGAAACGGTGGAAACATGGGATTTCGGTTTTGATTTCGGCGCTTTTAATAATCGCCTGACCGGTACTTTTGATTGGTATAGTCGTACTACAAAAGACATGATTGGTCCGGCACCTATCTTGGGTTCTGTATTGGGTACTAATGCTCCCAAAACCAACAACTGTGATATGCGTACTTCGGGGTGGGAATTGGAAATCGGATGGCGTGATCAGATTAATGATTTCAAATATGGTGTTCGGTTCAATCTCTCGGATAATCGATCTAAATTCTGACTATCCATACGATGGGGAGTTTAGCAATCAAAGTATCGGAGGGTATTATAATGGCAAGTATTTAAATGAAATTTGGGGGTATGAAAGTGTCGGTCTGGCTTCTTCAAAAGTAGAAATGGACAATTGGCTGACAACCAATAAGCCCAACTGGGGAAGCAACTGGGGTGCAGGTGATGTGATGTATAAGGATTTGAATGGAGATGGCATTGTCAGTTCCGGTGCAAATACTTTGGACGATCACGGTGATTTGAAACGTATTGGTAATGCGACTCCTCGTTATCGTATCGGTTTGAACTTAGATGCGGCATACAAGGGATTTGATTTTTCTATTTTCTTTCAAGGAGTGTTGAAACGCGATTGGTTCTTCGGTGCCGGTGATGCATACTTTTGGGGAGCGCAAGGAAATATGTGGCAAAGCGCCTGCTTTGAAGATCATTTGGACTATTGGACGGAAAACAATACTGGTGCATATTATCCGAAACCTTATTTTGGCGGTATTCAGAAAAATCAGCAGACACAGACGCGTTATTTGCAAAGTGCCGCCTATCTCCGTTGCAAGAATATCCAGTTGGGGTATACTTTGCCGAAATCTCTGTTGTCACCGGCCGGAATCAGTAATTGCCGCATTTATCTGTCATGCGATAATTTATTCACTATCACTAGTCTGTCCGATATATTTGATCCCGAAGCTTTCGGAGGATATGGTGACGAAGGATGGGGCAGTGGTAAAACTTATCCGTTGCAACGTACTGTTTCTGTGGGTGTAAATCTTAGCTTTTAACTAATAAAAAGAAGAATATTATGAAAATAAATACAAAACACATCGGATTATGTCTTTTGTTGGGTGCTGCTATGAGTACCACCTCGTGTAACGATCTGCTCGACCTTGATCCTGTAAGCCAAATCACACCGGAGTCATTCTATACATCAGCCGATCAGCTGGCTACTTACTTGAATAATTATTATAGTTCCTATTTGGTTGCTCCCTATAGCGGAGAGATGTATCATACGCAGAGTTATAGTGATGGTATGGCACGTTCTGACGGTAATACCGATATCATGTTGGCTGGGTTGAATGGTAATACGACTCTTTTTGCCGATGACCATTGGGAAGTTTCTTCGGGAAAAGCCCTTCAGGGATACTATGGAGGAGTACGCGTTTACAATTATTTTTTAGATAAGGCAGTTACCGGTTATGAGAATGGAACGATTACCGGCGATGCGGAACTGATTAAGAACTATATCGGAGAGGGTTACTTCTTCCGTGCATTGTGTTATTTCCGAATGTTGGCCTATTATGGTGATTTACCCATAGTTACCAAGGTCTTGGAAGATAATGATGAGGTCATTGTAGAAAACAGTAAGCGTACTCCGCGTAATGAAGTGGCACGTTTCATATTGGAAGATTTGGACAAAGCTATTTCATATTTAGCAAGTCGAGGCAAGTTCAATGGTCAGCGTGTCAATAGAGAGGCGGCTTTGCTGTTTAAATCTAGAGTAGCCTTGTTTGAAGCCACTTTTGAAAAGTATCATAAAGGAAGCGGACGTGTACCGGGAGATAATAATTGGCCGGGAGCAATATGCCTTATAACAGTGGAAAGAATTTCAGTATTGATAGTGAAGTGGATTTTTTCTTGACAGAAGCTATGAATGCTGCAAAACAGGTAGCCGATAATGCGCAACTGACTACCAATAATCATGTAATAGAACCTCAACCGGGTGTCATCACAGGTTGGAATAACTATTTTGAAATGTATAGTCAGCCTTCACTGGCTAATGTCCCCGAAGTCTTATTGTGGAAACAGTACAGCTTTAGCCTGAGTATCAGTCACGATGCAGCCTATCGTGTGAAGACTGGTTGTGCCGATGGATATACCCGTACCTTTGCAGAGTCTTTTCTGATGAAGAATGGATTACCCATTTATGCCAGCAATGACTATCAGGGTGATGTCAGCATTGATAATGTGAAAGCCGGTCGCGACGAACGTCTTCAGCTTTTTGTTTGGAGTGAGAGTACGCTGCTTGATTCTGATCCTAGTGCGCCTCAGTACAGTCAGCCATTCAAGAAACCCGGTATCGATAATTCAAATCAAGAAATACGTTGTATCACAGGGTATCAGCCACGTAAGTATTATACGTATGATTATACCCAGACTCCGAATGATGAGTTGCGCTGTACTAACGCATGCCCTGTTTTCCGTACAGCTGAGGCATTATTGAACTATATGGAAGCTTGTTATGAAAAGAATGGAACACTGGATGCTGATGCCAGAAAGTATTGGATGCAATTGCGTGAACGTGCCGGGGTGAGCACTGATATTGACGCTACAATTGCTGCTACCGATCTTTCCAAAGAAAAGGATTTCGGGGTGTATTCAGGGACTTCCATGGTGGATGTGACCTTGTATAATATTCGTCGCGAACGTATGAACGAGCTTTTCAGTGAAGGACAACGTTTTGCCGATTTGATTCGTTGGCGCTCCTTTGACCGTATGATAACTGCAAAGTGGATTCCTGAAGGAGTGAATTTTTGGGATAATCTTTATCTGTTGTATGATGCTGATATCAAGGCGGACGGGACATCGGATGCAGTTGTCTCTGGTAAAGAGCAAGGCAAGTATCTACGTCCTTACAGCCGTAATTTGGAGAGTTCCAACGAACTGCGTGATGGTTATAACTGGCATGAGGCATATTATTTGTATCCGATAGGAATCAGTGATATACGTACAGCTTCTGCTGACCGCGATATAAACAATAGCAATATATATCAGAATATAAATTGGCCCACTACGGCAGGCGGACATGCTGAAAAATAATTTTTTTCATAAGGTTGGGTCAATAAATATTCAGAAGTAAAAGTATTCGTTTTTTGGGATAATATTTTTAACATAGCAAAAGGGCAGGGAGTTCGTGAGGATTCTCTGTCTTTTGTCATATATGGTCTTTAGATTTTTCGGGCTGTTTTTGGTTGAAATACCTGGCAGTGATGGAGGTTTCGGGTTTGTAATCCGTTGATGTCAGCCAATGCCCTGACTTGGAAATGCTTTATATCAACTTCCAGCATCAATTTACCCAATTTGATGCAATTCATGGGTGGATCGTATTTTCATAGGCGTAAGAATTGGTGTGCTGCAAAGATCGGAAAATCTCCGGTTGATAAAGGAAAGAGTGAAAAATATGAAAAAAAGAAGCCCGGTCCATTTTGTGGTAAGCGGACCGGGCTTTACAATCAATTTGTCAATCGTTTATAACCAATGGGGCTGCTACCTCCATTGGAACTTTAGAACTGTGCGACAGGGCGCGTGGCGTAATTGCTGGCTTTGCTGTTGGCAACTATCGCACCACTAACGAAATTCAGATACCAGGCGGATTCTGCCGAGTGTTCGGAAGAAGACCAGTACCCCTTGCGTGTGAAATCATTGAAACAATCTTGTTTGTCTTTGCAAATGACTCCGGTTTTTTGAAGTTCCCACAACAAAGTCAACTCGCCTGCCGACGGTAAATACCATTCACCTGCCGATTTGCCGCTGGTACTGTATTGGTAGCAGTAACCTCCTGCCGGGTAACTGGAAGAACTTTTACCAAGATAGGCGGTGTGAGCCTTTCCGTTGAAGTCGCTGATGGCTCCTTCTGACACCCAGGTGGCAGGTTGTCCGGTTTCAACATGGATGGTTGCTCCCTTGATGCGTTCCTCGTCCTTATCGGAGAAGAAAGAATCGGCGGTTCCGTCATAATAAGGGAGAACACCGCTTGTCAATGTACCGTCAGCGGTGGTATAGTTTTCGATGCCTTCTATATCTTCTGCTTTGCTGATCCATTTGGTACTGGACTGGTTGTCGCTTAATGCCACGATGCGTCCGAATGGAGAAGTGGACAGGGTGGGCGAGAGATTGCCGTCCGCATCATCCAGGGCATAGACAATACCGATGCAGGTTTTATTCTCATTCCTCTCGCTGGAGAAGGTAGCGTCGCTATAGTAATAATCGCCTACCTTGGCAGAAGGTAAAAGAGTGCAAGTGAGTGTCGGCGCTTCGTATACTTTGCCTTTCTCCAATTTGATGGTTGTCGAAGTAGCTGTCTCATACACTTCACCGGTGGTGGTAACAAGGGTGAAATGCAATTGTGCTTCGGAAGGGAAGAAGGAGATGTAAGTGGTTCCGGAAATACCGGTTTTGTTTTTAATAGTGATATTTCCTGTTTGGGTACTGCTAAACTCTCCGTCTTTTAGTTTCATAACGGCACTCGAGTAGAGGTTTCCGGCAGTGGCGGTTACGGTAATTCTTGTGATGTTGTTCAAAGGACTGTCACCGTTGGCGGTGAACTGGAATTTACCGATGGTGACCAAGCTAGTCATTTCGCAGGCGGAAGAGCCTGTAGTTTCGTTCATGCTGCTTTACACAGTGCCCACGAGTAATCATAATTTGTTATACCTGCAGTGTTCCGTCTTGTCCGCTCAGGTTGAGGGTTTGAGTCAGAGTGTCGCTGCTGGTCGCGGTGATGGCTGCCGCCGGGTAGAATACGGCAATTTCATTCTCATTCTTTACTAGTGTCGAAAGATCGCCCGTAAAGGTATCAGAAGAGTCAGTTTCTCTTGTGAGAATCGTTTTGGGAACACCGCTGGAACCGGTTTTCATTACGGCCAGTTGGCTGTTGGCGTTCCAGTTGCCTTGCAGGATGCCTGTATCCTCTGCATCTGAAGAACGGGGGGACAGTGATGCTGTGAGAGAAAAAGGAACGGTGGAGGTTGTCGTAACTTGATCATCGTCATCGCTACACCCCAACATGCATAGAGCGATGCCCAAACAGAGAATAGTTGTTGTCTTTTTCATCATCGTTTTCGTTTTGCTGTTTTATGATTAAAACTTGAATGGTATTTATTATTTAATTTTAGATAGCAAAGGTAAATGTTCTCGGTCGATTTTTCTAATCTATTCGGCGAAAGCTGTTTTTTTTTCGATAAATTAGGGGAATAAGGGGAAATTTGAGGTGAAATGTAAAGAAGTGGATGGCGATGATTATTTCTTTTCACCGAAGTCGGCTTGTTGTTTTTCCACCTCTTTCAGCCTTTGTGCATTCCGTTCTTTCAGCAGACGTTCCTGTTCCAGTTCGGAAGCCGATTTGGCGGCTGATTGTCCAAAAGGTGAGTCGCTGCTCATGGGAATCAGCGCAGCTTCACTTTCGGTATAGATGAGAGGATGAGCTGCGGCTTGCTTTCTAATTCCAACACTGCGCTGGCAGGCATTTGCGAGCCTTCGAACAATACGCTGGCAGTGATTTTGATTTTACCCGGCTTTAAGGTGGATTGTATCAGCACGGGGGCTGTCCCCCATTTTACCGGAGCTGGATTGGCCAGTATATTCGCTCCGCCTAAAATACGTCCTTCTCCTTCTACATGGAATTTCACATAATAGTTGTTCAGACGTTTGATATTCCCGTTTTTATCGGCTATGGCGGCTACTACGGTTACAAAGTCGGAGCCATCAGCTTTTAAGTCGGTGTTTTCATTGTCAACCCAAAGCAGCAGTTTCTCGGGACGCCGGGCCGGTCGTACTTCGTGCGTGGCAACTACTTTTCCGTCTATGATGCCTTCGGCCAGTAGGAACACCTCGTCCTGTTTCTTCTTTCTCATAGACATGTTCTTGTCTATCATGAAGTCGTATATATCTTTGAATGTTATAACGGGTGAGGGCATTCCTTCTTTCGTTGCCGGCTTGGTGTAAGTCCATGTCTTGCCACCTTTATTATAAGTAAGCCGCACCTCGTCACAATTGGAGTATACAGTAACGTCTTTGGGTGAGAAGGGAGTCATTTCATGGGCGATGTGCACCATCGGTCCTGTTTCGAAAAGACGGTCTTGCTTTTCGGGCGAGCGCTGGGCTTTGAACATATAATAAGCATATTTGGGTTGACGGAATACGTCCATCACACCACCATAGAAGGGATCGATGATAGCCGCGTTGGTGGTCGAACGAGTGCCACAAACAGCCGCCGACGTGTTGGCGCGGAGTACGGCAGAGTACATCGTAACAGGTGAAAGGATAACGGGGAGCGGCATAGTGCTGTGCTGGATGAGCATAGCCTGTTCCCCCCAGTTGCGTGCCACACGGCTGGGGGAGTTGTGCGAATTCCAGTCGTCTACATTATCTCCCCACTCGCGGGTGAAATAGGTTATTTTAGGGTCGAGGCTTTTGATGGCCCAGTCCTTGTCTGCATTGGCCGGATGAGTGAAGAGTACCGGATATACCTCATGTCCCCGTGCTTCGCTGTCGCAACCGGAATAGCAATACGGATAAGGGTATTCTTGATTGACAATATCGAGGGTATTTTGGGCGAAGTCTGCCGGATACCAGGTTTCATTCAGAATAGGTTCCCATAACCATACACAAGGGTGATTGCGATCACGCCGTACCAGGTTGCGGATATCGCTATAGACACGTTGTGCAAATTCGGGGGCGTCATTCCAGAATTGCCATCCCGGAGTGTTGACGATGACGAACAAGCCCAGTTCGTCGCAGGCGTCCATAAAGGCGGGGTCTTGAGGGCAGTGAGCATTCCGGATGACTTTCATACCTGCGTCGCGTAGCTTTTTAGCGTCGCGCCAATGAATGCTGTTGGCAACGGCATTGCCTACTACGGCAAAATCCTGATGGCGGTTGGCGCCAATCAGTGGGCTTGGATAAGGTTTGCCGTTCAGCCAGAATCCGTCCTTGCCCTTGAATTCTACGCTGCGGATACCGATGCGGCGGCGGTAGCCGTCCACTACATTTCCTTCATTGTCGCGGATACGGACAATCAGGTTATATAACGTAGGCGTTTCAGGGCTCCAAAGCAGAGGAGACTTCAACGTTATTTTATCTTTTGAAGTGACTGCCTTGCCCGGACGTACTTGAATGACATCGTTCAGAAATGCGGCTTGTGTGCCGTCGGGTTGCTGAAGTTCATATTCTACTACTCCTTTGAAGTTCTTTTTACTGTCATTACGTATATGGGCTTTCAGGATTATTTCTGCGGAAGTGTCGGAAACTTTGTCGTATGACACGAAAAGCCCGCCGCCTGCCATTTCGTTTTCGAATTGGGATCGGTGATGAAAACCGGACGATGGGCTATTAGCCAGCAGTCACGATAGATGCCGCCAAAATAAGTATAATCCAGTACATCCTGTGCTTTGCCGGAGGATAGCTGGGGTCATTGCTGTTGTCTGCCCATACGGCTATCACATTGTCTGTTTCCCAATTCAGTGCGTCGGTGACATCAACGACTACAGGCAGGTATCCGCCAAAGTGTTCGGTCAATAAATTGCCGTTTACGAAAACTTTGCTTTTCCCCATGATAGCTTCGAAATGCAGGAAAAGTTTTTTGCCTTTCAATTCATCTGCCGGAGTGAAATGTTTGCGGTACCATACCTCGCCTTGATAGTTGATACATCCACTGGCCTCAGTCGGTACATATTCAATGCCGTCGGGCAGGGAAACCATTTTCCAGTTCCGGTCATTAAAGTCGGTAGCTTCTGCACCTGTAGCGGCTCCTTTGTGGAATCGCCATGCCGGATTCATGGAATATACTTCACGTCCGGAGTTTGCCAGTTCATAGAAACCGGCAGTAGAAAACTCAGACTGGTAGGCTGCTTGCATCTCATAGAGAGGAAATAGCAGCAGGGCGATGAGATAAGATAAAAAATGTTGTTTCATAAAGTAGTGTTGTATTATAAGGTTCATATTATTTTTTATATTAAAGTTTTCATTCGTTGTTTTCTTATGGAATGTTTTTCTGTCGGGCGGTCTGAGAGTTCATCCATGTTCTTGTCTTCCTTATCATTGGAATTTCATAATAATACCACCAGTCGCTGTTGTTGGTTTTGGCGGCAAGATGGTGTGGTGGTTTTGGTCAGCAATGTAACCGTCAGGTTGTTCCATAAAACGGGTCTGTGAATAGGTCTCTTCCAATTGTTTTCTCATGGTCTGAAAGTCATTGCACACTTCATTTATTTGTTGCAATGCTGTCTGTTTGTCTTGTTCATGTATAGTGATATCATAGTTGTGCAAGGCTAGAATCAGACGGACAGGGAAGTTGAACAAGTGATTTGTCTGTTCGTATACCTCTAATGTATAGCGGTTGCGTAAAGCATGTTGTTTAGCCTCTTTTATGCCTTGGCATATTTTTCATATCGTTTTTGTTCCACCTTTGCTTGGGCTATTTTTTGTTGGTAGGTACGGCTCCATGCTCCCGGTGCGTCTGGATCCGGTAGGCTGATTAAAGTAAAATCAGTAGTTCCCCATGCCGGATTGCGCCTTCCCGAATTGACCAGGGCATCATCAAAGAAAAATGCTTCTTGTTCCAGTTCATCCAGAAAAGCCATATGGTTGTCATTTGGATGAAGCCAAATTCTCGTTGGGCATGTGCGGCTTTGAAGGCTTCGACTGTCCGTGCTGTTGGGTTCCAGCCATATTCTCCCTGTGCGATGTATCCACGCCACACCGTTTCAGAGTGTGGGGAACCATCATCCCATGCTGTGGCCAAAATTCCTTCCAGTTGATTTTGAGCAACTAATTTGCTGAATCCTTTGATATAGCCGGCCAGTGAATTTTCACGCGGTATAAATGGAGAACTGCCACACGAAGCAGCGGTAGCTCCCATTACTTTCAGTCCTTTGTCATGATACCATTGTAAAATGCGTTGATGCCCCGGTTGGGTGGCATCTTTGTAGTTCCATCGCATATACACACATTCTTTGGGGAATAATTTGATGCTTTCATTCAATTTTTTATCGTTCCATTTTGCTGCTATTTCATCCTGGGTTTCATTACTGTTGACAAATCCCATACACCGCCGTATTTTAATGGCATATCATCCCAGAAAATAGGAATGCGGTTGTGAGCTGTTGCGAAATCGCATACTTTTTTCAACCAGATCATTTGTAGTTCAAATGGAGTTTTTCCGGTGGCTTTACAGCGTTGGTCTATGCCTATGGCGGTAATTTCATCTCCTCCTATATGTAAGTATTTGCTGTAAGGCATGGCTTCGATAGCATCCCGGTAAAGGTCGAATTGCAAATCATAGGTACGAGGGTCAGATGGGCAAAACTCCCAGTCGCTGTCGGGGTTTTCACGTAGTTCCCAATGATGTTTTAAAATAAAACCGGCATGTCCCAAACTTGGACCAAGGGGGTTATTTCAATATTCCGTTCTTTGGCATAGCGGCATAAGGCTTGCATTCCTGCTTGCTGATGGCATTGGGGGCACCTATTCG
>ENA-OQJH01001205-OQJH01001205.1-human-gut-metagenome-genome-assembly--contig:-NODE-1205-length-11405-cov-1.590796_pt1 | contig 11405 bp, 17 predicted proteins | sample MGYA00242597_ERZ504763 | MGnify/ENA primary metagenome ERZ504763 (study PRJEB26092, sample SAMD00036359) | human gut metagenome | host: Homo sapiens | study: EMG produced TPA metagenomics assembly of... | reverse complement strand
GGCGAGTGACTACAAAAACAGGATATGAAAAAACGGGCGCTGGAGCTTGCTCAGAGTGTCTGACGGAGTTATCAAAAGATGTACACAAGGAGCTTAGCGTGAAATTAAATGAAAAGGCATCTGCGATTCTCTCTGAGATCACAGGTGGGAAATATACGATGCTTTTAATTGATGAAAAGCTGAAAATGAGCCTTTATACCGGAGAACGGAAAATCGGAATTGAGCAGGTGAGCCGCGGAACGATCGAACAGATTTACTTTGCACTTCGCATGGCGGCAAGTGAACTATTGCACGAAGAAGAGTATCCGGTTATATTGGATGATACATTCGTGTTTTATGATGACCAAAGGCTTGAAAATACGATGAAATGGCTTGCAGAGCATAAAAAACAGGTGTTGATTTTCACCTGTCAGAAAAGAGAACAACAAATATTAGAAAAGTTAGGAATAGGAGAGAAAAATTATGTCAATGAAAATTAACCATCAATTATGCAGCCCGGAAACACTGAAAAAAGAGTACCCAATGGCGGACTCACTGAAAGCATTAAAAGAAAAAAGGGATGAGGAGATCAAAGCGATTTTGCAGGAGAATCTGATAAATTCATCGTATTGATCGGTCCTTGTTCGGCGGACAATGAAGATGCAGTGTGTGAGTATGTAGGTCGCCTTGCGAGAGTGAATGAGCAGGTGAAAGATAAATTGATGATCATTCCGCGTGTTTACACAAATAAACGCGTACAACAGGGGAGGGGTATAAAGGAATGCTCCATCAGCCGATCCCGGATGAAGCGCCGGATCTTTATGGAGGGATCATCGCAATCCGCAAGATGCATCTCCGTGTTATTCAGGACTATGGTTTTACATGTGCCGATGAGATGCTCTATCCGGAAAACAGAAGCTACCTGGACGATATTCTCTCTTATGAAGCAATTGGCGCCCGCTCCGTGGAAGACCAGCAGCACAGACTGACAGCGAGTGGAATGGATATTCCGGTCGGTATGAAAAACCCGACGAGCGGTGACTTTACGGTGATGCTGAACTCGATTGTGGCAGCACAGGCAGGGCACAATTTCATTTACAGAGGATATGATGTGACAACAGACGGAAATCCATATGCACATGCGATCCTGCGCGGCGGTGTGGACAAGTACGGAACATGCATTCCGAACTATCACTATGAAGACTTGATTCGACTTCTCGAGATGTATGAGAAGTGGGATTTGAAAAATCCGGCGGCCATCGTGGACGCAAATCACTCAAACTCCAACAAAAAATATAAAGAACAGCTGCGTATTGTCAGCGAAGTACTTCACAGCAGAAATTATAATACAGACATCAAGAATCTTGTCAAAGGTGTGATGGTAGAAAGTTATCTTCTGGAAGGAAATCAGAAAATTGATGAGCAGAGGATTTTTGGAAAATCTATTACGGATCCGTGTATTGGTTGGGAAGATACAGAGAGATTACTGTATAAGATTGCAGAAATGTGCTAGAATGGATTAAGGTAGCCTATAAGCAACTTCTGCTAGAGCGGATAGAATTTGTAGCAGAGCGAGCCCAGACAGCGCATCTTAATCTAAAAATCACTGGATTAGGAAGATGCCTGAACACTATTTTATTCCACTGGTGCAAGGAGACGGTGATTATTATGGTGAAATTGAAATGAGCAATGAAATAAGTGCAGTTTTGTTATCAGATAGAGTTGCTCCGTTTTGGAATCCCTGTTTTGAGGAAGTAGGAGAACACCAATTATGGGGACTTTATATTGAAAAAAGATATGCTGATATTTTAGACATATCGTCACTGGAGAATATGCGTTACCGCCCCTCGCAAATTTGTCTTTGCAGCATTGTAGATCTGGGAGCTGTTGGTCGATTTGATAGTGATTATTCTCAGAAAGCCTTACAATACATGAAAGAAATCGGCTACGAACAAAGCAGCACGATTGAAGCGTTGCTGCTTGGACGTGGAGTTGAGGGAGAGAAAGATATTCGAATGATGGAATTGCATATTCCTGTGAGAGAGAAAACATTGTAATGGTTTCAGGCTTTATTTGACATGATTTTTTTAGAAAAGTAAAAGTCGATCATTAAAATAAAAAAATTGTAAAAACAGCCAATTTCTGTAATGTAATCGGGTTGTTTTTGTTTGTTATCTGTGTTGACTTTCAAATTATTACAGGGCATATACTCAGGGAGAAGGAGAATTTTGAGACTAAATGGAGAATGAAAAGAATTGGAGGTAAAGCACATGCTTAACACACTATTTTCTACTATGAAAATTTGGAAACTGTACCATTCCGAACCGTTTGGTGGTGCCGGCGATGGTAACAAATTTCTGTACTGAGGATGGGATGGTGACGGACCGTTTTATCAAGTATATTGAAGAGAAGGCTAAAGGAGGTTGGGGCTGATTATTACAGAAGATATGCAATCAACGAACATGGCAAGGGATATCGTTTTATTCCGGGGTTATTTAATGACGCCTGATAGGATATCTTAAGGATGCTAATGTAAAAATACAGACGAAAGCAAAAGTAGAGAGTATTGACGAGGAAGGCGTAACCTATACGGATGCAAATGGAAATAAAATATCGGTTCCGGAAGTTACTGTTGTATCTGCATTTGGTTATCGGTCTTATAATCCTCTGGAAGATGCGGCAAAGAAAATTTGTGATAATGTTCAGGTTATCAGCGGAGCTGCAAAGGTTGGCAATGCACTTGTTGCTATTGCGGAAGGCTATACAGCTGCACTGAATTTGTAGAGAAAATCTTGTTGAAAAAGTCAACAGAGGATTTGAATTTTCAGGATAAATTTTATTACTGAGAGTAAGAAAACATGGTATTGCTGAGGAAGATGAAAAGTAAAATCAGTAATTTGCCCAACAAAATGCTGTATAGACTGTGCTAATAGCAACTACGATGTGGAGAGAGATGTGTGATGGGAAGGGGGGGGACTTCGTGTATGAGACAAAAGAAAAATAATATTTTGATTGTTTTGTTGTGCGGGTTCATAGTCTTGATAATTGTTTGGTGGAATAAGCAGATGAACCGCTATGAAAGACCAAAGGGTTTGACTTCATATGAAACGGTAGAACAATTTATCAAGGCAATGAATGCAGGAAATGATATAAATGGATTTTTAGAACAGGAAGTAAATGATAAGGGAAGTAGTGATGTTCAATTTGTTGACGTTACGATTGAACGTGTAAAAGAAGATGATGAAATGGCGGAATATCATGTGGTTATGACAGAAGTGCATAAAAAAACACATCAAGAAACATTAACGGATTGGAGAGTTATCTTGAAAAAAGATTTATTAAGCGGAGAGTGGATGATAACGAGTTATGGTGAAGGATAGGTGATACCGCTTCCGAGAGAATGGATGTAAAATTTAGGATTTTACTTATTGTGCTGATATTGGTGGAGCTGGGGCTTTCTATTATGAGAGTATGATTTTTGAAAAACACAAGAGGGTGTCGCGGACACCCTCTCAATATATCCTATTCTATTAGATCTTTTCGCCATTGCGGTATTTTTTCACTACATTCTGAATTCTTTCGTTCGGACTTAAGATACTGCTGATGGAACCGTCGTGGTTCAATGTATCGATAATCAGTGCGATGTATTTGCTCAAATCGCAGTTGATGTAGTAAGGTTTGCTCAATAATTCCGGTGTCTGATAAATCAAGTTTGTTGTCAGAATACCGTGGATAATACCCTGTTCATATGCTTCATCGAATTTCTTCATACCGTTTGTGAACAGACCAAATGTAGCTGCTGCAAAGATTCGGTTCGCTTTTCTTGCTTTCAACTGTTTTGCAACATCAAGAATACTATCTCCGGAAGAAATCATATCGTCGATGATGATCACATCTTTTCCTTCCACAGAAGAACCTAAAAATTCGTGAGCGACAATTGGGTTGCGTCCATCTACAATTCTTGTGTAATCGCGGCGTTTGTAGAACATACCCATATCAAGTCCAAGCACGTTGGCAAGATAGATAGCACGTCCTGTAGCACCTTCATCCGGCTGATTGCCATCATGTGTTCGCTGTCAATTTTTAAATCAGGAACATTCTGAAGAAGCCCTTTAATAAATTGGTATGTCGGGCGAACTGTCTCGAATCCGCTGAGTGGAATCGCATTCTGCACACGTGGGTCGTGAGCATCAAAAGTGATGATGTTGTCAACGCCCATACGAACTAACTCCTGAAGTGCAAGCGCACAGTCAAGAGATTCTCTCGAGCTTCTTTTGTGCTGTCTGCTCTCGTAAAGGAAAGGCATAATTACGTTAATTCTACGAGCTTTTCCACCGATAGCAGCGATGACTCTTTTCAGATTCTGGAAATGGTCATCTGGTGACATGTGGTTTGTGTGTCCCGACAATGAGTATGTTAAACTATAGTTACATACATCTACCATCAAGTAAATATCTTTTCCTCTTACCGATTCATTGATAATACCTTTTGCTTCTCCGGAACCAAAACGAGGAACCTTAGCATCGATGATGTAAGTCTCTTTTTGGTAATCGTGGAAAACGACATCATCTTTTGTTTTGGCAACAGCCTCTTTTCTCCATTTTACAAGATAATCGTTTACTTTGCCTCCCAATTCCTGACAACCGTCAATTGGAATCATACCGAGTGATCCTACTGGTATATTTTCTAAAGTGCGTTCTGTGCGGTGTAACATTAATTTGCCTCCCTGTTCATTAGTTTCTTTTTGATGCGAATGTCATCGCCGGTTAATTTTAACATGGTGTAATTACTGGTAATTCGGGAAAATGTTCTCTCTGAATAAATCTCTACAAGTGATTCCAAGGAAAGATTCGTAGAGATGATTGTTGATTTTCTGCGCAGCATCGCTCGTTCAGACAGAGGAACAATTGTGAAACGGTAAACGCATTGGAAAGTTCCGTTCCCAAATCGTCAATAATTAACAGATCACAGTTGAAAATATGTTCATACATGATCTCAGCTGTGTTATCTTTTTCGAATTTACTCTTGGCAATGGTGTCAAAGAGCTCAAATGCAGTAAAGTAAATTACCGAATAAGCATGATCAATTAATTCTTTTGCGATACAGTTGGATAAAAAAGTTTTTCCGACGCCGGTATCACCATAAAGAAATAAATTGCGAAAATTGTCCGCGAATGTATCTGCAAATTCGCGGCAAGTAAGATAGGCATTCTTCATATTTGTGAGAGAAGAGCGCCCGGTTTTTGGGTCAATATGATTATCTGAGTAGTAAGAAAGAGAAAATGTATCAAAATTTTCTTTTTCCAAAATATGCTGTAAATTGGATTGTGTATAAAGCAGATCGATGACTGCTTTGTGGAAACAGTGACATTTTCGATTGCCGATGTATCCGGTATCTTTGCAGTCTTCGCATTCGTAGACCGGCTCCAAATAATCTGCCGGGAAACCGGCAGATAAAAGCAGCGTTTTTTTCTGCTCAGATAACTTCCGAATCTCTTCTTTTAAAGCGGGAAGTGCACTCTCATCTCCGTCTAGAAGCTTCCGCGCGTGATTCACACTTAAAAGAGAGATAGATCGTTGATTTCTTTTAACTCCGGTAGTCGATTATACACTGTTTTATAGCGTTTGTCTAATACATTTCGATTATGCAGCTGTTTTTGCTCATAGGCACGAATAATGGTATCGTATTGAGAATTATTTAAAGCACGATGAATCTCCTTTAATTATGGTGTGTTTAACAGTTGCTGTTCCAACGAGCTAATGTCGTAAGAACGTCCTTCAAAATTGTTAAAACGGTTCGGGGCAGGGCGCGGCAGCTCTTGTTGCAGCGGCGCGTCGTTTCATCTCTTTTTCCTGCTGATAGACAAGATCGATCTTGGTGATATCAGATAAATGATGTACCCCTTTTGCAATCCAGTTCTTTAAAATGGAGTCGGTATATTTGAAATCAGGCTGATGTGTGTTCGCAATCGTACGGTTACAAGCTTCTATAATAATATCTAAAGTGAGACCGTATTCTTCCGCCCATTTTTTTATGTAGCTTAATTCTACTGCAGCCGGACTTCTTCCTTTTATTCCGAATGCATTCAGAACGGCAAAACAATTCTTGTTGTAAGCAGCAGAACTTGCTTTTGCCTCTGTTACGCTTTTGATGTTCTCATCAGACCATGCAAGCGCGACAGACTCGATATAATGCATACTTTTGTGCCCGTTTTCCACACAATATTCAATCAGATACTCAATCAAATCTGTTGAAAAATGTAATGTATCAAAGAAATAGTTAATTTTCTGAATCTCCTTGCTGGACAATGGTTTGCCCATGTACTGCTCAGCGACAAAGTAAAGCTGTCTGAGCTGTTCCTGATTCTCATCAGCAACACTTCTGAGAGGTGGCTCTGCTTTGGTGCGGCGACCGGCTTTGCTGTCTCCTCTTTTCTGATAGCTGGCGCAGCATCGGAAGGTCCAGAAGTCTTTCCGATAGCAAGTCCACAGATTGTTCCGGCATCATCGTAATCGATGACAAGAAGTCCCATCTTGGACCAGTAGTTAAATGCGCGGATAATGTCTTTTTCTGTGCATTCCAGACAGTCTGCAAGTTTTGAAATAGTCAGTGAGCTGTCCGGTGTATTCAGGTGGCGCAGTAAAAGCAGGTATACTTTTACATATTCGCCATTTGCCTTTGTCATATAATAATCTATAAAGTCGTTTTCCACAATTGTACTGTTACCTTGAAAACGATTTCGAAGTGTCAGTGTTCTCATTCCTCTTTCGCCGTATCCTTTCCGTTCTCTTCTCTTTCAGTAATGGCTATTATAGCACCATATAAGCATAGGAAAAAGCACTTTTCCGTGGATATCTCGGTTTTTTTGTGGATAAAAAATTGTGGAAACTGTGGATAACTCTTATTTTAGAAGCGCTTCTCCAATGTTTACAACGTCTCCGGCACCCATAGTTATCAACAAATCACCGTGGATACATTTTCAGAGACAAAATTTTCAATCTCTTCAAAGCTTGGAAAATAGTATGCGTCTGTGCCAAGTTCTTTGATTTTTTCAGTAAGTGCAGCGGAAGACATTCCTAAAGTGTCTGTCTCGCGGGCGGCATAGATGTCGGCTAGGACAACATGGTCGGCGAGAGAAAGTGCCTCTGCAAACTCGTCAAAAAATGCTTTTGTTCTTGTGTAAGTGTGCGGTTGGAAAATACACCAGATATCTTTATGAGGATAATTCTGCGCAGATGTTAGTGTCGCGCGGATCTCCGTTGGATGATGCGCATAATCATCGATGATCGTAACACCATCTCGCTCCCCTTTATATTGGAAACGGCGGTCCGTTCCGGTGAACGACAGAATCCCTTTTTTAATGATATCAAGTGGAATCTCAAGCTGCTCACAGACAGCAATGACGGCAAGTGCATTGGATACATTGTGGTTACCGGCAACGGCAAGTGTGATGCGATCCACATATTCACCATGTCTTAACAGATCAAAGGAAGCATTTCCAATCTCATCGAATCGAATTTCAGAAGCAGAATAGTCTGCCGGCTGTCTTTCAGAATATGTGATGATCTTGCAGTCTAGTCCGTCAGTGATTGAATTGATTCCCTCAATATTTGGTTGATGACCAAAGCGCCATCTGCAGGGAGCAGCGCGGCAAATTGATGGAAGGAGTTGCGGATATCATCAATATCTTTGAAGAAATCCATATGGTCTTCTTCTACGTTCAGGATAATTCCAATCTTTGGAAAGAAATGCAAAAAGCTATTAGTGTATTCGCAGGCTTCTGTGACAAATACATCAGAGCTTCCCACACGGATATTGCCGCCGATTGCCTTTAAAATACCGCCGACAGAGATTGTCGGGTCTTTTTCACCTGCCAGCAATACGTGAGAGAGCATAGAGGTTGTCGTTGTCTTTCCGTGAGTACCGGAAACAGCAATCGGAGTCTTGTAATTGGTCATCAGCTGACCAAGCAACTCAGCACGTGATAACATTGGAAGATTTTGTCTTTTTGCCTCTGCAAATTCTTCATTATCCTCGTGAATTGCCGCTGTATAGACAACAACATCGATTCCATCTATGATGTTAGATGCTTTTTGCGGATAAAAACAGAAGCACCCATAGAGGCTAAATGTTCTGTGAGCGCAGAAGCTTTCGAGTCAGAACCTGAAATTGTAAAATTTTCTTTTAGAAGAATCTCAGCAAGCCCGCTCATACTGATGCCTCCAATCCCGATAAAATGAACGTGAAGAGGCTTGTTAAAATTTATTTTATACATATATTACCATCCCATTCTTATGTTTTTGTCATATAATAAGTCTATCCTCTATATTATATACATATATGCCCAAAAAGCCAAGGTCTTTATTTTGTTGGTTTAGATAAAACATGTAAAAGATGTTGTTTTTTGTAAAATATGTTCACTATGTGAAAAAATTGTGTTATAATAAACACATTAATACTGAGAAGGGGTGATGACATGAAGAAAAAAGAAATGATAGCAATGTTATTAGCAGGAGGACAAGGCAGCAGACTCGGTGTCTTAACTGCGAAAGTTGCAAAGCCGGCAGTAGCATTTGGAGGAAAATACAGAATTATTGATTTTCCGCTTAGTAACTGCATCAATTCAGGAATTGATACGGTCGGGGTGTTGACACAATATCAGCCACTGCGCCTGAATGCACATATCGGAATTGGGATTCCGTGGGATTTGGATCGCAATATCGGAGGAGTAACGGTACTTCCGCCATACGAAAAGAGCGCAAACAGTGAGTGGTATACAGGAACTGCCAATGCGATTTATCAGAATCTGGAATATATGGAAAGTTACAATCCGGACTATGTGCTGATTTTATCCGGAGACCATATTTATAAGATGGATTATGAGGTTATGCTGGATTTTCACAAAGAGAACAATGCAGATGTTACTATTGCTGCGATGCCGGTTCCGATTGAAGAAGCGAGCAGATTTGGTATCGTAATTACGGACGATAACAACCAGGTTACAGAATTTGAGGAAAAACCGGCACATCCAAGAAGCAATCTTGCGTCTATGGGGATTTATATTTTCAGCTGGCCGGTGCTAAAAGAAGCGTTGCTAAAAAAGAAGGACGAGCCTGGCTGTGACTTTGGAAAACACGTGATTCCATATTGTCATGAAAATGGACAACGACTCTTTGCATATGAATACAACGGATATTGGAAAGATGTTGGAACACTGGGGTCTTATTGGGAGGCCAATATGGAATTGATTGACATTATTCCTGATTTTAATTTGTATGAAGAATTTTGGAAGATTTACACGAATACAGGAAGTATTCCTCCGCAGTACATATCAGAGAATTCTGTGATTGACAAGAGTATTATTTGTAACGGTGCGGAGATTTATGGAGAGGTTCATAATTCTGTCATCGGCTCCAATGTGGTGATTGGACAAGGTGCGGTTGTCCGAGATTCCATTATTATGCAAGATGTAGTCATCGGAGAGAACTGCGTGATTGATAAGTCGATCATTGCAGAACACGTGAATGTTGGAGATAATGTCACTTTGGGCATCGGAAGTGATATTCCGAATAAATTAAAACCAAATATTTATTCGTTTGGTCTTGTTACAATTGGGGAAAATTCAGTGATCCCTGCAAATGTGCAGATAGGAAAGAATACTGCAATCAGCGGCGTGACAGCAAAAGAAGATTATGTCGATGGAGTACTTGAAAGTGGAGAAACGTTGATAAAGGTAGGTGAACAGGCATGAGAGCAGTGGGGATTATTTTAGCAGGCGGTAACAGCAATAAGATGCGTGAATTGACGAAAAAACGTGCGGCGGCAGCCATGCCGGTGGCGGGAAGTTACAGAGCGATTGATTTTGTACTCAGTAATATGTCGAACTCGCATATTCAGAAAGTAGCGGTGTTGACACAGTACAATGCAAGATCTTTGAATGAACACCTGAATTCTTCAAAATGGTGGGATTTCGGGAGAAAGCAGGGTGGATTGTATGTATTTCCGCCTACGATTACAGCGGATAATGGCAATTGGTACAGAGGAACCGCAGATGCAATTTATCAAAATCTTGATTTCTTGAAAAAATGCCATGAACCATATGTGATCATCACCTCCGGTGATGCGATCTATAAGATGGATTATAATAAGGTGTTAGAATATCATATTGCCAAGAAGGCGGATATTACAGTGGTTTGCAAAGATCTGAATGATGGCGAGGATGCGAGAAGGTTTGGAACTTTGAAGCTGAATGAGAATATGCGCGTGGAAGAGTTTGAAGAGAAACCGATGATGGCAAAGTCAAGAACTGTCTCAACCGGTATTTATATCATCCGGAGACGCCAGCTGATTGATCTGATCGAACAGTGTGCGGAAGACGACAGATATGATTTTGTATCGGATATTTTGATCCGTTATAAGAATTTAAAGAAAATTTATGCATATAAGATTAAAGACTATTGGAGTAATATCTCCACGGTTGATGCATATTATCAGACGAATATGGACTTTTTGAAAGCAGATGTAAGAAAACATTTCTTCAAACATATCCGGCGATTTATTCAAAAGTTGGTGATTTGCCTCCGGCAAAATACAATCCGGGTGCAGTTGTAAAGAACAGTTTGGTTGCCAGCGGAAGTATAATCAATGGAACAGTGGAAAATTCAGTTCTGTTTAAGAAAGTATATGTGGGTAATAACTGTGTGATAAAAAATTCAATTATTTTGAATGATGTATATCTTGGAGATAATACCTACATTGAGAATTGTATTGTAGAGAGCCGTGATACAATCAGAGCCAATACGCGTCATATTGGAGAAAACGGGGTAAAAGTTGTAGTAGAAAAAAATGAGAGATATGCATTGTAGTCTGAATTCAGAAAAAGAAAGACAATGCAAGATGGGAAAGGGGCTAGACATATGCAGATTACAGATGTACGTGTGAGAAGAGTAGCAAAAGAAGGAAAATTAAAGGCAGTAGTTTCCATTACGATGGATGAAGAATTCGTAGTGCATGATATTAAGGTGATTGAAGGAGAAAAAGGGCTCTTTATCGCAATGCCGAGCAAAAAAGCTTTGGATGGAGAATATAGAGATATTGCGCATCCGATCAATTCTGATACAAGAGAGCGAATTCAAAGTACCATATTGGAAAAATATGAGGAAGCATTAAAAGAAGAACCTGTGGAAGCATTCGTGTAGATTTACGACGAAAACAGGATATTTTCTAAAATATGGAGACGAGGGTTTATACAGAACCCTCGTCTTTAGTCGTGAAAAGGAGAATGAATGAATTTAAAGATACTATTTGAAGATACACATGTGATTGTCTGCTATAAACCGGCAGGGGTGCCGACGCAGACAAGCAAAATTGGATCTCAGGAATATGGTGAAGTATTCTGAAAAATTATTTGTACAAAAACCAAAAAG
>ENA-OQJH01001203-OQJH01001203.1-human-gut-metagenome-genome-assembly--contig:-NODE-1203-length-11410-cov-3.613932_pt1 | contig 11410 bp, 13 predicted proteins | sample MGYA00242597_ERZ504763 | MGnify/ENA primary metagenome ERZ504763 (study PRJEB26092, sample SAMD00036359) | human gut metagenome | host: Homo sapiens | study: EMG produced TPA metagenomics assembly of... | reverse complement strand
AACCACGCATTTCTAAAGTCTCAGCACACATATCAAGACAGTCATGCATATCCATACAAATATTATCACAGCTGCTCCAACCAATGTATCCGCGATGGGTGTTACATTTAATTGATGCAGCGATTGTGTTTTTCACTATCGATATAATATCTTCTGTGGGTATCATAGTAGCCCCTTTCTTTTATTCAACAATATCAATCTTATATCTTTCACACCATGCGTTGCGATTTTTTCATATACTTCATCACGATATTGGTACCAATGTTTCTCCTCTGCTGTATACAGAACTTGCTCTTAAAACTGATGGTCTGCAAGAATATGTTGATGCTATGAATGAATTTAATTAAACTTACATACTCCCTCTGAGTCTTAAGTTTCTCTCCGAGTTTCTTTTGAGTTCATCGAGTTTTTTCTGAAAACAACTCGATAAAACTCAATTAAATTCTCAATTGCTCTCGATCAAGAAATATATATTTTAATATCAAGCTATAGCCTCACAAAATGTTGCATTATCTCTTTCAAATCATCGCTAAAATCTTCTAAATCTTCCATAGTAATGGCTCCTTCATTCAGGAGCGAAAGCATAATATAAAATTGATTTGACCTGCTCATCTCACATTGCACCCCACAATCTTTCTTATCCGCTTTTATTCTTTTCTCTAATGCCCAAAATTTCTCAGATGGTTTTCCATCTCCACTTAGTATTTCAATATATTCTTTGTTGAGTTTATCCATATAAGTTTCTTGCCATCCAGCAATTTTACTTCTGAATATTTTCCAGTCTTTTTCTGAAAATTTGTTCATGCTTATCATCTCCTACATAACATCCACTTCTACACTTTAATATACCTTCTCTTTTTTGTAGTTCCAATACATGCTAATAACTCCATATTCACCAATTCATTTAATAACTGCCTTGTCCTAGGACCTTTTAAACCGATCTTTTCTGCTACCTGCTCTGTACTATATTCAACCCCAGCATCCATATAGGCTAAAATCTGCTTCTGCCTTTCTGATAAATCTATTGCTTTCATTTTTTGAATCCGCTGATTTTTCTGCTGATTCTGCTGATTTTTCTGCTGAATTATCATCAGATTCCTTTTCCATCTTCATCACAAGTGTCACCTGATCAAGATTTGTATCTTCTATTAATTCTGGTTTTATCCATCCTTCTGACTTCCACACATCAAGAATTGTTGGGAATCCTGAGCCAGCATTATCGCCAAATCCAACCAATCTAAGCATAGTCTGCATATGAGGATTTCTTGACTTTGAATTACCTCCACGATAAATATCCTCTAGCGGAAGTTTCAAAATTCCCGGATTTGTAAATTCAAATGAATCAAACCTCTTAATCGCAGAATCTAGTTTGATTTTGGTTATTTCAATGTAGTTATCTATACCATTTAGTATTGATAACTCATGCTTTTTCCACACGTTATTTTTTGTTTCACATATTTTTAGTACCAATCCAGTACCATTGCATTTTTTCATTATTGTGTGTAGTTCCGGTGGCTTGCAGGTCGATTAATAAAAACTATTTAGTCAAATAAATATTTATATGCTACTCGATTTTCAAAAGAAGAACCAAACCCTAATTCAATTCGTTTCTCCTCTTCTTTATTCCAAAATTCACTCTTATGCTCCAGTATCCTTTCCCTATAATGATCACTATTTATAAAATTACACCACATAGTATCAGATATCTTAATATTTCTATAATCAAAGGATTCTGGATTGAAAATGAATTCTAAATAATCACTCATATACGCATACTCTTTCATAAACTCTATATCATTTTCGTTTGCAATATCTAATAGAATATATATGACCAATTGATTAATAGCCTCCGCTTTATGATCAGGATATGAATATACTCCTTTATTGCTACTAGCGTACTTTTTAAACTTATTCACATAATATTCCTTTATTTTGTCATTAAACGATAAAATTTTTTCATATAATAATTGAAATATCTCTTGTTCCCAGTTATTATTCAGATTCTCTTCTATATAATTTTTCCATTCACTTTCGTCATACTTCAACAAAACCCTTCTATGAATATATACCCATAATGTCTTCTGACGATTGTTATCTTTTATTCTATCAAATTCTTTACAACAATTATTATATATCTTTTTATCAGCTAATTCAGATAATATCTGTATCAATTCAGGATATGCATTACTATGTGCCGTTGCCTCCAATAAAATGTCACTATTGATTAGCAATTTCAATAAGTCGCCATACCCTTTAATATCTTTATCAAAATGCTGTTTTACATAAATTGACAGAGCATATATGTTATTTGTAATTGTACGAACATTTTCTTTTTCATCAGGGGTTAGCAATAATACAAAAGCTTTTACAATTCTAGAGTTTTGTTCATAATTTAACTTGCACAGCGATAATAAGAAGCTAAATGATTCTAACTGCTCTATCATCCATAAATTCCAATATTCCTTCATGGATAAACAGAAATCCTCAAATAACAAAGAAATATCAAACTTATCAGATAACTCTACTGAATCAACTTTGTAATGTGATACTATACTTCTTAATTCTTTTTGTTTAATGTGTTTTACTATCATATCCACATCCAATAGTTCAATAGGATATGGACTAACATTTGTTCTCATAAATCCCCCATGAAAATCTCCTTGGAATTCATCGGATAATATGTACAAAATATTGCTTTAATATATGGTGTCACCATTTTTCAACATTGTTGAACCAATCCAACATCAAATGATTTTTCTTATAGAATAAATAATAGTCATACGCAATTTGCCTAATTAAAAATAAATCCCCATAAATGGTTCCACCCATTTTAGAAATACTAGCCTTTTTCATATAATATTCTTCATGTTTTAAAAGAATATCATTCATTTCTTGAATGTCAGCACCCTTGTTTGTAATATCCTTTATTGTATTATATGCTCTACTATATCGAGCCGCTGCCTGATCTAATAAAAGATTTAATTTATCGTAATTTTCTTTCTCATTCATTAAGTATGATAAAGAACGCATGCATGTATTATTAAATTCATATATTGCTAATTCATAACACTTTTGATTTGAAAGTTTCTGATAATCAAAGACGCATACAGCTCTTTCAAATCGTTCATTACAGACGATAATCCATCAGTATACTTAACCAATGAATAATAATATGCCTTTACAGAACTTGATGGTTCTTTTTCTATTCTATCCATAATTTCGTGATACTTATTATTGATAGAAAGCTCAAATAAAATATCGTTTTCTTTACCTTCTTCTTCAAAAAAATCATTATCTCTGGCATTTCCTGACTCTAACTGAATTCCATATATACCAGCTTTTATCAGTAAATTACATAATTCCTTATTTCTAAGGAGTATCTTAAAATTATCATACTCTTCTTTATCCGAAAACGTCAGCACCGGTGCTTTTATTCCACGTACACTTTTAAAATCGAACATCTCTAAAATTGTCTTATAACTAATATAATTAAAACACGAAATATCAGCTTTAAATTTTAACAATCTACCATTTAGCACCTGAACTTTGTCATTTGTATACGCTAGTCCTTCGTTGTTCAAATAATATAAAAAAGCATACAATTTTTTTCCTATATCATTGCTAATATTTTCACAATTTGAATTATCTATCATATAATCCGATATTTGAGATAAATCTACTAACTCAACGCCTTTGTTTTTCCAGTATGATATGTCATGAGCACAATCTTTAATTTTATCTACTACTAAGTAATGTGGCTGACGATTTTCTACCCTTTTTTCTTTAACAAAGAAATCAATATAGCTCATAATAAGTTTCAAGTTATTATCATTTAACGAATATCCTACAAAGAGAAATGTTTTGTCAATCAAAAGGGATTTTATAAACGTCTCTATAATAATATGATTTTGAGAATAATTTAAATAGTCATCCTCTTTTAAAACAATATTCTGAATATCATCAATATCGCCATGCATTTTGATAATATAATTTCGTCCTTTTTTTGACAAAATATCATTATCTTTCGTTATGATTGCATATTTAGAAACTCTAGGATCATTTACATTTTCCAGTAAATGATCATAATTTGTCGTTATAATATGTTCTGGTTGTAGCTTAACAATAATTTCATCAATAATATTAGTTTCATATTCATCACTACAAAACTTTTCTTTCAAAAAATCATAATATGTTTTTTTCTCTTCTTCAGTATCACCAAAGCTTTCATAAAAATGTTGTGGGATACGAAGAAAATCCTCGGCTGAAAAATCATATTTTAATTTACAATTATAACCATTTATACTGCACATTTCAATTTGCTCGCCGCATTCTCCACATAACAAATCTTTTATCTCGCATGATGTACATTTATTTTCACCGATTTTATCAGCAATCTCTTTAACTAACTCCCACCATGAACACACACCAGAATTTTTAGAAACTCCAGCCCCCACAAAAATCACGAGATTCTCATTTGAATTTATTTGCTTGATTTTTTCTATTTGTTCGATAATCTTGTTCATCAATCTCACCTCACAAAGTGCACTTTTTTCTCGCTTTTTTCGTCGCTTTTCCAATGAAAAAAGCGACGAATTATTTTAATCTATACAACTTGCCTTTTGTTTTCCCATTATCAATGAGTTTATCAAGTGCAATTAATTCCTTTAACAATTCCTTTGTCCTAGTATCCTTTAATCCCAGATCATTAGCTATTTCAGCTGTTTTGTGCCATTCACCATCATTTAATAATTTTAAGATTTTTTCATATTGTTCTATCTTTTTCTTTGATGATTTTTTCGTTGCTTTCTCATAGCTATCTGGCAGCAAAACTTCATCATCCGCTTCCAAAAATGCCAGGTGGATTGGAATTCTTATTCTCATAGCTCGTCTATCTTCATCCGTAAAGAACTCCGCTCTTGGTGAGCCATTCTTCTCAAGTTCTTCCTGTATTGTTGGTATGCCAGAAGAATGTCCCTCTGATAAATCCAGTTCTTTTAAAAACTCTCCAAGTCGTCTATTTCTATAATATCTCGAAACAAATCTCTTTCCCTCAGCTATCGTTTTTTCTGAAATAGATCTGTCTATCCCCGGAAAATTCATAATATTTATGCAATCCGGCTCTATCTCTATAGTTACTGGTTCAAAGGACATATAATCTCTGTGATAAAAAGCATTTACCACAGCCTCCTCTATTGCCTGATATGGATAATTGAATATCCTTAATGCCTCCATCTGATTTGGTACTTTAATTACCTTTTCTCGAATAATCAAATTACGAAATCTTTCCATTGTTGCCTGAATCATCTGAGGCACCGAACCTGTAATATTAGGGAAATCTTCACTAATACTTGGATTTTCAACGCTTCCTTCAGGAAAAGAGGTCATCTGTACATAAGTATATCCAAAGAATTTTTCTGGATGCTCACAGAACATCATAATTGCCACATTCTGAATATATCTGAGTTCTGGAGGACCAACCAATAGCTGCATATCATTAAGTATTTCCTCAACACCACGTTCCCTTACCTGTTTAGCAAGCTTACTACCAGTTTTTCTCAAATGATCTTCTAACAGCACCGGTGAAATATCCTCAAATGTTGCCTTATGGTTTGCTCTACAATCAAACGGGGTTTGATCTGACATATTAATCAGTTCTCGCTCTTGTTCACTATTTGCCTTAACAGAACTTGTCTGATAACGAATATAATAATTGTACTTCTTCTCTTTCTTACTTGTTACGTGCTCTGGTGATTTATAAGGTCGCTGCTGTCCTGTTCTGACAACAATTACAAAAATCCATTTCCCATCCGCTTCTGCTGGTATTCCCTGTGGAAAGTAGGAGGAGAAATCAAATTATTGTAACCCAACATATCTTTCTGTATTGAATCCAACATATATTCAGGTAAGCCCTTTACCGGACGCTTGGCAACACCATTCTCTTCCTCAACACCTACAACAATATAACCTCCGCCATCATTATTATAATCATTCGCAAATGCACAGACACTATGGTAGATATCATCAGGATTCCACCCAGTCTTAAACTCTATTCGGTCTGATTCTAATTTTCTTTTGTTTAATAAATCTTCTACATTCATTTCAAGTTCCATAGTGTCATCTCCATTCCTTTACAATTATTATCTTAAAACAATTTCATACTAATTTTCACTGACATATTATCTTTTCATAGCTTTTTCAGCATCATCTCTAGTTATTTTGTAAAAAGACAATAATTCTAACACTTTTGGATCTGAGATTGTTTCTTCATATGAATCAAAAATATTAGTATGAATTATTTCTTTTGCTTGTGTTAACTGATTTTCATTTAAACTACAAAAACACTCCCACCACTTTTGCGTAATACCTGTATCTTCAAAATACAAACGATATATAATCATTGCCTCTGGCATATATAATAATTTTTCAAATTCTTCTTCGTCAGCACCAAATGCCTTTTTAAAAAAAGACAATCCCTTACCCACTTTTCCTTTGGTTGAGTTCAAAACAGCTTGTATTGTTCTTATGAATTTTCTATTCCAATGTTCCCCAATATAATCTCTATTACTAAAATACTCTGGATCCTCAATAGGATGATATTTCATTGGAAATGAATAGATACTAACGCCCAATTCTTCACATAAATCAACATTTAATCGTAATCTCTTATAAAGTTCAACTGGCTTATCTTTGAAATTATATAGTACATAATTAGACAAATTAGTATGACCATGTTTAACTGCAGTTCTTATAGATTTTTCATATATTTCATGCAATTCCCAATGATCAAATGCTATTCTTACTGGTCTAATTGGAATTTCAAATAATTTTTTCATATTCTCGTCCGTAATCAGTCGAGAATCTATGCCTTGATTGAAATCAACATATCTCTTGCGCGGTCTTTTTTTACTATAAATTTCATCAAAATATGGTTTCAATGTTTCGTAAGTTGCTAAAATAGCCTCTTTTTTTGCCGTATATGTTTCCAAAAGATTATTACTTTCAAGAAGATCATATACGTCTTGAATTTTTGAGCCCATTTTTCTATAAGCATTTTGTATTCACGTACCACTCTCTTTATATATGCCTTTTCATTATATCCATCACGCAAATTCTTAATGGCTACCTCAAACATATTGGGCTCTACAAAAGTGGCATCTGTAGTAAAGCCAGCGTTCTTAATCTCATCTATTATTTGTGTATATTGCAGGATGCCAAAACATTGTTATCTAATAATAAAAGATCTTTTTTACCACCAACCGTTCACTTGCCCATTTAACCTGTTCAGCAATTGGTAAATAACTCTTATATTCTGGTTCAAGTTTAGGTACCGCACAAAAAGCACACTTATTAATACACCCTCTTGTCATATATGCCAAATATCCATCACTTGCTGGATACTTATAATCTATTTCTTCTAAAATTGAATAGTCCAATGGCAAAGTATCAATAATCATATCATTATCATCTAATACTCCTGGCTTACTTAAAGTTCCTTTGTAAGGCTTTATACCAGTTTCCTCCTCTACCCTATCTGCCAAAATAGTTGCCATTACTCCCCCAACCATTACTCCTTCTGGAGTCTTACAAAGTTGTTTTGCAAAATTAATGGTTTTGATTGTAATATCCCAATAAAAAGTAAACAAGGTTGTAATTCCAACCCTGTCATATTTTCTATTTTCCGGTTTAAAATATTCTTTTTTATAAAAATATTTTCTATAATATTCTAGCAAACTCTTAATTATCACATTTTCATTCGACAATGGAATCTGATCAAATTCATCCTTTAATCCCTTTTTCAAATACATACAAATATGTGGTTTATATTTTTCCCACATAATAGACGAATCATTAGCGTACAACTGTGTTTTTAAATCTTCATAAGTATCATCTAAAACTAAATCTCTTAAATCACCTTTAAAAAAGGTCACATCATCCCCAAGATTTCTGTAATATGTTGCAATTTTCATTAATCCCATTGGAGGGTATTTATTCTTGTAATTGGGTTCGACAAGTAATACTTCCTGCTCATTTACTCAACTCTTCCTGTATTTTAGCCACAACCATATCAGCATATCTTTCGGCAAAATAGCCTGTAGAATGGAATATACTTTTGATATAGCTTCTGCTCTCTCTTATTATATTTTGATAAATTCTGTGTTAAATACTTTTTGTCTTCTTTCTTATTCTTTTCTTCCTGCTTAACAGAATCAACTGAAATCACTGTATTTGATATTTCAGGTCGATAGCTCTCTTTTATTTCATTAAATACTCTATTTAAGGTTATATTTTCATTTGCATCCTGTTCACGTAATTCAATGGTTCGAACACTTTTTTCTGCCTTTTCTTTTGCAGTTTCTAAATCTTTCTTTGCCTTTTCTTTGTCTTTTTCATCAACAAATCTTGCTTCACTTACCTTTTTATCATATTCTACGGCCTTTCTTTCATAATCTGTCTGAGACTGAAATGCCTTTTTTACTTGATTTGCATAATGATATGTTTTATACAACTCATTGTATAAAACTTTTCTTACTTCAACTTCAAACTCCTTTGTTGTTGCATTTGTCTTAAAATAATCTCTTCGGGCATTCGGAATCAATTCGCTATCTACAGCATAAACTTCGCCAACAAAATAGCAATTTCCTCTAGATTCCTTGAAAACTTAGGAGATGCTCCTAATGTATTCTCATCGCCTATCTGAATATTTTCTTTTCGAAGCCTTATACCCCTCATTTTATTCATTGGCTTTATCTGTTGTTCAAATTGGAAATTCCAAACCACATCCAAGCAAGTTTTCTTCCATCTGAAGCATAAAATTCTTTAAATTCAACATCTTTAATCTCGTCAACAACCTTTGTTGAACCTGATGTTCCATCATAAATTTTCGTTTTATATGGTTTAAATAATTGATTACCATTAACTTGAATCGTATATTCGTCGATTTTCAAGTTATTATTTCTACAAAATTCATAAATTTTTGACTTATATATAAACCATGATGCAAATGGAATTGGTGCTACTGATTCAAGATATTCAATAACAACCGCCTTATCTAAAAGGTCATCGCTTTCTGGAATTACTCCTTCCATTATTACTTCAAAGTATGATCATCCACATTTGCTTTGTTCTGATAAGAATAAGTTATATCATCAACGAAATCTGCTGCTGAAGGATGTTGTGTTGTATCTGCTAGAACATCTCGTAATTTCTTTCCATCCCACTCAATAACCGATTCCACATTTTCACCTTTGTATGAAGACTTAAAGATTAATGTATCGCAATATCCAACTCCCGCCAGTCTACCTATTCCACGAAATCCTTTTTCCTTAGTTCTATCTTTTTGGGAATCCGCAATATCTGTCAATTTCTTAACAAACATTTCAGCTGGTATCCCCATAGCATTATCATTTATTGTAATTCGTCTTTTATTGTATTCAATATTAATATCTATAATTGCATCCTTTTCGTTAACAACGCCCGCTGCAATTGCTTTATCTATCGAATCAGCCGAATTCTGTATGTATTCACGATATACAGTATATGCATTCTCGTACATTGCTGTAGTCAAATTTTCAATTACATTCTTTCCAATCTCAGCCATAATGTTACCTCCTCTTCTTATTTATTGTTTATACTGCTTATATATTGGCTCAGGAAACTTAATGCTGAGAAGTGATCTAAAAATTGGATTCTGAACAATATATTCTCCCTGTTTTAATCGTGTCATCATATTCTTATAACTGATGGGACAAACTTATAATCTGGCTTTGCGATTTCTATCGCATTAGTTCTTCCATATGCATGCGTAGAACAATTTCCTGTCACTCTTGAATGTATTGCACTTCTAAACTGCTCCGCTGAAAATAAAACAATCCCCAATGATCGACCACGTTCAGCTATATCAAGCACTTGATGTAAAATAGGCGAAGATTTTGGTGTATCTTGAGATGCATACTTATTTAATTCATCAATAAAAATCACTACCTTTTGGTGGGTTAACATCGTCCTCATCGCTATATTGTCCTAACTGTAAGTCATATATTGTTCTAATCGCATCACCAAAAACAAATCCCTGCATATCTTCATTTAACTTTGCTATATCTATAACATGAACCTCATTCTTCTTTATATGCTTTAACGAGTCCTCTAATCTTGTCTGTTCATTATCATCTGCAATTCGTCCAAACATTGGATTATTATAAATAGAATTTCTAATAATACGATTAAACTTTCTCCAACTTCCAACCGAAATCTCATCATTTTTCTTTCCTGCTTGGCAGTTCTCCTTTACCACTTCAAGAAAATCTGCCCAATCATCTAACCCTCTAAAATTTCCCTGTTCATTTGCAATATAATTGATTATAGAATCCATTGTCTGATTTGGATCCTCTATACTAGCAAATAGCATGTCCAATTTTTTCATATCATCTTCGCAATCATATTTATACAATTTTGCAGTTCCATTAATACACTGTTCATTGTATGCCTCTGTAGAAAGGTATGTATTACCAACCTTTCTTTCAGAATATGGATAATAGTAATGAACATTTCTAAAAGGTAATGTAGTTAATCCAAGTTTTGTATATTGACCATATACTCGTTCTTTGTCACTCTCTTTATCAAATTCTGCTGGCTGATCAATTGCAAGTAAATCCTTTCCCTTAACATTAAAAAAAACAAATGCTACATCATCTTCTGAATCTGCTTCATAACACTTATCCTGAATAGCCTTAAGAAGGAACATTGCATAAGATGTCTTTGCCGCAAGTCCAGAAATACCTGAAATATTCAAATGTGCTCCTTCTGGTCCAATCAAAAATCTAGAATCCATTTTAACTGGAAGTGTAATTTTATCTTTATTGTTATACATTTCTAAATATCCACAAGTAACTGGATTTTTCACCTTATTTAATCCAATGCCTCTGCAATCTCTTCTTCTTCAGCCAACTCAACTTAGCATCATTAAGCAATGGTATATAAATATTTTTATTATTTCCAATTACACTAGCCTTAACATAATTCATTCCAATTCTATGTGTCCTTTCAGTAGTATTAACTTGACCAAAATCATTTGAAATATAATCTGAAAGAAAATTCGCAGTATCGGTAATATGAGAGATTTCTTCTATAACTCCATATGATACACTATTCTCCAAATGTCCGATTTTCACCACATCAAAAGGATTTAAAATCATATCTTGCTTTGTCCAAAAATAAAAATTATCAATTGTTGAAGGATTTTTTTCTGTGGCTATAACTTTTCCGATTACTTTTCCCATCGTTTTATCTTGTATGATAATTAGGAAGTTAATTATCACATATTTCCTTTCTTTTAATATCGTGGTTCAATACAATTCAGATACTATGGACTTTTGATTTGTTTTCTGTAGCTTGACTACTCAACTGGAGTGTA
>ENA-OQJH01001201-OQJH01001201.1-human-gut-metagenome-genome-assembly--contig:-NODE-1201-length-11421-cov-6.241101_pt1 | contig 11421 bp, 10 predicted proteins | sample MGYA00242597_ERZ504763 | MGnify/ENA primary metagenome ERZ504763 (study PRJEB26092, sample SAMD00036359) | human gut metagenome | host: Homo sapiens | study: EMG produced TPA metagenomics assembly of... | reverse complement strand
GTCTTTTCGATCAAGATCCGGAAGATCTCGTAGCCATGTTGGAAGATTCCGTAAAAAATTCTTCTGTAGAAATTTTTTCAGTCTATTCGGAAGAAATATTATATTGAAAAAAAAAGCAGTGCAGATATTGAACAGATTCAAAAATCAATGGAGCAATACGTTCCATTGATTCATAACCAACTAGACGCTTACAACGAAATGTCCGCTTTGTTGCAGCAGCAATTTGCCGTCCAGCAAGAGAAAGATGATCTACATAAATCTAAAGGTGACCTGCAAGAAAGAATAAATGCTATGCAGAAGGAGCATGAAAAAATTTCCATTGAGAAGGAAGATATTTTTCATCAGCTGCAGGATTCAGAGAAAGAAAAAATTTCCATTCAGCAACAACTCGTTGATGCGACTGAATCGCTGCAGAAATCTCAGGGAACTGCAGCTTCTTATGAAAAACAAATTGCTATTCTGAATAATAGAATTGATGAACTTGAAAAGCAGTTGGAAGTATATCAAGCTAAAGAAAATGAAATTGCCCAGGAAGAAGAGAAGCAGCTTGAACAGATTCCCGTTAAACGTCGAATAAGCTGGTCATCTTTTTTTCATGACTCTAAAATAAAACGCAAAGAAGAACTAGGCATTCAAGAACAGGCTGAACGTGAGAGACTTGCAAAGGAATACATTTATGATCCATCCCATTCTGAAGAACAGGCTGCGCTTTTTCTCGATGCAGCAGGAACAGAAGAGTGGACCTTAGAAGATCTTCGAACACTTGCTGCACAATCAGATATTGACAGCATGAAAATATTACAGCGTAAAATAGAACAGCTGCATAAAGCTTCACAGAAAAAAAATAATAAATAGCTTTCTTCCACATTTACAGTTGTTGTTTTATTTTGAGGAAAATGATAAAATTAATATAGTTCCATTACTACGGAGGTGATTTAAAAATGTCAGTATCATATTTTAATACAAACGAATATGAATTAATGAATAAAGATAATATTGTTGCAACTGTAAGCTGTACAAGAGATGAATTTAATGACTTATATTTTGAAATTCATCATATATTTTCACAATTACCAATTGGTTTCAAAACATTTAAAGACTGGATCGAAAATCGTAGAGCACCTAGCAATCGCCAGCACATTGAAAAATTGCTTAAGCGTTGCAACTGTTATGATTTAGAAGGCTTCCTTCAAGTTACACATGCTGCAACTTTAAATGATACGTTTTGGGTTCGTCCAGCAAAGAGTCATCTTTCCTGGAATAATGTTTCGTTATTCCAAAATCCTTTCGATGACGTTGTTGCTCGGATAGCCTTTGAAGGTGGTTTATATGGTGAACATTTTTCAACAGCTTCCCCTGAATTTTCTACTGATGGAACTTTTGCAAAGTGTTGGACTCGTTTAGACAATCAAATTTTCCTCATGAAAAGAGGGTCTGAAGGTGGTGCGAATGCTGGGCTTGAGCCATACAGTGAGATGTATGCTTCACAACTAGCCGCTGTATTTTGTCCAGACTCCGTTCCATACGATGTTGTAAATTACCATGAAAAAAAAGCCTCTAAATGTCCGCTTTTTACAAATGAGCAATATGGTTTCGCTCCAATTTATAAATGCATCGGAGTAGAAGCCGGTATTGCCCAAACCATGCAATACTTTTCTTCTATTGGTAGCGAAAACGCTTTTCGTAGAATGCTAGTTTTAGATGCCCTTATAGTCAACACTGACCGTCACAAAGGAAATTATGGAATATTATTTCAAACTGATACTCTTCAACCGATAAAAATGGCACCTGTATTCGATCACAATCAAAGTTTATTACCATACGCAATGGAAGATGATTTTCGTGATCTCGATTCCTATTTGAGCGAAAAAATTCCACGAATCGGTATAGACTTTTCAGAAACTGCAGCCATGGTAATGACTCCAGATATAAGATCAGATCTAAGAAATTTACAGGACTTTGAATTTTCTGATTCAGCAAACGGTTTACCAAAGTGGAGAGTAACTGAATTAAACAAATTAATAGTACATCAATCAAGATCTATCCTTAAATCAAAAAAAATATATATGTCTCCCGATCAACCTAAAAAGAAAAATATTAAAAAATCAACTCCTCGTCTATGAAAAAATCCGTGTCAATAATTGACACGGATTTTAAAGTTAATGTGATTATGATAGCTCTCTATTCATTATAGTTTACGTGGTTTCTTTCTTGATGTAGTCTTGAGATTTGGTTTGGAAGTATTGCAGTTTTCATTAAGTAATTGTTTTATCTCTGGCCGTGGAGTATTGGAAACTATCGAAAGTCGTTTTAAATACGTTGCTGCATTCAAATAAAGTACATCATTTTGTTTTGAAGAAGCTCCCGTATAAAGTACCAAACGGCTTTTCACCTTTCCAAAATTTTCATCTATATATTCCAAAAAATCAGTGTTTCTTAAATGCTTTGTTTGATCTATTACGATCTGATTAGAGTATTTTACTTCAAACAGATAGCTTTCTCCTTTTTGCTTATCAACCAGTATCATATCAGCTTCAACATGCTGGTTGTTGTTTCTCAAGGTGATGCTTAATTGTGATACGTAATAACGATCCAGATCAATCTTTTGGAATGTTTTATATGTTTCCGCAAGAATTATATTTTCAAGTAAAATTCCTTTTACGAAATGATCTGCTCTTAAAATAAATAAATTTCTGTCAGCTATACCACAAGTATCCTTCCACATAGAATCATCCGCCAAATTTTTGATCAAAGCAGTTGAATGGGCATATATCATACCTGGTTGCATAAAAATTTCTAAATCTTCAGAACGTTCCCCACTATTCAATGAAATATATGATGGAATTTCGAGAAATAGTTCGAGTTCCAACAAGTAATTCTTTAGTTCATCCAGATGTCGCTTACTTAAAGACGTTTGCATTTCATCCAAATCCTTAATTCCCAAAGCATTCTTGGTTGCCTGATTGGCTTCTTCCGTGTTAATTAGTGACACATAAGATGGTTCTTGAATATTATGGATCGTAGAATACAGCGGGGCACTTTTAAAACACTTGTTAACTGCTTTGACCGTAGTGTAATAGCTGAACTTATTAATCATTTTATTCAAAACAGATTTCAATTCATTCTGTTCGTACAACTCAGTTATTGCAGCTCCATACCTTCTTGCATCTTCGCTTTTCTCCAATGAATGTAAAATATTTCCAACAATAGCGGTATTTTGATATTCTTCGCTGGCCTGCAATGTTTTATATGGACTTTTTGTTAATGTTCCTCCGTATTCAATATATTCATCTACGGAATCATTTTCGATAAGTTTTGAAAACTCCGCAAAAGGAATATAGGATGTATGTATCATTTGAATCCTATCATATAAAATATCGGATTGCGCAAGCATAATTCCCAATGAGTCCGTTCCAGCGATAACGATTTTAGCTCCTTTTGCTGCAAAATAATCTGAAAAAGTATTTCCATATTTTTGAAAGTCTGTAACTTCCGTTATTTCATCTAGGAAAAAGTTGCGAACGCCTTTATCGTATAAATCTTCCATTGCCTGCCGCAATTCAAGCATATCACATTCCCGTAGGCAAAGAATATATACTGTTTTTTCTTTGTCTTTATCCGATAGTTCTGATATATACTGATACATCATTACTGTTTTTCCGGTTCTTCGTAGGCCATATAAAGCACAAATCTTTCCAGGATATTCATGCTGCATGAAACCTTTCAATTGATTATAACAATCCCTTTTCCGAACATATGAAGTGGCGATTTGGTTTCCCATAATAATATCAATATTTTTTTCATACATAAATTGCGCCTCCATTTCTTCATTGACTTATTTTATATTCTCGGAACAAGCGGTCAAGCGTACATCTACTTATTTTCAATTCTTTTGCAATCTGCGTTTTCGTTGCCTGTCGGGTCATATAACGATTATAGTATTCTTCGATTCCAGGAACAACGATTTTGTTTCTTCCTTTGTAGCGTCCTTCTTTTTTGGCAATGGCTATTCCTTCCCGCTGCCGTTCCAGAATCATTTCTCGCTCAAACTCTGCAATGGCTGCCATCATGGTGAGCTGCAAACGTCCTGTCGGTGTCGATGTATCAAAGTTTTCTTTGAGACTTACGAACTTTGCTCCAGTATTCTCGATTCTTTTCACGATACTTAAGAGATCATATGCAGTCCGGCCGAGTCTGGAAAATTCTTCCACATATACGACATCATCTTCACGAATGAACCCCAGCATTTCCTGAAGTTTAGGTCTTTTCATCGTTTTACCGGATGCCTTCTCAATAAACCACTTATCAATATTATATTTTCCCAGTGCCTCTCGTTGCCTGGCTTCATTTTGTTCAACCGTTGATACTCTTACATAAGCAATATTCTTACCTTTACTCATTTTTTCCTCTTTGTACAAATAACTTCTTAGATATGGTCTACATTTTGTTCAATAATTGAATCTCTGACTTTATTTTAACATTTTATTGTCCATTTGACAATGTATAAAAACGTACACCCTATTTAGATATTTTTATTGTGACATCACATCTTCCCTTACAGCTTTTTCAAGAAGCTGACGAACATATTCAGGACAGCTGCTCTTACCGGATTCCCAGTTTTCCAAAGTTCGCACAGGAATATTATACTGCCTGGAGAATTCAGCTCTTGATTCAGAAAGCATCTCTCTTATTTCCATTTTTTCTTCCTCATTTGATATTACATATACTTTGCCATTGTGCTCCGCCAAAAGAATCCGTCATACAACCACTCAAGATCGTTTTTAAAAGTTGGCACATCGTGATGGTCTAATTCGGCAACGAATTTTACGTATTCATAGCTATAACCGTTTTTTTTGTAATACGTCAGCAGCGAGTTTATAGCTGTACAAAAAGTCTGCTTTATCAGCAACAGGATCTTCATCATCCCAACTCCACTCATCTTTTTCTTTCTCTTCATCTGTCATGGTGTCGTTTGCCTTTTTGTAAAAGAGAGAGAAAGCATATTTTTCTTCAGCCGGCAGATCTTCCATTTGCATCAAATGAGCCTTTCCCCAGGCATCATCAAAAATTTTTTAAACTTTGACTTGAGTGGCATAGGAGTTTTATGCTTATACTGATTTATCGTGTCATCAATAATGAGCGCTAAATCCATATCAATGGGAAGTTGTTCTGTAACCAGATATACGCTTTTTTCATCGCAAACAATATAGAAGGTATCATTTTCAGTTTTTAACTATGCTCAGCAAGAAGTCCCCGACTTCTAAAGTGGGGGATGAATTGCGTCCGTCATAAAATATTGAAATACAGGATAAGAAGCGTTATAATAAAATCAGTCGAAGAAAAAAAGAAAGGCTGAACATATATGGAATTAGACAATAATGCACATTCGGTATTTTTGCTGTATTACCATCTTGTCCTTGTTGTCAAATACCGCAGGCAGGTCTTTGATGAAACGGTTTCCGAACGTTCAAAGGAAATCTTTGTGTATATTGCACCGAAGTATAACATTATGTTGCAGGAATGGAATTATGATAAAGATCATGTCCAGATTTTATTTCGGGCGCACCCAAATTCAGAAATCAGCAAATTCATAAATGCATATAAAAGTGCAAGCAGCAGACTCCTGAAAAAAGAATTTCCGCAGATACGGCAGAAACTGTGGAAAGAATGTTTCTGGAGCCAGAGTTTCTGCCTGCTTACAACAGGCGGCGCACCAATAGAAGTCATCAGAAAATATATTGAGTCACAGGGAGAAAAAAGCCGCAAAAGGGGCAGGTCTTATGGCAAACAAAGCATATAAATTCAGGATATATCCGAACAGGGAACAAAAAACACTGTTTGCCAAAACGTTTGGCTGTGTACGGTTCATCTATAATAAAATGCTGGATGATAAAATCAAATATTACGAGAAAACGAAAAAGAAACGGAACAATACCCCGGCGCAGTACAAAAAAGAATTTCCGTGGCTGAAAGAGGTTGACAGTCTAGCCCTTGCAAATGCACAGATGAATCTGCAAAAGGCATATAATAACTTCTTCCGGGATCCGAAAGTTGGATTTCCGAAATTCAAATCCAGACATAAAACCCGCGCTTCTTATACAACGAATAACCAGAAGGGCACGGTAGCCCTTGAAAATGGGCACCTGAAGCTTCCAAAAGCAGGGTATGTGAAGGTCAAACAGCACAGAGCGATACCGGAAGATTACCGGATCAAATCGGTCACCATCAGTCAAAATCCGGGCGGGGACTATTATGCAAGCGTTCTGTTCGAGTACGAAAACCAAGTACAAAAACAGCCCATGCATCAATTTCTTGGTTTGGATTTTCCATGCAGGAACTGTACAGGGACAGTGAAGGCAGAGAACCGGAATATCCGGGATATTACAGAAAAGCGGAACAGAAATTAAAGAGAGAACAACGAAAGCTCTCAAAAATGCAGAAAGGTTCCAAAAACCGTGGAAAGCAGCGGATCCGGGTTGCCAGAATGCATGAGAAAGTAGCGGCCCAGCGCAGAGATTTTTTACACAAACAATCGCGAAAGATTGCAGATGCGTATGATTGCGTCTGTATAGAAGATCTCGATATGAAAGCAATGTCACAGGCGCTGCACTTTGGCAAATCCGTTTTGGATAACGGCTGGGGGATATTTGTGAATTTCCTGAAGTACAAAATGGAAGAACAGGGAAAACAGCTGGTGAAAGTAGGCCGTTTCTTTGCAAGCAGCCAGCTGTGCAGTGTATGCGGGTATAAGAATACCGAAACGAAGGATCTGCGAATCCGTGCATGGATCTGTCCGAAATGCGGTACACACCATGACAGGGATGTCAATGCTGCAGTCAATATCCGGAATGAGGGTATGCGTCTTATGTACAGCCTGCAGTGACAGGAATATAGAAAAAACCGTGGGGCACACGGGGATAGCTCGCTTATGCTTGACACAGTGGTGTCATCGAACGAGAACCGACGGTTCGCTTTTTGCGAAAGGAAGCCCCCGCCTCTGTAGGCGGGGGAGGATGTCAGTTCGCCCGGCGCGAACGTTATTCTTAAAGGTGAAAGTCCTAAGTGCGCCTGTTAGCGGGAAGCACATAGCCAACAAGGCAAGGGTGTCCATTGTGAGATGGAATCTGAAGGAAGCCTGAGGCAAACCATTGGTCCGACGGACAGAAATCATGTATAAGGCTTACAGTTCGGATAAGACTGCTGAACAAGTTGAAGTCCAATAGCTAACAGAGGACTGGTAGTAGACATGGCGGATAGGTGATGAGAAAGATAGCGTATTTTAACCGGGGAGATCCTATGAGTGGTTTCATCAGCCATAGTAACAACGAATCATAGGAAGTCAGCAGATGTCATAGTGTGCGACTTGCAAGTCGTCATTTAAATTGTGATAAATTCACTACTACATCCGTTTGTAGTATTTCTACCGCATAGTGCCCAGTAAGTAATGAAAGGTGCGGAGCAGCGGGACAACGTGAGAAAGACAGAAACCACATCTGTCCTATTGCAAGGAAAAGATATGCAAGGTTAACATATGTGAACTGTCGTAAGGGTCGTCACTCGTGTAAAAGGTGAAAGTGGTTGATACACCTTGACTAAAATAGTACGGAGTCAGGGACATGATAATTACTATGGTATCATGCCAAACGGACAGAGAACTCCCGGTCTATAGGCAGAACCTAAACATATCAAGATTATTTAAATGACGAAACAAGGTAAACCTTATGTGCTCCTGGGAAAAGGTAGGCTAATCGTAAGAAAAGCACAATGCACAGAAGGCAGAGGATGTTGGAAAAAGCGAAAGTTCATGTGTAATGCATGAAATAAGGGTTCAAGATTTGCCCTGTCCGAAAGGAAGCAGACTTCCAACGCGTATCAATTACATGAAGAAACTGGAAACTGTGAATGTATCAAGTTCAATGGCACATTTGTGAGGACAATACAGACATGAAACTTCAATGGAACCAGATAGATTGGAAGAAAGCAGAAGAACAAGTTAACAGGCTACAGATTCGAATTGTAAAGGCAACATTAGAACAAAAGCTGAGATTGGTTAAGAGATTACAGTATTTAATAACTAATTCATTTTACGCGAAGGCTCTGGCTGTTAAACGAGTGGTTAGCAACAGAGGAAAGAAAACTCCAGGTATAGATGGAGAATTTTGGAAATCTGATAAAGAAAAAGTAAACGCAGTAAGGAGCCTGGACTGCCAGACATATCATGCAAAACCATTGAAAAGGGTATATATCGAAAAGTTTGGCAAGAAAGAAAAGCGTCCTTTGGGAATACCTACTATGAGAGACCGGGCTATGCAGGCATTACAACTTCTTGCGCTGGAACCAGTGGCAGAAACAACTGCCGACAGGATCTCCTTTGGATTTCGGAAATACAGAAGTCCTGAAGATGCACGTGAGTATGCGTTTAGTGTACTTAGCAGAAGGATTCTCCACAATGGATTCTGGAAGGGGATATAAAAAGCTGCTTTGATAAAATCAGCCATCGGTGGATGATGGATAACATTCCCGGAAACAAAAGAATTATGAAAGAGTTCATGCGTTGTGGATATGTAGAAAAGGGAAAGTTATATCCGACTATAGAAGGCTCTCCACAGGGAGGAGTTATCTCGCCAACTTATGCAAACATGGTACTTGATGGATTAGAACCCATGATACTGGATGTATACTGGAGAAGCAAAGTTAAAAGGACATTTAGTGTGAAGTACAATGCGCATAAAGTACATGTGGTGAGATTTGCTGACGACTTTATCGTTACAGCATCTGACAAAGAAACACTGAAAGAAATCAAACCAATGATAGAAAGATTTCTTGAAGAAAGAGGACTGAGACTGTCAGAAGAGAAAACGGTCATTACTCACATTAATGATGGATTCGACTTTCTGGGTTGGAACTTTCGTAAATTTAAAGGAAAACTGATTATCAAGCCGTCACATAAATCTATGAAGAAAATTACGAGAAAAATCAGTGAAATAATAAAAGAAAACCAGACAGCCACACAGGAAATACTCATAAAGAAAATAAATGAGGTGACAGTAGGATGGGCAAATTATCATCACTCATCATGTGCTAAGAAGTGCTTTCATACGTTGGATCATCGCATATGGGAAATGTTGTGGAGATGGTCCAAACGCAGACACCCAAACAAAAACAAGCACTGGATAGTTAACAAATACTGGAAAGAGCATAAAGGCAGAAAGTGGACATTTATGTCGGACAAAAACATCCTATTTCTGATGATGGATATGCCAATTGTGCGAAAAGGGCAAATATCTTTAAACAAGAATCCATTTCTTGACAGGGAATACTTTGAATGCCGAGCAAAAAGGCACCGTCTGAACCGAAAAAGAGCTATGAATTCCAATCGAGCCGCGCAAATGGGATATTATGCGTTATAGATACGTGAGCGGAATGCGGTGAAAGTCGCACGTTCCGTTCTTTGGGGAGGGAATAACCGTAAGGTTTGTCCCTTACCCGACAGCGAAGAAGTCCGGGAAACCGGATGGAGCAAAGGACAGAACAGTTAATCATCTGGAGTACGTCCTAATTGAGAGTTTTAGACGAAACACATGCCGAGAGGAGTACCACAAGTACTAAGTGGTCGGAACTCACGAAAAGGAAAGGAAACAGTGCATGGAGGAACAAGGAATATTTATAGAACGCATTCTGTCAAATGAAAACATGAATCGTGCCTACAAACAGGTGAAAAAGAATAAAGGTGCGGCAGGAATAGACGGAATGGAATGTGCCGATTTGCTTTCTCATTTGAAAGTAAATGGCCAGCAACTCAGAGAGAGTATAAGAAATCAGTCATACAAACCAATGCCAGTAAAGAGAGTGGAAATCCCTAAAGCAGACGGAAGCAAACGAAAACTTGGTATTCCAACTGTCACAGATCGCATGGTACAACAAGCAGCTGCACAGGTATTAACACCTATATATGAAAGAAAATTTCATGAGAACAGCTATGGATTCAGACCCGGAAAAAGTGCACAGAAGGCAGTATTAAAAGCAGTTGAATACATGAATGAAGGATATAACTGGGTCGTGGATATTGACTTGGAAAAGTTTTTTGATACGGTAGAACACGACAAGTTAATATCTGTTTTGAACAAAGAGATTAAGGATGGAAAAATACTTTCGCTAATCCGAAAATTTCTAGTAAGTGGAGTTATGGTTGGAGAACAGATAGAAGAAACAGAAATCGGAACCCCACAAGGGGGAAATATTTCACCACTTCTCGCTAACATACTGCTCAATGAATTGGATTGGGAACTTGAAAGCCGAGGACTTAAATTTGCACGATATGCAGATGACTGTATTATTTTTGTCAAAAGCGAAAAAGCTGCGGCAAGGGTAATGGAATCGGTCACGAAGTATGTTGAAAATGTTCTGCGGCTGAAAGTGAACAGGGGCAAAAGTAAAATAGGGAGACCCACAGAAATACAATATCTGGGATTTGCCTTCTATTATCAGTTTCAAGAAAAGAAATATAAGATAAAAGTCCCTAAAAAGTCATTGGATAAGGTAATGAAGAAAGTCAGAAAATTAACGAGCCGCAAGTGGGGTGTAAGTAACTCATATAAAGCCCAAAAGATAGCGGAAGTGGTAAGAGGCTGGATCAATTACTTTAAAATTGGCTCAATTCTTACAGCAACCCGAAGACTCGATACGGTTATTAGGTACAGGTTCAGAATGTGCATATGGAAACATTGGAAAAATCCTAAAACCAGATATAAAAATCTGGTAAAACTGGGTGTTAGTAAAAAGAATGCAAAAAGTGCGGCAGGGTTCCATGGATATGCTCGGGTTTGTCGTACAGAAACTATTTGCTATGCAATGTCAAATGCACGTCTGAAAAAGTTCGGGTTACTCTCAGCAGAGGAATATTTTTGTCAAACAAGATGTTAAGTTAACTGAACCGCCGGATGCGGAACCGCATGTCCGGTGGTGTGAGAGGTCGGCGGCGAAAGCGCTCCTACTCGATCTACATCGATCTTGAATCTTTGATTTGCGACTGGAAGTAAAACAAATTTGATGTTATCTTTATTTAAAAAATCAACTACTTGTTTCAACCCATCGACGTCATCCTTTAACCAACCCATATCAACTTTGATTCCATAATGTGTTCCACTAAACATAATCTTTACCTCCTGTATTCATTGATGTTCTTTTGATGATTAAAGTATACCACCAAATTAGTGGTTTTGAAAAATTATAAAGAGGATTCCTGGAAGAGAGCATATCAACTTAGTGCGACAGCCCCTTTTACTTAACTCTTAAATGAAAAGTCTAATCCCCCAGCTATGCTGGGGAGAATAGAGTAGTCGGAAGTGGTGAGGATAACAAAATAAAGCCTCCTGTGATAGAATGAGAATGGTGTCGCAAGCCAAACTCAAAATCAAAGGA
>ENA-OQJH01001200-OQJH01001200.1-human-gut-metagenome-genome-assembly--contig:-NODE-1200-length-11438-cov-1.319335_pt1 | contig 11438 bp, 20 predicted proteins | sample MGYA00242597_ERZ504763 | MGnify/ENA primary metagenome ERZ504763 (study PRJEB26092, sample SAMD00036359) | human gut metagenome | host: Homo sapiens | study: EMG produced TPA metagenomics assembly of... | reverse complement strand
GACATTTATTAGCTGGACTTTCCGGAAACAGGCGAATTTCCAATTTTGTATTTACTTTCATTATAGAATAATAGGAATATCTGACAAGAAGATGAGATTAACAATTTCTTACATATTTCTGTTTATTGGGCAGAATTATCAAATTTTACATATACGGGCATTCGGAAAGCAAAAAAAATGTTAGAATGGACTCAGGAAGGAGTTCTTCAGAAATTGCCGTATCGTTGTATTCAAAAATTTAAAGAAAGTGTGAACAGCCGAAAAAGTGTAAACCGGAAGTTTTGTGATGAGCTATTGTTGGAAAAAGTAAAAATGTATCTTGTATGAAAAAAGGCGGATAGTATGTCAGTGGGAAAATAAGAACAGGCGCTTGAAACGAGCTAAGGGGGAACTTTGTTTGCATTCAGCTATTCAGGAAGCAAAAGAAAAATAGTGTTGGAGGGGTACTATTTATAAATATACAGTGCTAAAAGCGAAATCCCTGGAAACGCAGAGAATAACTTGACAAAATATATACCACGATATATACTAATAATATAAGGAGGTGCATTACTATGATGACTGCAAAGTTATTTGAAAATGGTCGGAGCCAAGCGGTTCGACTTCCGAAGGAATATCGCTTCAATGGTGATGAAGTGGCGATTAATAAGGTCGGTGATATTGTTATTCTGATGCCGAAGGAAAACAAGTGGTCCGCTTTCCTGAACAGCTTGGAACTGTTCTCGGATGACTTCATGAGTGATGGCAGAGAACAGCCTGCGGTACAGGAGCGTGAAGCTCTATGAAGTATATGCTGGACACTAATATTTGTATCTATGCAATCAAGCATAAGCCGCCCGAAGTCATAAAAAATTTTCTGAAGCATGATCCAGACGATATGTGTATCTCGTCCATTACTTATGGAGAACTGATGCATGGAGTGGAAAAGAGTCAGGCGGTGGAACGCAACCGTGTAGCAATTACATTGTTCTTGTCGTCTATTTCTATTCTTCAGTTTGACAATTATGCTGCAGAAGAATACGGAAAGGTTCGTGCAGACCTTGAACGAAAGGGAACACCAATTGGTCCGATGGATATGCTGATTGCCGGTCATGCGAGATCAGAAGGGTTGGTTCTTGTGACAAATAATACCAGAGAGTTCTTCCGAGTTGATGACTTAGAAGTTGAAGATTGGACAAAAGAATAGGTGGCTCAGTTTGTATTAAAAACCGCAAAATTCATAGACCGGGAATTAGAGGATTAACGGCGCAAAATGAAACAGGAAAATGTACAGGCATCGGAGTTTCGGTTCCGGTGCCATTCTTTTTCCTCGAAATGAACCAAAGCGGGTGAAACCTCGTTAGCGCTTAAATGATTCTTTTCCACGCTTAGTTGCTTCCAATAATTCAAATTTTTCATATACGGGCATTTCTGAAAGGAAAAAAGTATTGGAATTGGCTCCTGAATGAGCTCTTCAGAAGCAACAGAAACAGCTAAAATGTATGACCCGGGCTACAGCATATCTCTGATAAAGAAAATATAAGACCGGCGTGACGGACCGGTCTCATTGCGTGGTTCAGGCAGGTACTTACAGTGTTTCTGCCCGATCTGCAATATGCTGTTTGAAATTGATCACTTCATGCTTGTAATCAAGATTCATATAACAGGATGTAATCATAAAATCCGCAGTGGATTTATTGACGGCCATTGGAATATCGTAGACCTGGGAAATCCTCATCAGGGCTTTTACATCTGGATCATGAGGTTGCGCTGTCAGCGGATCCGAAAAGAAAATCACGAAGTCAATGACACCCTCCACAATCTTAGCACCGATCTGTTGGTCTCCACCTAATGGGCCGCTGTTATAACCTTTTACTGTAAGTCCAGTCTGATCTGTGATCATGCGGGCCGTTGTACCTGTTCCGTAAAGATTATGCTTCTCTAGCTCAGCTTTGTGTTCTTTACACCATGCAATCAGTTTCTGTTTTTCGTTGTCATGAGCAATCAGGGCAATATTCTTTTTCTGGCCGATTGTAAAGGTAATGTATTCTTGAGACATGAAAAAATCCCCCTTATCTAAGTATAGAAAGTGCAGATAGATACAACTTATCACAGAATGGTTTATTACACAAGTGCAACAATATCAAACTAAAGATTTGAACTCGAATTATTAGAATTTCCCCAGAACAGTCAAAATCAGAAGATTTCTCCGAATATTTGATTTGACTGCAGTATAAGAATCGAATCCTTAATCCAATCTTTTCCGAACTCTCACATCGAAGAAAATCCGTATTCATTATCATCGTACTCGATGCTGATGATATTGGTGTTTTGCGGAAATAATCTATTGCCCGTTCGCTAATCTTAACATTCCACTAAAATCAAAAATTTCAAACTTGCAAATTTGGTATTTTTCTTAGAATTAACATACTTAACAATTATTTGCATTTTTCCTAGTTTCTTGTTTAAAAACTTACAATGTTTTTACTGTTTCATGATAGATGTCAAGGCCATACAACACTATAATCGGAAACTGTGAAACACATAACCAATCCTATTGCCAGACTAACACGAGGAGAAAACATTATGAAAAAAAATCTAAAATGTCTCACAGCACTTTGCATGGCTGGTGCCATGATCTCTCTGACCGGATGCGGTTCATCCAGTCAGTCTACTTCCGCAGATACCACAGCAGGTTCCGCCTCTTCCGAAGCCACCACTTCCGCCGAGAGCACCGCTTCCGGCAATGGTTCCAAAACCGTTATCGAGTACTGGCACTGTAATGCAGAGAACCAGGGCGGACTGACCGTAGATGAACTGGTAAAAAACTTTAATGAGAACAATGACCACATTGAAGTTGTTGCTAAATATAACCCTGATATGTATAAGGGACTGATGCAGAACCTGCAGGCTGAAGCCGCTACCGGCAATACCCCGGCACTGGTTCAGATCGGCTGGGCTTTCCTGGATTATTTTTCCAACAACTTTTCCTACACCTCCCCTCAGGAGATCATCGACCAGTATGATGCTTCTGACAAAACCTTCCTGACCGACAATTTCCTGCCAACGTCCTGGATCTGGCGGTAAACAGTGATGGTGTACAGGTCGGAATACCGTATTCTTTAAGCAGCCCGGTTCTCTACATCAACCGCGATCTGCTGAAGGAAGCAGGACTTTCCGAAGAGGGACCGAAGACTGGGAAGAGTTGATTCCTTTGCCAGAACTGTTCAGGAAAGACCGGAAATATGGTTTCTATATGCAGGAGCCGGCAGACTTCTGGGCACAGCAGGGACTCATCGAGAGCAATAACACTTCCATGCTGACCAAGACCGCAGATGGCAAGATCCAGGCAAGCTTCGCAAGCCGGAAGGCATTCAGGCTATGCAGATGGTTGCTGACCTCATCAAGGACGGAGCCGCTCTCCATGTTTCCTGGGATGAAGGCTGCCAGAGCTTCATTGATGGCAACTGCGCAATGCTCTACACCACCATTGCCCGTCGCGCATCCGTTCAGAAAAGCGCGCAGTTCGATGTCGCTACCGTAAAATCCCCGACCTGGGGCAGCAGCCCGCGTAAAGTTCCGGCAGGCGGATGCTTCTTAGCTATCACCGCACAGACCGATGAGCAAAAGGAAGCCGCATGGGAGTTTGAAAAATACCTGTACAGCGTGGAATCCATGGCTGCATGGACCATCGGAACCGGTTATGTACCGCCAAGAAAGGACGTTGCAGACGCAGAGAACGGACTGAAATCCTTCCTGGCTGAAAATGAGATGATGAAGGCTGCCATTGAGCAGATGGACGGCGTGGTTTCCTGGACATCCTTCCCGGGTGATGCAGGTCTTCAGGCTGAGCAGATGCTCCTGGATATGAGAGATCAGATCTTCGGTGGACAGGTAACTGCGAGGAGGGTATGACTTCCACCCAGGATGCCATCAATGCCCTATTAGACGCGCAGTAAGCTGACATTCCAGATGCAGACCGGTACTTTCCCTTTTGCTCACGGGAAGGTACCGGTTTTCCTGAATTTACGGAGGTAATCACTTGAATAATGAAACAAAAAAACAAACGATTCTGGGATATCTGTTTCTGATCCCGTCCCTAGCCGTGTTCGCAGTCTTTATGTTTTACCCACTCCTTTATACCTTTTACTTAAGCTTTTTTGAGTGGAACATGGTAAAGTCTGTCAAAAAATTTGTCGGTCTGAACAACTACATTGCCGTATTCCGAGATCCGAATACCTTTAAGATTCTGGGCAATACCCTTGCTTACATTCTGGTTCTGCTGGTCCTGAACTTTGTGCTGCCCTATATTCTCTCCTTTATCCTCTCCGCCGTGATCCGGCATGGAAAGAGTTTTTACAAGGCTGTGTTCTTCCTTCCCAGCGTCATCTCCCTGGTGGTCGGCTCCATCCTCTATACCTGGATCTTAAACCCGATTTCCGGACCGGTGGCCATCATTCTCGGTAAATTCGGCATCCAGATGCCCTTCTGGTCCAAAACCGACGGATGGGTCATTGCCGTGCTCTGCATCATTACCACCTGGAAGACCTTCGGCTACAACTTCATCAATATTTTAGCCGGTGTCTCCGGTGTATCCCAGGAAGTTATTGAGGCCGCACGGCTGGATCAGGTTCCCATGTGGAAAATCTTTCTGGACATCATTGTGCCAATGAGCTCCGCTACCGGAATTTACGTGTTCATCACCACCATTGTCCAGGGACTCCAGTATGTGTTCACCCCCATCAAGGTCATTACCCAGGGCGGACCGAACTACGCCAGTTCCAACCTGATCTACGCTTCCTACCACGAGCCTTTACCTTGTACCGGACCGGCACCTCATCGGCCATTTCCATTCTGACCATGCTGCTGTTCATTGTCCTTTTACTTCTGGAATTTAAATTTGTGGAGAAGGGAGTCTACTATGAAAACTAACAATCATTCGGAAATTGGCTGGCACATGATCCTGGGCGCCATCGTTTTCCTCATGCTGGTTCCCATCGTGTTCGCTCTGTCCAACTCCTTCAAGACTCTGCAGGACGCATTTAATACCATTTTTGAGATCATTCCGTCTCACCCGACTCTGGAAACTACCGGCATGTATTTGAAAAACTGCCATTTGTCCAGATAACCTTAAATACATTTCTGATCGCGGCATCCGTTACCACCTTCAAAACCATTACCAGCCTGTTTGCCGCCTATTCCTTTGTCTATTTTGATTACAAAGGAAAACAGTTTTTCTACTTTATCATGCTGAGTACCATGTTTATTCCGTTCACCGTGACCATGATTCCAAACTACCTGATGATTTCAAAACTCGGTCTGCGGGATTGCATCTGGGGCGTGGCACTTCCGCAGTTTGCGGATGTTTTAGGTATCTTCCTGCTGCGCCAGGCCATGCGCGGAATCCCGAAGGCCTCATTGAGGCTGCGCGGATGGAAGGCATCGGCAGCCTCAAGATCATGCGAGATATCATCCTGCCGCTGGTACGCCCGTCCATTCTCACGACCGGGATCATTTTCTTTATCAATTCCTGGAACGAGTATGTATGGCCGGTGCTCATCTTAAAGAGCAAGGAAAACTACACGCTTTCCCTGGCGCTCCAGATGTACATCAGCGCTGAGGGCGGCACCGAATTTACCATTGCCATGGCCGTATCCGTCATCACCATGATCATTCCGCTGGCTCTGTATCTTATTTTCCAGCGCTATATCATCAACACCTTTGCCGCATCCGGCGTAAAAGGTTAATCTGTCAGGAGGATTTATGAATAATATCGTTTTTGAACACGTCGTAAAAGCATACGGAAAAAATGTGATCGTCAATGATCTGAATATGGAAATCCGGGAAGGGGAGCGGCTGATTCTGCTGGGCCCGTCCGGCTGCGGAAAATCCACCACCCTGCGCATGATCGCCGGTCTGGAGGATATCACCTCCGGCTCCCTGCATATGCGAGGCCAGGTAGTCAACAACGTTGCCTGCGGAGACCGCGGCGTATCCATGGTATTCCAGAACTACGCCCTTTTCCCGCATATGACTGTAAAAAATAACATCATCTACGGTCTGAAAGCCCACAAAATGGAAGCGGCTGAGATTAACCGCCGCCTGGAGGAAGTACTGGAAATGCTGCAGCTGAAAGGTCTGGAGGACCGCAAGCCGAAGGATCTTTCCGGTGGACAGCGCCAGCGTGTTGCCCTGGCCCGCGCCGTCGTAAAACGCTCTGACTACTTCTTCTGGATGAACCGCTTTCCAACCTGGATGCACAGCTCCGCCTGCGTGCGCGAAAAGAACTGGTCAAGATCCACGAGATGTACCGTCCGACCATGATTTATGTCACTCATGACCAGATTGAGGCCATGACCGTGGGACAGCGTGTTGCCATCATGTACGCGGAAATATGGAAATGCTGGACACGCCAAGTCATGTATACAATATGCCGGCAAGTATCTTCTGTGCCCGCTTCATTGGCTCTCCGTCCATGAACATCATCTCCTGCCAGTATGAAAACGGCAATCTCTCCATCGGAGACCAGATGATCAGACTGGCTCCGATGTGGCGTCCGATCGCAGATGCCTGTCCATCCGGAAAATACTGCGTCGCATCCGCCCGGAACATGTAGTCTTAAGCAGCCGTCCAACAGAAACTTCCATCTGCGGAACCGTAAAATATGTGGAGGACTATGGCAACCGCTACGGCGTTTATATTGATGTAAAGGGTGAAAAGAGCGAGCTGATTGCCATCTGCAATGACTCGGTCCCGCGCCCAGGCGAAAACATTTTCATCAATATTGATTTCCGCAAACTGCATCTGTTTGATGCCCAGAGCGAGAAGTCCCTTGAATATCCGGAAGAAATCCGCCGTCTGAACGCAGCCCTGGATTTTTCCATGCCGGATGCCCAGAATAAAAACCAGAAAGCAGGAGGTAAATATCATGAATCTTTTGGTCAGTACCAATGTGTATAAACCGGGTCAGCTTGCCCGGGTCATCCCGCATTTACATGCCTTCCGTGGTCAGATTGGCGTCGAGCTGTTCCCTATGTTTGACGCAGACTGCTATGAGGAAGAGCTTCTTCATTGCCTGCCGGAGTTTGAAGGAATCCCAGTTAGTTTTCATGGCCCGTACTATGAAACCGAGCACAGCGCAGCCCCCGGCACCCCGGAATATGCGCACTCCATGGACCTGATCCGCCAAACCCTGCCTTACTGTGTGCGCCTTCAAAGCCAGTATCTGGTCTTTCATCACAATAACATCCCGGTGACGGAAGAACGCCGGGAAGAGATGATCCGTGTTTCCAGAGAAAACTACAGGGAAATTGCGGAGCTGTTCAAGCCGCACCAGATCCCGGTGGTGGTTGAGAATGCCGGTGTCCTGGACCGCGGCAACATGCTGTTTGACCAGGATGCGTTTATCCAGATCTGCAGGGAAGAACATTATCCGGTGCTGATCGACATTGGCCATGCTTACGCCAACGGCTGGGACCTGGCGCAGACCATGGAAGCATTAAAGGATCAGATCGTGGCTTACCATCTTCACAACAACGACGGTATTCACGACAGCATCAACGGATTTTCCACGGGACCCTGGATTTCCCCCTGTTTCTGTCTGATTATCAGAGACTGACTCCAAACGCAGATCTGGTTCTGGAATACAGCCCGAATGTGCAGATGATGAATCCGGAATCCAAGAAGACATTTCCTGGCTTCTGGAGCAGATCCGGAGGTAGCTTATGCTTTCCGAAAAGAAACTCTTCTTATTTGATATTGACGGAACCGTGGCCTTGGGCGATGTCCTGCTGCCCGGAGCGGCGGAATTCTTCCAGGAAATTAAAGAGCGCGGCGGGCAGTTTGTATTCATTACCAATAACTCCACCAAAAGCATTGCGGACTACATCAAAAAATTCCGTCAGATGGGTGTCTCAACCGATCCTCAGAATTTTGTAACTGCCTCCACCGCTTCTGCCAGCTGGCTGCGGCAACACGCAGCTGGAAAGACTATCTATACACTTGGAACACGATCACTGATTCGAGAGCTTGAAGGACATGGAATCCGCGTCACCCACGGATCCGGACACCCAGGATATTCCTTTGTGCTGGTTGCCTACGACAGCGAACTTACCTACAAGAAGCTGACTGACACCTGCCGCATCCTGCAGACCCGCCCTGTCACCTTCCTGGCCACCAACCCGGATCTGGTCTGCCCGGTCCCATTTGGCTATGTACCCGACTGTGGCTCCATATGTCAGATGATCACTAATGCCACAGGCCAGGTACCACATTATATCGGAAAACCTTCTACCGATATGGTGGATATTGCGCTCCGGGAAAATCCGTTTTCCAAAGAGGAAACCGTGATAGTGGGTGACAGGTTTTACACTGACATTGCATGCGGGAACGCTTCTGGGGTAGAGACAGTCCTGGTACTAACCGGTGAAGCGAAAAAAACAGATACTATGATTCATACGTACTCTCCAACTTATATTTTCGACTCCATAAAAGAAGTAAAGAAAGCCTGGAAGAATTAGTAATCCAGGCTTTCTTTACTTCTTTAAAATCTCCAATGCGGTATGAATGATTGAAAAGATGAAATAACACAACATATGGCATTGCTTACTTATAAAAAGTAATCGACTCAGCAACGAGAACGATTACTTTTTTAGATAGTATGAATTTAAGTGCTTTTTCATTCTACTGCAAAATCGCAAAGATAGCAAAGAAAAGTGGCATCATGAGAGAGGTATTGATATATTTTCTGCTTAATAATGCCGCCTCATATCTGAAAGAGAGTAGTGTAGATAAATTATATGTATCTATTTTCGCCATATGCAATTCCGAAGCTCAATTCCATTCTCTTCTCTCCCGCTTATTTTCCTGACCTCTCGAAAAATATTTCTCCACTAGGCTCCCCTAATTTGTTCGCTCGCCGTCAGGCGTTTGCCGCCATCAGGCGGCGCACTCAATGGATAAAAAGAAAAATAAATGGAAGGGAAAATGAAAAACGGCGCTGCTGCGCCAGCAATCAAGGAATTTATGCAGCCAATTCTCTCTCCCATTTAATAAAAAAGTCGAGGGAGCAATGGAAATTGGGGAATATCCGCTTGCATATGGCGAAAATAAATACATATGATTATCTCAGCATTCATACACATCCTATATATTTTAGTGTAGAACATTATCGGCATATAAAAAACGGCCAAAAACTTGCTGTTGCATGATTTCCATATAGCAGCGGATTTTTGGCCGTAATTCTTTGTTAAAAATCTTCAATACATATCCCAGCCAGGCCTATGAATATTCCTGGCATCCAGTGATAAATTTAAGCGTTTTCTCAGCACATTAATTTGCTTTCTCCACAGAAATAATGGTTCCTGTAAACGCATCCACTTCGCTGAGCTCTCCCGTATAGGTTACCGTTACCTGATCTCCTTCTTTAACATCTGATAAGCTTCCGGTGCGGTATCGAATGTCATTGCATAGGTACCTTATCGCTTTCGATCGTGAACATAAAATCCTTGATCTCCTCAATCTTTCCTGTCACAGATTCCGTTTTTTCAGCTGTTTTCTGCGATTCAGACTGAGTTGTCTCGCTCTGGGTAGTTTCTGCCTGCGTTGTTTCTGCTTTGGTCGTTTCCGCCTGGGTAGGCGCTGCTGTGGTTGTATCAGCCTTGGCACCGCATCCAGCAGCCAAAGCCGTGGTCATCATTAAAACTGCAATAAGATTTCTTTTTTTCATAATAAAGCCTCCAAACTAAATAGATTTGATTTTTTAATTACACTAATTAGACGTATTGAAACCCTGAAAAGTTTCAAAAGCTCTAAAAATTTTTCATTAATTTTTTAATGGCTATCTGACTTATGAATAAGGTCGTAAAAAGTCGCAAAATTATCGTTTTATAATCCATTTCATAAATTTATTTCCTTATATCGAATATATAACTTGATATTTTGATTTTTTATGGTTATACTATAAGGGAAAGGAGGCTTCCAATCATGTTATGCCAGTTTACTTTTCAAAATTTTAAGTCTTACAAAAATGAAACTACTTTAGATTATCAGGCTGCAGTACTTCCTGAATTCAAAAATACACTGATCACTGAGACTTCTGCCTCTGATCTTCTGCCAGTTAATGTCGTCTATGCCCAAATGGCGGTGGAAAGTCAAACCTGTTGCAGGCGCTTGCTTGCGTCATCTCTACGATCGTAAAACCGGTGAATGAATTAGGGAAAAACAGACAGGGTTTCATCCTCCAGCAGAAAATTGATGCAGTTCCCTTTCTGTTTGATAAGATTTCCAAAAATGAACCGACCGAATTCCGGATATTTTTTCAGGATTGAGAAGAATGAATACTGCTACTATCTTGCCTTAAAAAATGATGAGGTTATTTCGGAATCCCTTTACAGAAAAGCGGTCACCGGGAAGAAAACTGCATGATTTTTGAACGTGAGGCTGACAGCATTTCCCTTGGCTATACGATTAATAAAAAAAGCCTGAACACCAGCATTAACCCTAAGATGCCGTATCTTTCTTTCCTGTCCATTAACTATGACATTCCGGTCATCAGCGAGGTTATTACATGGTTTGAAAGCTGCATTATCCGCAGCTATGCAAATCCCGTAGTGGAACATCAGATTCTCTTATCCAAAGATGCGCTATATAAGGAGCAGTTCATTCGCGCTTTAAATGATATGGATATTGATATCACTGGGTACCGCTATGATGAAGATACAAAGCAGCTCTTCATGCAGCGCACGTTATCTTCCCAGGAATATGAATTGCCATTCTCCCAGGAATCCGATGGAACCAAGAAGCTTATCGCGGCCCTTCCGGTGATCTTGCTTGCCCTCAGAGAAGGACGCATGGTGATCATTGATGAGCTGGATGCAAAGCTTCATCCGAAGCTTTGCGCTATGTCATTTCCCTGTTCAAAAATAAAGAGATCAACAAATACGGAGCCCAGCTTTATTCACATCCCATGACATGTGTACTTTAAAAAATACCATATTCCGCCGTGACGAGATCTGGTTTGCCGCGGAGAATGCTTCCTACGAAAGCGAAATCTATTCGTTACATGAAATCCGTGGGGAAGATAACGACCGCGTCAAAAATACCGCGGCCTACGATAAGCAGTATCTGGAAGGACGCTATGGAGCTGATCCATACCTTTCCAACATGCTCGGAGGTGATTTCGCATGAGTTTAAAACCTCCTAAGAAAAGCGACCTTGATAAGGGCTGGATGAAAGCTCGCCGCGATAAGCCGAAAAAAATCCAGCCGGAATATCACCTGATTGTTACGGAAGGAACCGATACAGAGCCGGCCTATTTTGGTGCCATGAAGGATATCATCAACAGTGCTATCCAGACCGTATCCAACTCAGTATCCACGGAGCCGGTGATAATACCCTAAACCTGATTCCAAAACGCCAGGCAGCTGGACCACTACCTCGGCCAATGGATATAAACATGT
>ENA-OQJH01001199-OQJH01001199.1-human-gut-metagenome-genome-assembly--contig:-NODE-1199-length-11438-cov-1.907789_pt1 | contig 11438 bp, 21 predicted proteins | sample MGYA00242597_ERZ504763 | MGnify/ENA primary metagenome ERZ504763 (study PRJEB26092, sample SAMD00036359) | human gut metagenome | host: Homo sapiens | study: EMG produced TPA metagenomics assembly of... | reverse complement strand
CATAATTGCTACTGCAATTTCCGGCTTATTCATAGAATAAATATGAATATTGTTCACACCGTTAGAAAGAAGATCAATGATCTGATCGGTCGCATATGCGATTCCCGCCTGTTCCATCGCCGCCGCCGAGCTGCCGAACCGATCAAGGAGAGCTAAAAATCTTCTCGGAAACACTGTCCCTGACAATTCCTGACTTCTTTTCATCTGTTTCTCACTCGTCATCGGCATAATTCCCGGGAGTACCGGAACATTGATCCCTGCTTCCCTGATCCTGTATAAAAAAATTATAATGGATATCGTTATCAAAAAACATCTGTGTCGTAAGAAAATCAACGCCGCTATCTACTTTTTGTTTTAAATACCTGATATCTTCTGCCTTATGTTCGTTTTCTACATGACCTTCCGGATAACATGCAGCTCCGATACAAAAATCGCCATGCTTACGAATCTCCTCTATCAACTCATATGCATATCTAAAACGATTTCCGTTCGGGAACGGCATGCCTTCCGGGATATCTCCCCGAAGCGCAAGAATGTTTTCAATCCCGTTTTCTTTCAGATTTTCAATCACATCTCTTACTTCCTCTATCGTTGAAGAAGCACATGTCAAGTGTGCAAGACTAGCCACTCCGAGATCATCCTTTATATGAGATGCGATCTTTGCCGTATTCTTACTCGTACCGCCGCCCGCACCATATGTCACGCTGATAAACGCCGGATTTAACTTCGCCATAGCATCAGTTGCCGCGATCACTTTTTTCAAATCCCGCATCGGTCTTCGGCGGAAACACTTCAAATGAAATATGTATTTTGTCTTCTTTTAATCTGTCTATAATTTTCATCTTTACTCTCCTGACTGTTTTTCTCTGTCGTACGGCTAAGTATTAGAAATCCATTTCCTTCGACATTTTTAGGTAAAATTATCCTCTAAAACGCTTTTTCTGTCAAGTATTGTTTCTTCAAAACGACCGAAAATACCAAAAGCACATTTTGGATTTGCAAACGAGTGGCAAGAACTTAGATAAATTTAACCCCCTGTTCGGCGCTGCTGCAAAAAAACACAAGACGAAACGAATGTCCGTCTTGTGTTTTTATATGTACCTCTTACTATGTCTTATTCCCCGATCAAGCTCTTGTATAATTCCTGATATTGTCCGGCAGAATTCTTCCATGAAAAATCTTTGCTCATCGCACGTTCTACGATCTTATTCCAGTCACGTTTTCTGTCATAATAAATTCTTTCCGCATAACGAACTGTATTAAGCATCTCATGTGCATTATAATTAGTAAAGCTAAATCCTGTTCCTGTCTTGTCAAATTCATTATACGCTTCAACCGTATCTCTAAGTCCGCCTGTCTCACGCACAATCGGAATCGTTCCATAACGCAGGCTCATCAGCTGACTTAATCCGCACGGTTCAAACAGTGATGGCATAAGAAATGCATCGCAGGAAGCATAAATCTTATGTGAAAGTTCATCCGAATAAAAGATGTTTGCGGATACTTTTCCGGAGTACTTCCATGCAAAATGACGGAACATATTCTCATATTTCACATCACCTGTTCCAAGCACAACGATCTGAACCGCATCCTGACAAAGTTCATCCATAACGTAATCGACAAGATCAAATCCTTTTTGATCTGTAAGCCGTGAGATCATTCCGATCATCATCGTTTTGTATCTTTCTCTAAACCGAGTTCTTCCTGCAGCGCTTTCTTATTAAGAACTTTATTCTTCCTGAAATCTTCAACCGAAAAGGTTTTTGCAATTCTAGGATCTGAAGCCGGATCCCAGTCTGTATAATCCAAGCCGTTGACAATACCGCAAAGATCATTTGCCCTTGCCGACATTAATCCGTCAAGACCTTCACCGTAAAACGGTGTTTTGATCTCTTCTGCATAACTGTTACTTACCGTTGTCACTTTATCGGCATATACGATACCGCCTTTAAGCAAGTTTGCATCTTTATATGCCTCCATCTTATCCGGAACGAAATAGTATTCCGGAAGTCCGGTAATTTCGCGAACAGATTTCGTATCCCATACCCCCTGGAATTTCAGATTGTGGATTGTCATCACAGTTTTAATTCCGCGATAGTATTCTCCCAGATATCTGAAATTATCAAGATAAACCGGTATCAGTCCCGTCTGCCAGTCATGACAATGAATCAGTTCCGGACGAAATCCGATCACCGGAAGTATGCTCAGCACTGCTTTTGAAAAGAAGGCAAACTTTTCTATATTCCACTTCGGATCCCCATCATACGGAGCAAATCCACTGAAATAATATTCATTATCGATAAAATAGAAAATAATACCGTTCAATTCAATCTTCAGTACTCCGACATACCTGTCCTGACCTGCAATGTCCATATAAAAATGGGCAACATACTCTAACTTCTCTTTCCACTCCTGTTTCATGCACATGTAATTCGGAATAACAACACGAACATCATATTTTTCTTTGTCGAAATCTTTCGGAAGCGAACCGACAACATCTGCCAGACCTCCGGTTTTGATAAACGGTACACACTCCGATGCAGCAAACAAAATATTTTTCATATCCTGATCCTCCCATTCTTCACATAAATTCCCGGAAAGAATTCTGTTAATTGTTATTATACCCTATTCTCTGCGCAATGAAAAGGACTTTCCTAGTTTTTATGCCTGTATTCAAGCTGAATTGTATCGGCAATCAGCGCAATAAACTCTGAATTGGTCGGTTTCCCCTTTCCTGTACTCACAGTATATCCAAAAAGCTCATCAAGCGTATCCAATTTTCCGCGGCTCCATGCCACCTCGATCGCATGTCGAATTGCCCCGTTCGACGCGGCTTGACGTTGTCCGGTATTTTTTTGCAACTGTAGGATACAACATTTTTGTAATTGCATTCAGCACATCCATGTCGTTTACTGCCATCATGATCGCATCCCGCAGATAATGATACCCTTTGATATGCGCCGGTATTCCAATCTCATGAAGCATATTCGTCACTCTGCTTTCCAGATTTTCCCGTCTTGATGAAACTTCCTGTATACTCTCTTCATTTTTCTTTTCAAAAACCGCCGGCTTTTTCGGATCGATTTGATCCGATCCAATAAAATCGTATGATTAAACGGTTTCATAATATAGTAATTTGCACCTTTATTAAATGCATCTTCTGTAATTTTTTCCTGTCCGACAGCAGTAAGCACTATAAAATACGGTCTTTTGTCGACAACTCCTGCTTGTTTACTTGCTCCATTACTGTCAATCCATCCATTTTCGGCATGATCAGATCAAGCAGGACAACATCCGGCTGTCTGTCCTTTATGATCTGACACATCTCTTCTCCATTTTTCGCTTTTCCGACGAGATCCAGTTCCTTGTCCGTTTGTATGATGTCGTCAAGCATATCTAGAATTCTCTGGTTGTCGTCAGCGATCGCCACACTCAAATGCTCCATTCTCGTCTCTCCTTTAGTTTTGAGACCATCCCTTTAAAACGCCACTCGCTTATTATATCTATGCCATTTTGCATAATCAAGCGAATCTTGTAGTAACAATTCGACATTTATCCACACATTTCCGGTAAATTCACCTGTTTTAACATATTTTCTATGAATATTCCGTAACCTTTTGTCGAGTCTTGTACGAAAACGTGGGTTACTGCTCCGATCAATTTCCCGTTTTGTATGATCGGACTTCCGCTCATCCCCTGAATAATCCCTCCTGTTTTTTCAAGAAGTTCTTCGTCCGTCACCTTAATCACAAGTCCTTTATTGATCTCCTGAGACATCATGTCGACTTGAGTCACTTCAATATCAAATTCTCTAACTTCATTATCTACAAAACATCGGATTGTAGCAGGTCCTGTTATAATTTCTTCTTTTTTGCAGTCCTGATTGCCGTCTGTTCTGTGAAAAGTTCATCAATTTTGTCGATTTTCCCATAAATCCCAGCCTCTGTATTTTTATCGATTGTACCGAGAATATTATAATTGTTATAAATGATCATACCCTCCATACTTCCCGGAGATCCGCTCTGTCCTTTTGTGATATCTCTGATACTCGTGCGGTATACATTTCCTTCCGCAATCGACATAAGAACACTTGTATCCACGTCATGAATCCCATGCCCAAGCGCGCCAAACCGACTTTGATCCGTTAAAAAAGTAACTGTTCCCAAGCCTTGTACATTATCGCGAACCCATATACCAAGCCGATATTCTCCCGTTTCATATTCAACCGGCTTTATTTTCAAATCTATCGTCTCCCCATTTCGTCTGACCGTCAACACCACGACGTTCCGGTAGATTTCCGACAGCTCCAAAGCTCTTTTTTTCCCGTAATTTCACAATGATCTACTGCCATAATATAATCGCCTGCTTTAACAATTCCTTTTGCTGGTTCATGCTCCTTTCCATCCGCTCCGGCAATCTGCTCTGTATTAAGAACCATCACTCCGTCCGTTTCCATATAAATACCAATCGGCATTCCTCCGACAAGCACCGTATCATTATTCATCGCTTCTATTCCCGCATCTGTCGAAACCGGTTTCTTTCCACGAATCATTTGATACTGCAAAATACCCATAGCCGCAAAGAAGAAGGAGAGGAATAGACAGAATACAGCGGTCACATACTTTGTTTTTTCAACATATCCACACCCTTTCTCTGATATCTCGATAATTTTTTATCCGCATCCGCTCCTTCTTTCCTATATAAAAGAAACGGATACTTCTCTGTATCCGTTTCTAGTATATGTGGTTTCTTCTTTTTCCACACTAGTATTATATTTCACTCTTTGCCATTTCTTTCATTTCACGGGCACTTTCCATAATACTGGATGTAATCTTATCTCCACCCAGAATACGCGCCAGTTCTTTTACCGAATCTTCTTCGTTCAATAGACGAATCCTTGTTTTTACGCTTTCGTTTTCCGCAGATTTTTCAATCAGAAAAATGACTGTCTGCCACTGCTGCTATCTGTGAAAGATGAGTAATGCAAATCACCTGCCTGCTTTTACCTATCAGCTTTAGTTTTTCTCCGACTTTTGCTGCCGTAACTCCCGATATTCCGGCATCAATCTCGTCAAAAATCAAAGTCGGCGTATCTTCCGCATCTGCCAGAACCGTTTTATCGCAAGCATAATACGGGAAGTTCTCCGCCTGATGCAATATTCTCAAGCGGCTTTACAGGCTCGCCGGGATTAAGCGCAAGATAATTCCGCTTCGTCTTTTCCGTTCGCGCTAAACTGTCCTGCATCTTTTAAATGTATCTCAAACCTTGTATCGAGAAAATTTAATTCCTTCAGATGAATACAGATTTCGTCAGCAAAAACTGTTTTATATCGATTTCTTACATCATGAAGTTTTTTTCGTTACACGTTCTACTTTTTTTAACGCTTTTTCTTTCTCTTCTTCAATTTGTTTTATATATGCATCATAATCATTAAGCTGTTCTATTCTATGGCGTTTTGATTCGCAATATGCAAGGACATCGCTTACAGAACTTCCATATTTTGCTTTTAAATGATTGATCAGATTCAACCGTTCCTCTGTCTCTTTGAACTCTTCTTCTGAAAATTCAAATTTTGAGGCATATTCGGACAGTTCTCTGTTAAAATCATTCAGAAGGCTGTCCACATCCATAAGCAGAGCGCACAGACGGTCTCCCTCTTCATCAAATTCCGCCGCCTCCCGAAACGCACGTATCGCCCGAGTAAGACAATCACCTGCATTTGCCGAACTGTCCTCGCATGTATAGCGATAAGTCTGCGCAACTGCATCCGTGATTTTTCTGCTCTCCGTCATCCTTCGGTATGTTTCCTCTAATTCTTCATCCTCATTTTCCCGAAGAGCAGCCTCTTCGATCTCGTGTACTTCAAATTCATAAAGAGAAAGTTCTCTTCGCCTTTCTTCATCATTTAAAGAAGTTTCTTCCGCCTTTTTACAGATCGCCCGATATTCTTTATAACATTTTGACATTTCTGATTTGATCGGAGCAATCTCTTTTCTCCCAAAAAAGATCCAGAAGCACCAAATGATTCTTCCTTTGAAGTAAGGTTTTATTATCATGCTGACCATGAATGTCAATCAAAAGCTCTGCCGCTTCTTTCAACTTTCCTGTATTCACTGTCTCTCCATTAATGCGGCTTATGCTTCTGCTTCCTGTAAACTTTCTTGTTAAAGTAACCATACCGTCATCCGGAATAATATCCATCTCTTCCAGTTTTTGTCTGATCTGTCCGTCGTCAACCGAAAAGTCAGCTCTACCAGACCATTTTCCGCCCCGTTTCTCAAAAGATCAGAACTATACTTTCCTCCAAGAGCCAGTCCGACAGAGCCGAGCAAGATAGACTTTCCCGCCCCGGTTTCTCCTGTCAATATATTCAATCCTTGTCCGAAATCTACTTCTGTCTCATCGATCAAAGCAATATTTTTCACATGTAGATTTTGTAGCATACCATTCACCTATACTTCTCTTGAAACGATCTTTCTTATCTTATCCATTACGGCCGCTGTATCTTCTACAGTTCTGATTGCACACATGATCGTATCGTCTCCTGCAATACAGCCTACGACCTCATGCCATTTCATTGCGTCTACAGCGGCAGCCACAGCCATTGCCATACCGGAAACAGTCTTGATCACTAGAATATTCTGCGCCATATCCATCGCCACATACCCATCTTTTAAGACACGTATATATTTTTCACTCATTCCGGGTTCTTCGATCCTGTGAAGAATATATTTCTGATGTCCGCTTCCTGTAGATACTTTTGACAACTTCAGATCACGTATATCTCTCGACACAGTAGCCTGCGTCACTTTAAACCCCGCATTATTCAGATATTCTGCCAGTTCTTCCTGTGTTTCAATATCATACTGACTGATAAGTTCAATAATTTTTGCATGACGGCTGACTTTCATATGTTCAATTTCCTTTCATTTTTTTACGCATTGTTTTCATAAAGCTTTCTTTGCTTAATTTGATCAGTTTTGCCGTATGAGACGACCGCTTAATACAAACTCTTTCTCCCGTGACAAGAGTTGTCTGTTCTGCACCGTCAAAGCAAAGAGAAACCTGTTCCTGCCTTCCATAACGTCCTTCGCACACTTCTACCTCAATCAAATCATCGGCTGACAGAACAATACTGCTTGTATTAAGCGCGTGTGAACAAATCGGAGTGATCACGATCATCTGTGCTGTCGGTTCAACGATCGGGCCTCCCGCCGACAGATTATAACCTGTACTTCCGGTTGGAGTCGATATGATCACTCCATCTGCGTGATAAGTATTCAGAAGCGCCCCGTTGACATAAATATGAAAACTTACGATACGAACCTTTCCTTCTCTTGCAATGACAATATCGTTCATCGCCATATCTTTCCGAGAATTACGAAAGCTTCCTTCCAGCATCATCCGTTCTTCAATAACCGGAGTTTCTGAAAACAAATGATCCAATGCACTTTCAAAATCTTCCAGATCCACATCTGTAAGATATCCGAGCGTTCCAAGATTGATCCCAAGCAGCGGAAGGCTTCGCTCTCCAAGATCTCTGACCGCACGGATTAAAGTTCCGTCACCACCTAGTACCAATCCGCATTCTGCTTCCTTAGGAACAGTTCCCGGAATAATATGGCCCTCACTGTCTTTTCCGACAAAAACATTTTTTACCGGAAGATTGAATATATTGTTCAATCTGACTCGTGATCGCATAATCTTTATCTTTTAATTTATTTGTAATAATATAAAAGCAATCCATTTTAGTCCTCTTGTTTTTACAAAATACTGCATCGCATACATTACTTAAGCGTGCTGCTTTGCCAGCGTCTCAAATGCTCTGTCTGAAACAATAACAGGATCAAGTCCGCCGAGATTTTCACCGGCTCATTTTCACTCTTTTTTAAATGAATCAAATACTCTATATTTCCTTCCGGTCCTTTGATCGGAGAAAAATCAAGAGCACACAGATCGAAACCGATCGACATAGCATAATCCATAATTTTCTGAATCACTTCCCGGTGTGTGCTCTTTTCTCTTACGACACCTTTTTTTCCTACTTTTTCCCGTCCTGCCTCAAACTGCGGTTTAATAAGAGCTACGATCTCACCGTCTTTTGCCAAATAATTACGAATCGGCTCCAATACTTTCGTAAGCGAAATAAATGAGACATCAATAGAAGAAAAATCAATTTCTTCTCCCAATCTTCAGGTGTCACATATCGAATATTCGTCTTTTCCATGCAGATAACTCTCGGGTCGTTTCTCAGTTTCCAATCAAGCTGTCCTCGTCCCACATCGATCGCAAACACCTTTTTTGCACCGTTTTGAAGCATGCAATCTGTAAAACCGCCCGTTGAAGAACCGACATCCGTACAGACTTTATCTTTTACGCTGACATCAAAATTTGCGATCGCTTTTTCTAATTTCAAGCCGCCTCTGCTTACATACGGAAGTGTATGCCCCCGAACTTCGATACTGACTTCTTCCGGGAACGTGCTTCCCGCTTTATCTTCTCTTTGTCCCTCCACAAAAACATTTCCGGACATAATGATCGCTTTTGCCTTTTCCCTTGACTCCGCCAGATTTCTTTTTACAAGTAATACATCCAAGCGTTCTTTCATATTTTTTTCCTTTCAGTTACACATATTCATCAATTATCTGCTTTACGATCGTATCTTTATCAAGACCTACTTCCCTGCGGAGCAGATCTACATTTCCATGTTCTACATAGTCATCGGCTATCCCGAAATTTTTCACGCGTACATTAATACCTGCTCCTGAAATATAATCAAGAACCTGTTCCCCGAATCCGCCTGTCAGCATGTTTTCTTCAATCGTTACATACAGATCGTGATTCTCCGCTAATCTTTCCAGCAATTCTGTATCAAGAGGTTTTACAAACCTTGCATTTACAAGAGAACAGCAATATCCTTTTTCTTTCAGGCCTTTTCTCACCTGATCTGCAAGTTCTGCCATATGACCTACAAATATGATCACAATCTTTTCTTCTTCATACAGCAGTTCACTTTTCCCGTAACAGATCGGACTGCGGAATTGTTTCATTCCTTCATATGCCTCGCCTCTTGGATACCGCACTGCGATCGGATATGGAAAAATCTGCCGCAAACCGTATCATATCTGTCCCATTTCCCATCTGTTTTTCGGAGATGATCGTCATATTCGGGATCATTGATAAAAATGACAAATCAAACACCCCCTGATGTGTTTCACCGTCACTTCCGACAAGTCCCGCCCTGTCTACCGCGATCACAACCGGAAGATTTGCAGACAGACATCATGAAGCGTCTGGTCATACGCTCTTTGCAAAAACGAAGAATATACTGCAAATATCGGTTTCATTCCCCCCGCCGCAAGACCTGCCGCAAATGTCATCGCATGTTCTTCCGCGATCCCCACATCAAAAAAACGATTTGGGAAATGCTTTGCAAACGGAGTAAGACCTGTTCCGTCCGCCATCGCAGCCGTAATCGCAACGATACGCTCGTCTTTTTTTGCAATATCAAGCAGCACTTTAGAAAATACTTCCGTATAAGTATCCGCCCCTTTTGATTCTTTCGCATCTCCGGTCTCAAGATGGAACGGACCTGTCCCATGAAATTTTGCCGGATTTTCCTCTGCCGGAAGATACCCTTTTCCTTTTTTCGTAAGTACATGTACTAAAACGGCATGATCCACCCTTTTTGCCTCATTGAACACACGCACCATCTCTTTAACATCATGTCCGTCCACAGGTCCTAAATATGTAATATCCATATCTTCAAAAAACATTCCCGGAACAAATAACTGTTTAATCCCACTTTTTGTCTTTTTCAGCCTGCTGACGATCCGATCGCCTGTCCCCGGTATTTTTTTAAAGTATCTTCAACACCCTTTTTCAGATCAGTATACGCCTGTGCTGTCCGCAGGCATCCCAAATATTTCGATACTCCGCCGACATTTTCAGAAATTGACATATTATTATCATTCAGCACGATAATAAAATTACTTTTCAAACGGGAAGCATTATTCAATGCCTCAAATGCCATTCCCCCGGTCATTGCTCCGTCTCCGATCACTGAAACGACATTGTATTTTTCCCCTTTCAGTTCTCTTGCCGCAACATACCCCAGACCTGCCGAAATAGATGTAGAACTATGCCCTGTATCAAAAGCATCACATTCACTTTCTTTTCGTTTCGGAAATCCACTCATGCCGCCATATTTACGCAGATCGTCAAAACCATCTTTTCTTCCTGTAAGAAGTTTATGCGTATAAGATTGATGACCTACATCCCAGATCAATTTATCCTGCGGAAAATCCAGTGTAAGATGAAGCGCCATCGTCAATTCTACAACACCCAGATTTGAAGCCAGATGTCCTCCTGTACAACTGATCTTATCAAGAAGAAATCCCCGGATCTCTTCTGCAAGTTCTTTTAGCTGTGTATGATCAAGTTTTTTATATCGTTCTCTTTCTGGATCATTTCAATTATCATGATTGATCCTCCTAGTTCTATTTTTCTCTGTATACAAGTCTTCGGAGCAGTTCCTCCATAAATCCGCACTCTTTTCCGATAGAACGAAGTTCTTCTACCGCCTCTTCCGTCAGACGAGCAGCCTCTTCTTTTGCCTTTTCAAGCCCCTTCCAAGTAACGTAAGTCGTTTTTTCGTTTTTTTCATCGCTGTGCACCGGCTTTCCGAGTATTTCTGTCGTACTCGTCACATCAAGAATATCGTCTTGTATTTGGAATGCCAGTCCTATTTTCCCGGCGATTTCTTCCATTTTTCCGATTTCCTCTTCTTTTGCCCCTGCAAGAACAGCTCCGATCATTACAGACGCCTCAATAAGCGCTCCTGTTTTCAATCTATAAATAAACGCAAGAAGTTCTCCTGATATTTTGCATCCTGCAGATCTTACATCGACCACCTGACCTCCGATCATTCCGTAAATTCCGGCTTTGCCTGCAAGAATTTTCAGAGCTCTTCCGATCAGGATGCTGTTTTGAGGATCTGTTTCAAAGGCGCTGCATGCAGTCTCAAATGCGTAATTCAAAAGTGCGTCCCCTGTCAAAATTCCCATATCTTCTCCGTATACGACATGAGTCGTCTTCCGTCCTCTTCGATAATCATCATTATCCATGGCCGGAAGGTCATCATGAACAAGAGAATATGTATGGATCATCTCGATAGCGGCCATAAACGGCTCGATGACCCCGCCTTTTCCGCCAAACAAGTCAAACGTCTCTTTCATGAGCATCGGACGAAGGCGTTTTCCACCTGCCATCAGACTATATTCCATCGCTTCTTCTATGATCTGCTGATGTCCTGTCTGATCAGGCAGGTATTTTCGTAAAATCTCTTCTATTTTTTCTGTTCGTTTTCTACAGTTCTTCTTTAAAATTCATCTGTCTCTCCATTTCATTCAAGACGAGAACCCTTTTTTTCTACCTC
>ENA-OQJH01001198-OQJH01001198.1-human-gut-metagenome-genome-assembly--contig:-NODE-1198-length-11447-cov-1.619523_pt1 | contig 11447 bp, 15 predicted proteins | sample MGYA00242597_ERZ504763 | MGnify/ENA primary metagenome ERZ504763 (study PRJEB26092, sample SAMD00036359) | human gut metagenome | host: Homo sapiens | study: EMG produced TPA metagenomics assembly of... | reverse complement strand
CCTCGTGGATGATGCAGGAGGTTTGCCCCAGGATGGAGTCGATGTTGTAGGGAATCAGTCGGCACCTGCACCATTTTGAAAAGTTTCGGGAGAGCGCGAAATTTGGTGTTTATCAGTTGTTCCCCTTCAAAATAGTTGAAGCAGATGCAACGTTCCTTTTTGCCGGATTGCGGCATAAATTCTTCCTGTTCGGTGATGCGTAGGGCGGCTATGACGGACTGCGGGATGCAACGCGTCTCCACCAGCCAACGCTCCGTGTCTTCGGAAAGTGTGGTTTTCGAGGCATCAAACACAGGACGCTGAAAATGCTGCGGAATAGCTGCCGCACGACGCTTGCGGGCTGCCACATGTTCGGCATTCTTGCGCTCTTCCACATCATCGGGGACGTAGAAATCAGCGCCACAATGATAACAGTGACAGTGGCCCGTGTCGACGTTGACACGTAGCGAACGGTCGCGCTTATTCTTGCGGGTAGGAAGACATTTTTTACAAATCGTCTTGAGGACTCCACTCGATTTACCGTGGATGTCGACATCATAGTTGGCAAAATTTCTCATTATTTTTTTCCTTTTTTCTAATTAAAAAAATAGTTTAAAATAATCATTCACACGCAGAGGACTTACCTGCCGGACGAGTGTCTGCCACCTACCGGACGAACTTCCGTTACCTACCGGACGAACATCGGCAACCTGCCGGACGAAGCCAGTCATCTGCCGGATTAATGCGCCCATCTTTTCTTCACATCATCCCACACAGCTGATGCATCGGGACGTGGCGGCGCATCAACCGGAATAAGATGTCCCAGATACGTTCGCCGCCCGTCGACGACGCTTTCAAAGCGGTTCACATCCTTGTCGACCGTATTCTCAAGCTCTTTCAGCAAGGTTTCCCTCAACGTGCGGCAAGTAACGGAACCGGCCGCGATATAATTTGAAAAATACCGTTTCACGTCCTCCGGGAAAAGCAGTCCGGCTCCTTTGTCATAAAGGCGGATATGTTTTTTGAAGATTTCCAGAATAAGTTTTTGATGGTCTACAAAAAGCTTTCCCAAACCGGAATGCTGCCCGGCCAATTCCATATATGACTGGAAAGTAGAAAGTTGGTCCACCAACTTTTCCCAAGGCAACACGGGTTGTAACGGACAATGATTGCCTTCATCCGCCAAACGGCTCACAAGAGACGGTGTTTCTATATTACTCCTATTATTGTTTACAACAGAAACACTTCCTTTACTCTCCTCTTCTTTACTCTCCTCTTCTCTCCTCTTCTGGTTTTCAGTGGGTTTTCTCCCTTTACTGACGGGCGTTTCAGCACTTTTTGCCACCTTTTTCGGACGCCCTCCTTTTTTACCGTTTTCGATGTCCATTTTCCGCTTCTCTTCCAAGCTTTTCATCACCCTATCCAAGTAGGAAGAACGAAACATCTGTCGTTCCTCATCCAGTTCGAAGAGATCGAATTCGCGAAGTACCCGCTCCACCGCAACTTCATCCACATCATACCGCCGGGCCATGGCCTTCAGTAAACCGGTTTGCACGACGCCTCATAAGTATCTTTAGTGCGCAGATGCAACAGCAACATCACGTAAATTCCGAGTGCTTCCGCGGCATTCATTTCCGTCATCATACAGGCAATATTGTCGTCATTCAACAAATTTACCTCCAAATTGAAATACTGATCTTTCTTCATTTTCATTTATCATTTATTATTCCACATTTAATACTTCCGGGGCGCAAAGGTGCAAAATGTATTTTATTCCAGCTATCGCAAAAATGGAGAGGGGGATTATATATTTTTTATCCGACCTTTGCCAAAAATTATTAATAATCCCAAACAATATGGACACAAAACGCAACCAAACGTTGGAAGAAATAGAAGAAAATAAAATAGTGAACGAGCATTACCAGAACAGAATAATGCTGATAAAAAAGCTCCTGAAAACGTCACGGCTAGCCACAGTAGACCTCTGCGTGCATATCGACATCAGTGAAGCCTCCTACTACCGTTACATAAATTTCACCAGCTATATGAAAGCAGACATTTTCATACATGCTTGTCTCTTCCTCAAGCAATATATTGAAAGTCACCACATTCCTTATACCCAAGAAGAAAAACGGCTTATAAAAACATTAGAGCTGTTTCAGATTTCCTCAAATAGCAACTTAAACTGCAATTAAAACACAGAAAAGGAGAAACTTATCATAAGTTATTACATTTGCAATGTAATAAAGGTCTTTAAAACTTAAAAAATGAGTGATAGCGAAACAGACAGCCCATCAATAAAAGCACTGATCGTTTTCAGAGAAAACGGAGAAACCGACAATCTATTTGTTCCTATCTTATGCGATGCTATCAGAATGGCTGGAATCGACGTGCGATGCTCCCAAAAAGAATTCTGGGAATCGGACACCACTTATGACATCATCCATTTCCAATGGCCGGAGGAGGTAGTGGCTGGATATGCGAAGACCACGACGTCATCCGCCGCCTGAAAGAACGCATCGCTTTCTTCCGCTCACGGGGAGCCCATTTCGTATACACACGACATAATATCCGCCCCCACTACGCCAATGAAGTCATCAGCCGAGCCTACGACATCATCGAGTCGGAAAGCGATATCGTGGTACACATGGGACATTACAGCCTGACGGAATTCATTGAAAAACATCCCGGCAGCCGGAATGTTGTCATCCCGCACCACATCTACCAATACACCTACAAAGAAGATATCAGCATAGAGCGCGCACGTCAATATCTGAACCTGCCACAAGAAGCATTCATCGTCACCGCCTTCGGAAAATTCCGCAACCGCGAAGAAATCCGCATGGTAGCCAGTGCTTTCTGCAAATGGAATGAAAAGAACAAGCTACTGTTGGCTCCCCGCCTCTACCCCTTCTCCAGACGCAACGAATACGGATGGAATCTTTTCAAGCGCTGGGCTTCGCGCTTGGGTTACTATCTCGCCATGCCATTGCTCAACCGCCTTCTGAAGTTTCATGCCGGAGCCAATGACGAATTGATAGACAACTGCGACCTGCCCTATTACATCGCTGCTTCAGACGTAATATTCATACAAAGGAAAGATATTCTGAACTCCGGAAATGTCCCCCTAGGTTTCCTCTTCCACAAAGTAGTAGTAGGCCCGACAACAGGAAACATCGGAGAAATACTATCCGCAACCGGAAATCCGACGTTCCATCCGGACGACAGATCCGACATTCTGGAGGCACTTGAAAGAGCACGTCAACTGTCCGCATGGGGACAAGGAGAAAAAAACTATGCATACGCATTGGAAAATATGAACATCCGGAAAATAGGAAAGGAATATGCACAAACCTATAAAGATGTAATCAATGGCTAACAACATCAAACGTCAACTATTTTCGGGCGTATTCTACACGGCACTAGCCAAATACAGCGGCATCATCATCTCCCTCGTAGTAGCCGGAATATTGGCACGCCTGCTTTCCCCGGACGACTTCGGAATCGTAGCTATCGCCACCGTAATCATCGCATTTTTCAACCTGTTCACCGATATGGGAATCTCCCCGGCCATCATACAGCACAAAGCGCTGACAAAAGAAGAACTGTCGGATATTTTTCATTCACCGTATGGACAGGAATTGCTATCAGCCTGCTTTTCTTCGCCGCCTCATGGCTGATTGCCGACTACTACGACAGCCAGATCTTGCGCATCCTGTGCCAACTTCTGTCCGTCAACCTCTTCTTTGCCTCCGCCACCATCGTGCCCGGAGCCATGTTCTATCGCAACAAAGAATTCAAATACATCGCTGTCCGCAGTTTCACTATCCAGATAGCCGGAGGTGCGGGAGCGGTTACGGCAGCCCTCTGCGGAGCAGGACTCTACGCACTGATTATCACCCCGATCATCTCCAGCATACTGATATTTGTCATTTCCTACCAGCGCTATCCGCAACGATTGCGCTTCACATGGGGATTGACAGCACTCCGCAAGATCTTTTCATATTCGGCTATCAATTCCTGTTCAACGTCATCAACTATTTCAGTCGTAATCTGGACAAACTGCTGATAGGAAAACACATGAGCATGTCCGACTTGGGATATTATGAAAAATCTTACCGGCTCATGATGCTTCCCTTGCAAAACATCACACAAGTCATCACTCCGGTGATGCACCCCATCTTCAGCGATTTCCAAGATGACAAAGCAAAACTGGCGTCCTCCTATGAACGCATTGTCCGCATACTCTCTTTCATAGGGTTACCCATGAGCGTATTGCTTTTCTTTACAGCACAAGAAGTGACACTGATTATATTCGGCAACCAATGGCTGCCCTCCGTACCCGTATTCCGCATACTCTCCCTCTCGGTAGGCGTGCAAATTATACTCTCCTCTTCCGGCTCCATTTTTCAGGCTGCCGGAGACACCCGGAGCCTGTTCATCTGCGGCGTATTCTCATCCACCCTCAACGTGGCGGGAATGCTGATTGGTATCTTCTATTTCGGCACGCTCACCGCAGTGGCAACCTGTATCGTATTGACATTTACCGTCAACTTCGTGCAATGCTACTGGCAGATGTATCACGTAACGTTCCGGAGAAAGGTATGGACGTTCGTCCGTCAACTCCTTTCCCCGCTGGCAGTCAGCGGGTTAATGACAGCGTGCCTCCTGCCTGTGCAGTATACAACGGAAGGAATGAACATTTTCGTGACAATTATTACCAAAAGTATCATTAGTTTTATTATCTTTGGAGGATATATACAGGCTACACATGAATATGACATCATAGGAAAAGTGAAAAAAATAGCTGGCAAGTATATAAAAAAACAAAATAAGCAATTATAGATTTGAGACAACAACAAAGAATGAAAGCCTTATTTCTTATGTTCCACGGCTTTGATAAAGCGAATGGAATAAGTAAAAAAATACATTATCAGGTAAAAGCCCTCAAAGAGTGCGGATTGGACGTGCGTACCTGTTACTATCAAACCACTCCCAACGGTGAGCGCCGATGGATAATAGACGACGAAGTCATTGCCGATTTCGGAACCGGATTCACTGCAAAGATATGGAAACGTGTCTACTACTCCCCCATCACTGAATATGTACGCCGCGAGAAAATAGAATTTATATATATGCGTTCCTTTCACAACGCAAGCCCGTTCACCCTGCAACTAGTCAGAAAATTGAAACGGATGGGAGCGAAAGTGGTAATGGAAATACCTACCTATCCTTACGATCAGGAATATGTGGCATGTCGATGAAATTCAATCTCGCCATCGACCGCTGTTTCCGCCACCGGCTAGCCAAAGAGCTGGACGGTATCGTCACCTTCTCCAACGCCGAACATATTTTTGGAGGAAAAACGATACGGATCTCCAACGGAATAGACTTCGAAGCAATCCCTATCAAACGAACGATGAACGACACCTCACGCGAACTTCATCTGATTGGAGTGGCCGAAGTGCACTACTGGCACGGATTCGACCGGTTGATACACGGACTAGCCGAATACTACCGTACAAATCCGGAATACAAAGTTTATTTCCACATCGTAGGTCCCCTGTCCGGCATACGCGAACAGGAAGAAATACTGCCTGCCATCCGCGACAACCATCTGGAACCGTACGTCATCCTGCACGGCCCCCTACACAGTGACAAACTGGACGAACAATTTGAAAAAGCAGATTTTGCCATAGGCAGCCTGGGACGTCACCGGAGCGGAATCACCTACATCAAAACACTAAAAACCGTGAATATGCCGCACGAGGGCTTTCGTTCACCTACTCGGAAACGGACGAAGATTTCGACCGGATGCCTTATGTATGGAAAGTGCCACCGGATGAATCGCCCATCGACATTTGCGGACTGATAAACTTCCAACGCTCTCAACAAATGTCTCCACCGGAGATACGCGAAACGGTCAGAGCACTGTCATGGACAGCACAAATGAGAAAAGTCATTCATGAAACCGAAATCTGATTTCACATAGATATATCTGAAAAACAAAACAATATCTGATGGATAAAAAGATAAAAATAGCCTACTGTATCCCCTCTCTCTATTACCCCAGCGGTATGGAGCGTTCTCACACTAAAGGCGAACTATTTTACGGAGCACTTCGGCTACGAGATACATATCATCCTTACCGACGGAAAAGACAAGGAGCCATATTATAAACTGCACCCATCAATCACCATACACCAACTCGACATCAACTACGACGCATTATACGGACGCCCGTTATTCGCACGGATCTTGAATACAGCACCAAGCAACGGCTATTCAAGAAAAGGCTGAACGAATGTCTATGTAAAATCCGTCCGGACATCACAATCTCCCTTCTCCGCCGCGACATCAACTTCATCAACCAAATGAAAGACGGCAGTGTCAAGTTGGGAGAGATACATTTTAACAAATCCAACTATCGGGATTTCAACAACAACCGTCTACCGGGATTCCTCAAAAAATTAGGTAAGAAATACTGGCGGCACCAACTCATCCGCCAATTGAAACAACTGCGGAATTTCATTGTGCTTAGCCACGAAGATGCCGCTGAATGGACGGAACTCGATAATGTAAAAGTAATCTATAATCCGCTTCCTTTCTTCCCCGAACGTCAGTCCGACGGATTACGGAAACAAGTAATCGCAGTAGGCAGATATGTGCCGCAGAAAGGATTTGACCGACTTATCCCCGCATGGAGCATCGTCAGCAAGAAACATCCGGACTGGGTATTACGAATCTACGGCGATGGCATGAGAGAGCAACTCCAGCGGCAGATTGACGAACTCGGAATCACCTCCAACTGTATCCTGGAACATAACGTGCAGAATATTGTTGAGAAATATTGTGAAAGTTCCATCTTTGTTCTGTCCTCACGTTTCGAAGGATTCGGCATGGTGATCATCGAAGCAATGGCGTGTGGAGTACCACCCGTATCGTTCACGTGTCCCTGCGGCCCGAAAGACATCATCACCGATGGCAAAGACGGTCTGCTTGTGGAAAATGGAGATATAGAAGGACTGGCAGACAAAATCTGCTACCTGATAGAACATGAAGACGTCCGCCGGAAGATGGGAATACAAGCCCGCACCGACGTAGAGCGTTTTAAATTGAACATATTGCCCGAGAATGGAAAAAATTATTTGAAACAAATTTAAGTATTAAGTATTAAGTATCAAGTATTAAGCGTGGCTGCTAGTACATTTATCCCACATGGCTAATACTTGATACTTAATACTTAATTTAATCCTTTATAAAGATGATTTGGTATAGTAAGTATTTACAAGTTTATGAAAAACCGTTTGCAGAAGCACCCGCATCTGCCATTGAAGAAGTGCGGCAGAATATTGCAAAGCTGCAAAGTGATGAACCGCTTGTCACCGTTTCAATTATCGGCTACAACGAAGAGAAACATCTGCTTGCCTGCCTGTGGTCTTTGAGCGAGATGGAATGCAAATATCCTGTAGAAATTATCGGGGTAGACAACGAATCGAAAGACAGCACGGCGGAGATATTCCGGCAATGCGGTGTACCTTATTATACAGAAACCCAACATAGTTGCGGATTCGCCCGCCTTTGCGGACTGAACCATGCCCGAGGTAAATATCATATCAATATTGACTCCGACACTATGTACCCTCCGAAATACGTAGAATGATGGTAAACACCCTCGACGCCCGGGCATTGTGGCCGTCTGCTCTTTATGGAGCTACATTCCGGATGAGAAACACTCGCGATGGGGACTGAAAATCTACGAAGCTGCCCGCGATTTGCACTTGTGGATGCAATCATTCAAACGTCCCGAACTTAGTGTGCGTGGATTGGTTCTTGCCTATCGCACAGAGTATGCACGGAAAACCGGCATACGCACCGATATCATCCGAGGTGAAGACGGTTATCTTGCTCTGCAACTCAAGCAATTCGGCAAAATAGCCTTTATCCGCAACCGCAAAGCACGCGCCGTAACAGGATATGGAACGGTGGGAGCTGACGGAAGCCTGTTCAACAGCTTTAAAGTGCGCGTTGCCAAAGGTCTGAAAGGACTGGGGGGAATATTTACTAAAAAGAAAGAATATAAAGACGAAGACAGCAATCTGATAAAGAACAAATAAACAAGTATGGGAAAACGAATAGAATATATTGACTTCATCAAAGGTATCTGCATTTTTATTGTAGTCTGGGGACATTCTATCCAAAATATGGGAGACGGCAACGACTTCTGGACCAATCCGGTACATGAATTTATCTGTTCTTTCCACATGCCCATATTCATGTTGGTCAGCGGTTTCTTTTTCAGTAAATCCATCGGAAAGCCACTCATACCGAATGTAACCCGAAGATTCAAACAGTTAATAATTCCTTGTTTCGGCTGGTCATTAGTGTTGGTCGCAATCAACATCGGATATATGCTCTATGAAGGAATGATCCCGTCTCCAACCGGAACGTTGAAATCTCTTTTTATAGAGACATTCACCCGTTTCTGGTTCTTACGCTCCGTTTTCATCTGTTTCACACTTGCCATCGTCAGCATGAAATATTCAAAAAGATACAGCCGCTTTCGTCATCTCGCTTCTGTGTTTCCTCGCATTGCCGGACAACGGACGTCTGCACCTCGACAAGTTTATGTATCCATTCTTTTGGATGGGGTATTTTATGCACAAATATATCGATGTAATCATGAAACACCGGGGAAAACTACTGGTCGCTTCACTCCTCGTTTTCGCTGTACTCCTCCCTTTCTATCAGAAAGAAGATTATATCTACATCACCGGAATGAGTATGTACGATTATCTGGGAGGAAAGTTCGTTTGTTATCCGCCATGGGAAAAATTGCCGATCATCTGTTATCGCTATTTGATCGGTTTCGCAGGAAGCCTGTTTATCTTCTTGCTACTGCAACGTATCTATCGTCCGCATTTCCGTGCAATCGAAAAAGTGGGCACATATACACTTGGCATCTATACCATACATATCTTGATTGAAGGCAACGTATTGAGTCGGTTCAACCTGTTGGACACCGGGTTCTTCATGTTCAACTTTATTATAACGCCAGCTATCTCCATTCTATTGATTCTTCTCTGCGTGGGAATAATCAGACTGTTGGAAATGACACGCTTCAGCAGCTTATTGTTTTTAGGAAAAACAAAAACAGTCATCATGCTATTAGCAATCTGCCTTATTAACGTATCCTGTATCAAAAAATCAATTTATATCAAGGAGACAAAGACGATGAAAAAGAAGATAATTCAGGAAACAACAATTCTCCCCAAAGGAAAGACATCATCGTAGACACAGACTTCTTCTACCCTTTCGGGGATGAAAGCCAAAACTATACTGCGGAAATTACAATCAACACCCGCAACACTTTGCCCGAAGAAAATACCATAAAAACGGTTATTCCCGCACTAAAATACAATAAGTCGTGGCTCCTAATGCTTACCCAAGACGACTGCAAACAAGCCGCCTTCTCATGGACGTGGGCTGCCATCAATGGCAAACCTTTGACTAGCGGTTATTATTATCAACTCGGCCACCTGCAATATGATGACCTTCCACCCGATATTTATTATCTTGGTGAAACATTGGGAAGTACGGACGGAGCCGGAAACGAAGTCAGGTTCTCATTTACCACCACCCTCTCACCGGAATGGGAATGGATGGACGCCAAAACACAAATCTACAAAGGACAGACGCAAGAATATTATCGCTTCTTCATGAAATCAGGGCTGACATGGGGAGATGTCAAAGAGATGCTGAACTATGGAACAGGCATCTCCATACATGATGTGAATATAGATAATGAAGAAATCACTGTCGATAACCTACTTAAACATTACGACATTGCCTTGAATATCATCAAAGAGAAATTGTCTGGCAGAGGATGTAAAATGCTGGCTAAACCAAGCGGAATTGCTGAATATATCACCGCTGGACAAGTCCATTCTTCTATACAGACCATGACTTCCAACGACGGTGAAACACTATGTCCGGCAAAAACGGAAAACGATTTAAAAAAGGTGGTACTAAACAGAGGGTTCTATTCCATTGAGGATCTGAAAAAAGAAATCGACAAACAGCTACAATTATCACCGGAAGAACGAATGGCTATCAATGTCGGTGTTCATGGCACAGATGCTTCTTGGGCGGATCTGTTGCTCTGGATTAACAATAACTATGGAAAAAGGGAGCGGACAACGTGTGGATACCCAACCAGGAAGAATATTATGAATACAATTTCTATCGTACACACGGCACAGCAGCAGTGACAAAGATAGATGAACATAAACTGAAACTGACCGTTCATCTGCCCAGTGAGGAAGACTTTTATTATCCTTCTCTCACAGTCAACCTATCTGGTATAAAGAAAGAAGATATTACCTCCCTTGAGGCCGGAAGCAGTGTTACAGGACTGTCTTATAGTAACTATGAAAATGGGATTATGCTCAATATCGATTGCAGGAAGTATCTGACAGAACATGCCGAAAACTTCGTGAAACGGTATGAAGCAAATACAGCAGATGCTTCTGTTAAAGCGGATGCCCTCTATTTTGTAAATATGCTAAAAGACTCGGATAAAAAGGAGGAATTAAAAAAGCGAATCAAGTGAACGGTTTATAAAAATCAGACACAGAAAAAGTAATAAATATATATTAACCATGAACGAAACCATTACCCTCTGCCTTGAAATTATTTTCTGGCTTGCCCTATTCATTGTGTTCTACACCTATCTGGGCTACGGAATTGTGCTTTACGTTCTCGTCAAGTTGAAAGAACTTTTCGTGAAACCTGTGAAGCGTTCGTTGCGGCATCGGACGCTGGTTTGCCGGAAGTGACTCTCTTCATTACAGCATTCAACGAAGAAGATGTTGTAGACGAAAGATGGAGAACAGTCTTGAACTGGACTACCCTGCGGACAAACTGCATATCGTATGGGTGACAGACGGAAGCGACGACAGTACAAACGAACGACTGCAAACCCGTTGGCAGGGAAAAGCGACCGTACACTTCCAACCCCTACGACAGGGTAAGACAGCCGCAATGACACGTGGAATGACGCTGGTGGACACTCCGCTCGTCGTCTTTACGGATGCCAACACCATGGTAAACCGGGAGGCAATACGGGAAATCGTACTTGCTTTCCAAGACCCGAAAGTGGGCTGCGTGGCCGGCGAAAAACGGATCGCCGTACAGACCAAAGACGGAGCCGCTGCCGGTGGGGAAGGTATTTACTGGAAATACGAATCAACACTGAAAGCACTTGACGCCCGCCTCTACTCTGCTGTAGGAGCAGCAGGCGAACTATTTGCCGTGCGTCGTGAACTATTCGAAGCAATGGAACCGGATACGTTGCTCGATGATTTTATTCTTTCGCTCCGATCACCATGAAAGGTTATACCATTGCTTATTGCACCAAGCTTACGCCTATCCGAAAGCGGATTCGGCAGGTAGTATGCAGCGAAGAA
>ENA-OQJH01001197-OQJH01001197.1-human-gut-metagenome-genome-assembly--contig:-NODE-1197-length-11448-cov-1.602067_pt1 | contig 11448 bp, 18 predicted proteins | sample MGYA00242597_ERZ504763 | MGnify/ENA primary metagenome ERZ504763 (study PRJEB26092, sample SAMD00036359) | human gut metagenome | host: Homo sapiens | study: EMG produced TPA metagenomics assembly of... | reverse complement strand
AATCCCGGATATGGTAAGTTTAACTAGTATAAATTCCTTAAATATAAATATGATGAAAATAAAAAGATATTTGCTTAGCACTTTCTGTCTGTGTTTGTTCACGGCTTGCGATAGTGATGATATCTGTTGTGTTATGGCACTCATACTGAAATCGAAGGCGATGTTACCACATTCGGAGCTGTTGGCGATGGAAAGACGGATTGTTCGAAAGCCATTAATAGTGCTATTGCTTCCTTGCCTTCCGAAGGGGGAGTAGTGGTTATTCCTGAAGGTGATTTTGTGCTCGACGCTCCCATTGTGATTAATAAGCACAATGTGACATTCAAAGGGTTGAATCCCGGTATGCGTAGCAATATTGATGTGAATGGAATAAATGAGTTGTTGGGTCCTGGTGGCGGAAGTAAATTGGTGGCGCGTAATGCCGAAGCTGCTATAAAAGTAGAGACAGGCGTGAAGGGTGTAAAGATTATGAACCTGATGGTGTCCGGTGGTACGGAAGCTAAGAACATCGGCATACACTTTGCCGGTACGAGTGATGATGGAATGCTTTCTAATATTATTGGTATAAATTTGCATACAGGCGTCAAGATAGAACAAGCGAAAAACATGCAGATAATCAATTGCTGGGTATGTGAGCTTCCCAATAGTATGGTGCTGATTGGTGGCGAGAATATTAATATCAAGAATTGCCAACTGGGTGCTCAGCCCACTGGCATAACCTGTAAGGCGCAGGGAGTGAACAAACTTTCGTTTGTTAATAATCAGGTCTATCCTGACGGGCGTGAAAATTTAGTGCTTGATGGTTGTAATAACTGTATTGTTGAAGGTAATAATTTCAAAAGCTACTACAATGGTATTCTCGTGTTGAGTGGTAATGATAATCGGGTAAATAAGAATATTTTTTGGCTTACCGGAGCTCTTCAAAATCAGATGCTCGACCATGGTGATGACTTTGGCATAATCAATGTAAAGGGTAACAACAATATGTTTGTATCCAACAGTTTGTCATGTGAATGGGCTTATACTGATGCTGTGGCCGTAAATGCTACTCAAGGAACAGGAAATGTGTTCAAAAACTGCTTTATAGATAATTTGGAGAGTTATCGGGTATTCCTGGTGAACTCAGGAACTGAAGTTTCTAATTGTGTATCATCTGATAAGGTGAGCATAGTAGAATAACCTCCTCAACATACACCATTATTAATATAGTAACACCATGAAGATAAATAAATTCTTAATAAGCGGAATGCTCCTGATGTTGGGCACATCTTGCAGCAATGACGATACCTATACTCTCTGTGATGAATGTAACGGTCAGAAGATTATAGACATAACCCAATTCGGACTTCCAACCGATGGGTCCACTGATTGTGCTGATCTTATAAATGCTATTATAGCCGATCTTCCGCCCGAGGGAGGAACGATACTTATTCCCGAAGGTACTTTTCGTTTGGATAGTCCCATTCAACTTACGCGTAATTTCGTAACATTGAAAGGTGTGAACGATGAAGCGGTTACTGCTGCTGCCGATACGCGGGAAAGTCGTCTGGTGCTTGGAAATGCCGAATATGCGTTACACGTTGCCCCTGTTGCCGATATAGACGGACGCAAAAACCGCATTAGCGGTGTGGAGGTAAACGGACTTACGCTTGTGGGGAAGGGGGACCATCAGGGAACCGGAATTTATGTAGAACATGATAATGACCGCCTGCACTTCTTCAATATTAAAATGGAAAATATGTACCAGGGCATTAAACTCCAAGGGTGTGACGCCATAACATTAGCTCGGATAGATGCAACCGATGTAGTGAATGGCATTGATATGAATGGTGGCATACAGAATATGGTAACCAATTCTGTATTCGGCTCAACACAGGGCGGTGTAACGGCACGTATTTCCGGAGAAAGTCAATCTGATATTTCTCACAACAACTAACGGCAAATGATGATCGCTGTGCTAATTTTATAGGTTGTAACCGGGTGAATATCTCGGATAATGAATTTACAGGAAACAAAATGACTTTCTTTGATATAAGCGGACAAAACAATCTGATAAGCGATAACTTGTTCACTGTAAACAGAAGCGAAAATCAACTCAATGGCAAAGAAGCAGACTATGGCGTGATTCATGTGAAAGGCGAATATAATCATTTCACATCGAACACCATTCAGGTGTCTTGGAGTGACAATATAGAAAACCCTGTGACTGTAAATGCTGCGGAAGGTGAAAATAATCGTTTCGCAAGTTTCACGATAGAGAATACGAGCAGCAATCAGGTATTTTATATCAGCGAGTCGTCCGAAGTGATAGATTGTGGAGTGACGGAAGAAAATATAAAGGTGAAACCTTCCGAAGCGCAGGATTTGACAAATGCAGCTTACGTGATAACGTATGATACTCCCGAAGAGATAGAAGATGATGATGAAAAGCTTCCTATGCGTGGTTCAAGAAGCAATTTGTAAATGGTAAAGTCATTACTTCCGCTACATTGACTGATGAGGACCTTTCTGCTTATGATGTTATTTGGGTACATATAGACCGTGTCGGCATTGGAGCAGGATGGGATAAATTACCTTTGTCTGCTGATGCAATTGCCGCGTTGGCTACTTATTATAAGAATGGCGGAAATCTGTTCTTAAGCATCATGCGACTCAATTGGTTGTACCATTTGGACGTACCGAACGGCTACCAGGAATATTTGCAGATGGTGAAGGAGGAGATGGGGCAGACATTTGGACAATTAATGCCAATATCGGAATGGAGTATGATCATCGGGCTCATCCGGTTTTTGCTGGTATGGTTACTTCTTCCCAATTCCCCCATGAAACATTCCCGTTGATCGGGCCTGGACGGCGTGAAGACCATAACTGTATGTGGGACTTGAATTCTTATGGCTTCCCCGCTCTTTATCCCAATGCAGGAAATGTGGTGAAAGCGTTTGAAGAAGAAAATAAAGCTACCGTTTTGGCGACTTGGGGACACGTAACGGATTATTGTTGTGCCGGAATGGTAGAGTTTGCTCCGACAGCGGAATATCAAGGTACATGTATAGCTCTCGGTCTGGCTGCTTACGAATGGAATCAGAATAGTAATATAAACGTTTATCAAGATAATATTGTGCTCATGACGAAGAATATATTACATTATCTAAGCGCTAAGAAATAGATCGGTTAACATTTTTTTTATCTTTTGAAACAAAAGTGATAGGTGTAACTATCCGTTGCACCTATCTTTGCATGGTGACAAATAGAAGACATTGAATATTAATAATTAACTCTAATACCATCTGACATGAATGTATTATTCTCGTTTAAACAAGTACAGACCTTTTTGACTATTCTGGTTATGATGATTTTCTCATTTTTGGATGCTTCGGCCGATACTTCTTCCTTATTAATAAAAGATTTGGGTGAAGGACATTGCCTGGTACAGATAAATACAAATCAACGTTATTTGCTTTTACCTGTAGAGGAGGTAATGCCTGATGTACGTGTCAGCATGATCGTTAATAATAAAGAGGTGAATGTTGCGGATGTTCGTCTGGCAGTGAACAGAGTGGACTATTTTGTTCCGCTGGATCTTTCGGCTTATGCTGGTAAAAACATACTGTTGAAATTTAAATTAGGCTCGAATGATCTATATGGGGGAAACTTTCTGCTGTTTGTTGCAAGGAAATGAAATTGTCCGACACGTTCGATACGGGCAACCGTGAAAAGTTCCGTCCTACTTATCATTTCTCACCTCTTTATGGGTGGATGAATGATCCTAATGGAATGGTATATAAAGACGGTGAATACCACCTTTTCTATCAATACAATCCTTATGGTTCCAAATGGGGAAATATGAGTTGGGGACATGCTATCAGCAAGATCTTGTAAACTGGAAACATCTTCCTGTAGCTATTGCTCCGATGCATTGGGGACAATTTTCAGTGGCTCGGCAGTTGTCGATTTTGATAATACAGCTGGTTTTGGTGCAGGTGCCATTATCGCCATCTATACACAAAACAGTGACCGACAAGTACAAAGCATTGCTTACAGTACTGACAACGGACGTACTTTCACCAAATATGAGAATAATCCGGTACTGACGTCCGAAGCGCGTGACTTCCGCGACCCGAAAGTATTTTTGGTATGAAGCACCAAACGCTGGATCATGGTATTAGCAGTAGGGCAGGAGATGCAGATATTCTCTTCTCCTAATCTGAAAGATTGGACCTTTGAAAGTCGTTTCGGTGAAGGGCAAGGTGCACATGGTGGTGTTTGGGAATGTCCCGATTTGTTTGAACTTCCAGTAGAAGGTACCAATGATAAGAAATGGGTGCTGCTTTGTAATTTGAATCCCGGAGGTCCTTTCGGAGGAAGTGCTACTCAATATTTTGTAGGCTCCTTCAACGGAAAAGAGTTTGTAAACGAATCACCCTCCAAAACCAAATGGATGGACTGGGGAAAAGACCATTATGCCACCGTGACTTGGAGTGATGCTCCCGACAACCGCCGCATCGCTATCGCATGGATGAGCAACTGGCAATACGCCAACGATGTTCCTACCTCCCAATACCGTAGCCCGAACTCCGTTCCCCGCGACTTGAGCCTGTTTACCGTAGATGGTGAGACTTACCTCCAATCAGCTCCCTCTCCCGAACTGCTGGCTTTGCGTGATGCTTCCAAGAAACGCTCGTTCAAAGTAAACGGAACACGCACAATTAAAGAAATGATTCCCAGCAATGACGTGCATACGAAATAGAACTGACGATTGAAAATCAACATGCAGACGTAATCGGCTTCCGTCTCTACAATGACAAAGGCGAAGAAGTGGATATGCAGTATGACATGAAAGAAAAGAAATTCTCAATGGATCGTCGCAAGAGCGGAGAGGTCAGCTTCAATGAGAATTTCCCGATGTTGACCTGGACAGCAATTGAACAAGGTGGAAACGAGGAACAAGGCGGCAAAGAGGCATTGAAACTCCGTCTGTTTGTGGATAAATCCAGTGTGGAAGCCTTTGGAGATGGTGGACGTTTTGTGATGACCAATCAGGTATTCCCTTCGGAACCTTACAATCATATCGATTTTTACAGTAAAGGAGGAGCTTATAAAGTAGATTCGTTTGTGGTCCATAAGTTGAAGCCATAAATATCTCTTGTTCGCCCTATGCGCTCTTTGTATGTTTCCCTATGGATGAATACGTCTTTCCTTAAGGATAGTAGGTGGATAGTAGGGATATACTTGTGTTAAACCTACGGTATTACTGATTCGTCACGGCCGTGACGAGTTCCTACCATGGCCGTGGAAAGATCTTCCCACAGCCATGACGAATTCCTACCACGGCGTGGTAAGTTAGTAATACCGTAGCTTCAAGGTTACTATGCCGTAGGTTTAAGATAAAGATACCGTAGGCTTGAGGTATTGATGCAATAAGGAGAGCGTAATTCATATAGGCGACGAACAGATAACTAACGGTAGTACCCACACGACTAACAGCAGATTGTAAATTGAATCATATAACTGCATGATATAAATAGAATAAGTACTCATGCAAAATATAATTTTATATTATTAGGCACGGATTACGCGGATTACACGGTTGCTATCTGACAGCCATCATTCGAGAAGCCGTGTAATCCGCTTAATCCGTGCCTAGATTTATGATATAAACTAATGATGATAACATATTTAGATAAAAAAAACAATGGAAAACAGTAAAAACTCTTCCCTTTCCAACATAATCCGGTGATGCTTTGCTTCTTCGCCATGGGATTTGTTGACCTGGTAGCATTGCCTCCAATTATGTAAAGGCAGACCTCGGTTTGTCGGACTCGCAGGCGAATATCTTCCCTTCACTGGTATTCTTCTGGTTCCTCATCTTCTCCGTGCCCACAGGCATGTTGATGAGCCGCATCGGTCAGAAGAAAACCGTATTGCTTAGTTTGCTTGTGACTTTTGCTTCTTTGTTATTACCGGTTTTCGGAGACAGTTATATGCTGATGCTGATTTCTTTCTCCCTTCTGGGCATCGGAAACGCGTTGATGCAGACTTCCCTGAATCCGTTGCTTTCTAACATCGTACGTGGCGACCGTTTGGCAAGCAGCCTGACTTTCGGGCAGTTTGTGAAAGCCATTGCCTCTTTCCTTGCTCCTTATATTGCCATGTGGGGAGCGACACAAGCCATTCCGACTTTCGATTTAGGCTGGCGCATCCTGTTCCCGATTTACATGATTGTAGCCGTTATTGCTATCCTGTTGCTCAATGTCACACAGATTAAAGAGGAAAAAGAAGAAGGCAAACCGTCTACTTTCGGACAATGTCTCGCTTTGCTTGGCAAACCGTTTATCCTGCTTTCTTTTATCGGTATCATGTGTCACGTTGGAATTGATGTGGGAACAAATACCACTGCCCCCAAGATTTTGATGGAACGTCTCGGCATGGGCCTTGATGATGCGGCTTTTGCAACAAGCCTTTATTTCATCTTCCGTACGGCAGGCTGCTTCCTCGGTTCTTCATTTTACGTAAGATGTCACCGAAGTCTTTCTTCGGCATTAGTGTTGTGATGATGCTGATAGCGATGGCAGGTTTGTTTATGTTCCATGACAAGACAATGATTTATGTATGCATCGGCCTGATTGGTTTCGGCAATTCCAATGTGTTCTCCGTAGTCTTCTCTCAGGCATTGCTTTACCTACCGGGTAAGAAAAATGAAGTTTCCGGTCTGATGATTATGGGACTGTTCGGCGGCACGGTATTTCCGTTGGCTATGGGAGTAGCATCCGATGCCATGGGACAGAGTGGGGCAGTAGCCGTAATGACAGTGGGCGTGCTTTATCTCTTGTTCTATACGTTCCGTATTAAAAAATAATTTTATAACTTTGGAAACAATAAAATCCGTAGATCATGAATAATATAATCGTAGGAATGGGCGAGGCACTTTGGGATGTGTTGCCCGAAGGAAAGAAAATAGGTGGTGCTCCGGCAAACTTTGCCTATCATGTATCACAGTTTGGTTTTGACAGTCGCGTGGTGAGTGCCGTGGGCAAGGATGAGTTGGGAGACGAGATTCTGAACGTATTCAACGAGAAGAAACTGAAAACGCAGATTGAACAAGTGGATTATCCTACCGGTACGGTACAGGTAACATTGGATAACGAGGGTGTACCTTGTTACGAAATCAAAGAAGGCGTGGCATGGGATAACATACCTTTTACGGATGAACTGAAACGTTTGGCATTGAGTACGCGTGCCGTTTGCTTCGGTTCCCTGGCTCAACGTAATGAAGTGAGCCGTGCCACTATCAACCGTTTTCTGGATACGATGCCCGACATAGACGGACAACTGAAATCTTTGATATTAATCTCCGCCAGGACTTCTACACCAAAGAGGTATTGCGCGAATCTTTCCGCCGTTGCAACATTCTGAAGATAAACGACGAAGAACTGGTGACTATCAGCGTATGTTTGGCTATCCCGGCATCGACTTACAGGATAAATGTTGGATTCTGTTGGCAAAATACAACCTGAAGATGTTGATTCTGACTTGCGGAATTAATGGCAGTTATGTGTTTACCCCGGGTGTTGTCTCTTTCCAGGAGAGCCGAGAGTTCCGGTTGCCGATACGGTGGGGGCAGGTGATTCCTTTACGGCTGCTTTCTGTGCTTCCATTCTCAATGGAAAACCGGTACCAGAAGCTCACAAACTTGCCGTTGAAGTTTCTGCTTATGTCTGCACGCAAAGCGGTGCAATGCCTGAACTTCCGCAGGTTTTGAAAGACAGACTGATGTAATTTCTCTATTGATGTAAATGTAGGGACGAAAAGAATCCTAAAGTGAAAAATCCTTCTTACTACGGCATGTTGTAGTAAGGAGGAATTTTTAAAATTCAAATCTTTTCGGATAATCACCTCTTTTCTTCTCTTTTTATTGTTGGATTTTTAGCTAATTATATATCTTTGCACGATTCACAAGATAATAACTAAAAAGAGAATGTCACATTATGAAACACGTTTCTATTTTATTCCGCTCGAAATGCTGGAATGTATTTTTGCTTCTATGCATAGCCCTTCCCTCATTAGCACAAAAAGAGTTTAAAATCGATCAGGTATCTGTCGTTAATGTAGCGACGGAAGATTCTTGTACCGAGACTTGATGACGGAAAAACCGCTACAACGGCGAAACATCGTAATCATTGACGGTTATCACTCTGCGTATATACTGGCCTCTTTTAAAGATGGTTTTTATGATGGCAAATATGAAGAGCATTTGGATAACATTCTGATAAATGAAGGCGTCTACAAAGATGGACGGAAGAATGGCTTATTTAAAATCTATCTAAGTTTGACGGTAAACTGAAAGAAGAAAAGTCTTATAAGGAAGGAAAGTTAAACGGTACGAGCAAAACGTTCTTTACTGACGGAAAAATAGAAAGTGAGAAAAACTACCGGATGGGCAAGGAGGATGGAAAACATTTGTCGTATGACTATGACGGAACTCTGCGGATGGACCATAATTATAAGGATGGTAAACAAGTAGGGAAACAATATACTTTCATGAAGGGTACTTATGAACTATACGAAACGGTTTATTATAATAACGAAGGGTTGAAGGATGGAGAATATTCGTCCATCTTTACTTTTGGAGCTCCTCATGTATTGGGTAGTTACAAGAATGGGCAGAAGAACGGTCGTTGGACAGAGATTGCAGAGAGTGGCGATACCATTGTAATTGAAACTTATCTGAATGGAAAAGAAGAAGGCCTGCACGTTTCATACAGTGGTGAGACAGGGATGCGTACCAAAGAATATTATCTGAAAAATGACCGCAAGGACGGAATCTATCGTGAATATGACTTGAAAAATGGCGAATTGAAGTACGAGGCAACCTATCAGTTTGGCAGACTGCACGGAAAAGCACGCCAGTTAGTGGTGGACAATCGCTTTGATTATTGGGAAACTTCTACATACGTCAACGGACGGCAAAACGGTCCTTTTGAATCTCGTTATGTGAAGAATAACAAGCTCCGCGAATGTGGAGAATATAAGAACGGTCACCGGGTAGGACGTTGGAAACTTTATACCATTGATGGCAAACTGGAAAGGGAATGGATGAAAACTAGGTCTTATCAACTGTCATATAGGTTGTAGGTGTTATACAGAGTGCAAGGCGTAGCCGTACAGACATAAAAAAAAGGAGCAACGCCTTGCTCCAACCTTTGTTAACCTTAAATCTAATACTATGAAAAACACATTGCAAAGATACGGACTTCTGTTAAATCTGCAAATAATCCAAATAAAAAGAGATGTTTTATAACATTTATTGAGTGTTTGTCTTACGCTTTATACTTTTGTTAATAGTTTCCGGTTGAATATTGGGAACTGTTTTGCATTTCTTTGGAGGGTAATGATGAGAATAATTGGGTGATAGATAGCATACTCACAGTTTTATTTCTTATTTTTGTTCTCAATCGTCCATTTGGGTCATAGAAAGAAATACGAAAAAAATGAGAATGATGGGATATACAAAGTGGATAGCAGTCTTGCTCTGTCTTCTTGGCATGACGGCTTGTCGGCAGGACACACACCGCTTCCGTATCGGGGTGGCGCAATGTAGTGATGACTCCTGGCGGCATAAGATGAATGATGAAATTCTTCGCGAAGCAATGTTCTACGATGGGGTATCGGTTGAAATCCGGTCGCTGCGGATGATAATGCAAACAGGCGGAGGACGTTCATTATTTATAGATGAAGGGTTGACTTATTGATTATTTCTGCCAACGAAGCGGCCCCCATGACTCCGATTGTAGAGGAAGCCTATCAAAAGGGAATACCTGTCATCCTGGTAGACCGGAAGATTCTTTCTGATAAATATACTGCCTATATCGGTGCCGACAATTATGAAATAGGACGTGCGGTAGGCAATTATATTGCGTCAAGCCTGAAAGGAAAAGGGAATGTGGTGGAACTTACCGGACTGGGTGGCTCAACTCCTGCCATGGAACGCCATCAAGGATTTATGGCTGCTATCAGTAACTTTCCGGATATCAAACTGATTGATAAAGCGGATGCTGCGTGGGAGCGTGAACCGGCGGAAGTGGAAATGGATAGTATGCTCCGTCGGCATCCGAAGATAGACGCCGTGTATGCGCATAATGACCGTATCGCTCCGGGAGCTTATCAGGCTGCAAAGAAAGTGGGACGGGAGAAGGAAATGATTTTGTCGGTATCGATGCTCTCCCCGGCAAAGGCAACGGATTGGAAATGGTGCTCGACAGTGTGTTGAATGCTACTTTTATTTATCCGACCAATGGCGACAAAGTGATGCAACTGGCAATGAATATCCTTGAGAAAAAGCCTTATCCCCGGGAAACGGTCATGAACACTGCGGTGGTCGACCGTACGAATGCGCATGTCATGCAACTTCAGACAACTCACATCTCGGAACTGGATCAGAAGATTGAAACATTGAACGGACGTATCGGCGGATATCTGTCTCGGGTTGCTACACAGCAGGTGGTGATGTATGGCGGTTTGGTTATTCTTCTATTGGTGGCAGGCTTATTATTGGTAGTCTATAAATCTCTCCGTGCTAAAAATCGTCTGAATAAGGAACTTTCCGAGCAGAAGAAACAGCTGGAAGAGCAACGGGACAAGTTAGAGGAACAACGTGACCAATTAGAAGAACAGCGGGACAAACTGGAAGGAAGAGCAACGGGATCAGCTCATCCAGCTTTCTCATCAACTGGAAGAGGCAACGCATGCCAAACTGGTGTTCTTCACAAATATATCTCACGATTTCCGTACTCCGCTTACATTGGTTGCCGATCCGGTAGAACATTTATTGGCCGATCATACACTAAGTGGAGATCAGCATCGAATGTTGATGCTGATTCAACGAAACGTGAATATCCTCTTACGTCTTGTCAATCAGATTCTGGATTTCCGTAAATACGAGAACGGTAAGATGGAATATACACCTGTTCAGGTAGATGTTCTTTCCTCTTTTGAGGGCTGGAACGAATCATTCCTTGCAGCGGCCCGGAAGAAACACATTCATTTCTTTTTTGATAATATGCCGGATACGGATTACCATACATTGGCGGATATGGAAAAGTTGGAACGTATTTATTTTAATCTTCTTTCCAACGCGTTCAAGTTCACACCGGAAAATGGAAAGATAACGGTTCGTTTATCTTCCTTAACGAAAGAGGATACTCGCTGGATTCGTTTTACTGTTGCCAATACCGGTTCAATGATTTCCGCCGAACATATTCGGAGCATTTTCGATCGTTTTTATAAAATAGACATGCACCATGCCGGTTCGGGAATCGGACTTGCATTGGTCAAAGCTTTCGTTGAATTGCATAAAGGTACAATTTCTGTGGAAAGTGATGAAAAGCAGGGCACTGTCTTTACCGTTGATTTACCGGTACAGACTTGTGAGACTATTCTGGCCGAAGATTC